>Ga0210400_10001507_pt1 | contig 23074 bp, 38 predicted proteins | sample IncBWH26MmetaG_FD_155456 | JGI IMG/M metagenome (GOLD analysis project Ga0210400, IMG submission 155456) | Forest soil microbial communities from Barre Woods Harvard Forest LTER site, Petersham, Massachusetts, United States - Inc-BW-H-26-M | ecosystem: Environmental > Terrestrial > Soil >...
GTTGATTTAGTTTTAAATGCAGCAACTGTAGATTGTACTGCCGCAATTAATGCGGTTATAACGAATGTTCAAGTACAAGCTACTATGGTAGCACATGCTTATAAAGATGCTGAAGTTATTCCTATACCCGGCAGTGGTGGATTGTACTACGATGTTGTAAACAAAGTTTTAAAAACTTGGGACATAGTTGGACAGGTTTGGATTACGGTTAATGCGGTAGGACAATTTCCTATTACAAAAGCTGCTATAGCCTCAAATTGGCTACGTAGCTACGATGCTGTCACAGGACTTTTTACCGCAAGCCAGCCCGCGTATTCAGATATTGCAGGAGTTCCACAACTCCCTATAACCATAGCTGCCACAGCATCTAACTGGTTAAGAAGTTATGATTCAACAACAGGTCTTTTTACAAAATCACAACCGGCTTCGGCAGATTTGTCGGATGTTGTTAGTCTTGTAACTTTGAATGGTACACAAACAACTATTAACAAACGTAACACTCCTCGTCAAGTAGCAATGGCGGATGCTACGTCGGTTACTCCTACATCGGACACGGCAGACATCAACACTTTTGTTAGTACACAAGCCGGTGGCACACTTACTGTTAACGCTCCTAGCGGAACCCCTACGGACGGGCAAAAATTAATTTTGCGTCTTAAAAGCACCAATGCACAAACATATAGCTTCAATGCTACCTACGCTTTTTCAACAAGCGTAACTGCACCTACTACTTTAGCGGCGGGAAAAACTGATTATATTGGACTTTTATGGAATGCTACTAATACGAAATGGGACGTAGTTAGCGTAGATCAAGGACACTAATTAATGGCTTCACAAACAAAATCTTCTGGAACAATTACTGGCACAGGTTGGACAAATCCTTCCAATGCTTCTGTAACTGATGCTGTATATGCTATCGTTACTAACTCTTCTGTTCCTGCGGATTTAGTTTTTTCAAATTATGGTTTTACAATTCCCGTAGGGGCTACTATAAACGGTATTTCAGTTGCAGTTATCGGCCACGGTAGTTTAGCCGGGGTTTTTGATATGGGCAATACCGTTCCTGGGGCCGGTGTTCGTATAACAAAAATAGCTGGGACAGCAACAGGAACTACTAAATTTGATAACACTACGTGGAATACAACCGATTCTACTTTTACTGAAGGATCTAGTGCAGACCTATGGGGAACTACTTGGGTTCCTGCGGATATTAATTCTACTGGTTTCGGTGTGTTGATCGGTCTTGAAAATACCTCTGGACTCTCCCGAACAGCTTCCGTTGATTCGGTAATAATTACTGTGACCTACACGCCTGCTGCTTCAACATCAACAGCTAATATGATAATGGTATTTTAGTTTAAAAAGGAGAAAAGTTTATGGGTCAGATTTTACCTCCGGGGGATTACACAGTTCAACAACCTCCTGCTCCGCCACAACCTACGGCTGTAACGAAGATTGTTTTTGCTGGTTTACAACTTGGAAGTTTTCAAACTCTTTGGGGCGTAGGACGTACAAAACCTATCAACAATCCTCCTACTCACGGCAACGTTACACAACAACCGGGAGCACCGTCAACTTTTGTATTTGAACCTATCCCGCTTAGTGGGGAAAGTGATAACCTCTACTGTATGCGGCAACTTGTTACACAAGTTGACCCGCAGGTTCTTGCAAAAGCTACAAACTTTACTCAGTCTATGTGGGTTCAAATAGACAACCCGGCAAATTGTCAAGCGTTTGAGTTTGATTGTCCTACCCCGTTAAATGTTGGAACTATGGGAATACAACTTTTGCCGGGGAAAACAAGTTGGTCTGTAAGAGCGTTCGATTATACGATTAAAAGTTGGCGTCCTCTGAGCGGTACAAACTTTGATCCTACTTTGCTGAAAGCAGGTACTGTTGTAACGGCTGAATACTTTTGTGACGGTAAAACGATAGAACATAAAAACGTCACAATCAACAATGTGAAGATTCCTGTTACTTACTCGCAGAGTTGTGGAGCTACGCTAAAACCTCGCCTTAACGCCGCATTTCAGCTTGATGCTACTGGAGATGCGAAAGCTTATAAAGTTGCTTTGAACAATTTTACTCTTACGTTACAGTAAAGGAAAGTCTTTGTGACCGACGTTGTGAAAGTTGCTCTAATCGCCGCAATTCCAAGCACCATAGCTGCGCTAATTTCTTGGCGTAACAGTATAAAAGCTAACAAATTAGCCATAAGTGTTGACGGTCGTTTGACTGAACTTCTTGAAGGTAAAGATGCTAAAAATATTGCTACAGCAATATCTTCTAAAGCTGAGGGGGTGTTAGAGGAAAAAGCTCGACATGAAAATTCACAATCTTGAAATCCCGTAAAAACTTTTGGGAGAAGGTTAATACGGCTCGGAGGGAGATAGTTGAACGTTCTATGTCTAACGGAGGCGACGGACACTCAAATGATTCATTTGCTACACTTATGGCTGCGCTTTTTGCTTTTGGTTCTTGGCTCGCTAAGTTTACTATCAATCGTTACTTTGATCGTAAAGATAGAGCTAAACAAGCGAAGCTTCAACGCGAAGAATTTAGAGAGCTTTTGGAGGGTACTGAACGAAAACGCTCAAGGCACAAGGATAAAATTGAGAGCGATTAAGAGTAGTTATTTAACTGTTGGACTAGTTGTGGGTTTTTTCTCCGGGCATATCTACGAACAGTTAAAGCATTACAAGAAAACGTTTGTATTGAATGATTTGCAAATTGTGAAGAAATACGAGCCGGAAGAAAAGTATCTTCTAGCATTCTCGGATACACATCTTTCGTTTGTGACGAAGATATGTGACGACTACAAACCAAATTTTCAAGAAGGAGCAAAGCTTAAACTTCTTGTTTACGAAGACCGTGGAACATGCTGGAGTGTTGCGGGAGAGAAGCTTGGATATAAGTATGAACGTGCTTATTAGAAGGAGAAATGTTTATGGAAAAAGAAAATCCGAAAAAACCTACTCAACCTGATCCTACAAAACCTGGGTACGATGGCCCGACTCCGCAAGACCCACCTCCTGATAAACCGCCACACTAAAGAAAGGAGTTTTAAATGATAATCTTTTTGCCACTTCTCATTGCTTTGATAGGAGTTTTGATGTACGCGCTTTGCACGAATCCAAAACTTCAAGAGATAGGTAGAATTATGTTTTGGACAGGCTTACTAGCGTTTTTGTTACACGGAAACGATCTAGTAAGAGTGGTGAAATAAGGAGGTACTATGGACGTACACCTCTACTTTCACTACAATCCTGTGGACTCAACAAAATTAGACAAGATAATTGCGCTTTTGCAAACACAACAAAGGGAGATAGTTAATATGGCAGCTTCGATAGATGATGTTACTTTAGCAGTGCAAAAGGAAACTACGGTAGAACAGTCAGCGATTACACTCTTACAGCAACTTTCTACACAACTTAGCTCTGCTGGAACTGACCCGGTAAAACTACAAGCCGTTCTCGATCTAATCAACAATAATACTACCGCTCTTGCGGCTGCTGTAGCGGCGAATACGCCGGGCGGAATTCCGGCTCCGGTAAAACCTCCGGCGTAGAAGAAAAAGCTTTTGTAGAAGCTTTTAAGGGAGCCAGTTTCTTGGCTCCCTTTCTTTCTCTTACAACAATATAGATTGCGAGCATGTGATACATGTTTTTAAATCCGTGCCGTTTTCTGTAACGTGTTAGAAGATTTGTTAGTGTTCCGAATCGTATGTTGTATTTTGCCGCAATAAGTTTTAAATAATTTCCTTTAGCAAGTTCCTCAAGAACGTGCGTTATAAGAATCTCATTTTGTCCTTTAGTACGGCAATCGTGCCTCACTGTGTTAACTCAACTTTCTCTGAAACTTCTCAGGATTAGTACCGTGCAGTCTCATCATTATTTCGTCTTCACGCATAGTGCGGAAGACGACATTATGGCGATAGTTCACGGCGTGACCCATCATATTACTATAGACGACTCTATCTCCAGCCTGAAGGAATTTGCAAAGCGGCCCCAAACTTTTGACTACCCCGCTCGTCGGTCGCCGCATAGCATCTTCTGGCACGATCATACTTGCTCCAAGCCCTTTACAAATTGTACATTGTTCAAAACCAGTTATATACGTATCTCCGCGTTTAGTTTTTGCAAGACACTTTGAACACGGCACAAGCCCGCCGCTCACGATCTTTGATTCGGTTTGTTCTTTACGCTTTGCGCGTAACTTTTCTGCAAAATGCGGCGGCAAGGTTTCAAGTTCTGCTTCGGAGAGAGTAGCCGCGGGTACGTTGAAGTCAGAGTTTTGTGCTACTACTTTGTTTCCGCCGCACGTAGTACAGACAGTTTGTGTGTGTCCTTCTCCATCACAAGCTTTACATTCAAAGCCCGTGCGGAAAGGATCTTCTAAAATAATAATGTTATCGTTCAACGCTTCCATAGCTACTTCGCTGTCGATTACGGCGAGGATAGGTTTCTTTTGAGTACGAATAAGATTTGCATTATCTAAAACACTCGCCACAGTTGCCGCACCTAGTTCACTCACTTTTGTTTCTCCTTTAAGGTTTATTACTATGTCCGTTCCTTGTTCCGTTACTTGGAATCTTTTGCAATCGCTCACGCTTACGTTGTCCTGTGTCTGCGTAGCAGGTTGTTTTGCCGACAACAGTCTGTTTGATGTAACCTAAACTCTTTTCTGCTGTAAAAAGAATCCTGTCCAAATCAAAGTCTGTAACGTGGCGATATGTTGCTTTAGCTATCTCTTGTCTTGTCGTTACTCCGTTTACTTCTACATAGTCCATCACTCTTTCCATCGCAACAAGCATGTTTGATTCGCCTACATTGCGGAAAGTAACGTCAAGCGTGCTTAATACGTCTTCGACAAGTTTGATTGACTGTTCGACGTGCGGCAATTCAATCTGAAGCGAATCATTCTCTGACACACTTAACGTCATACAAGTCTTTAGTATGTGCGAAAGCATTCGAGCTTTGAAATTGCCGGTTACTTCCGTGTCAAATTTTTCTGGTTTAATCTCATCGTAGTAATCTTTTATAGCCGCGTATGCGGCCGCATCAAACTTAAATTTGCCTTGCAGATTCTTTTGGATGTATTGTAAGTCTTCTACAAGATCCTTTTCTATCTGACTTCCTTGTTTAGCCAATGGCCATGCAATTTTCTTAGCTTTATCACTAGCAAAAACGAAAATACACCTGCTAGTGAAGCCACTGTTAATACTAGCCATTGCATCTTTATTAAGCTTCCTAATATAATCAGGAACGCAGCCGCCAAGAAGACCAACGCACAAATCCTTAATTCGTCTAGAGCCTTTAGTTTTAGTATTGTAATCAAACTCATTTTTATCCCACAATTCACACAGTAGAGGTAACATTAGCTCACTACCGTTTAACAACATTGGAAGTTCAGTAGAAATAATGGAAGCTGAAGTGTCTGCAAATACGCCTAAGTTTGCCGACACTGTCGTAACACTTGTGTTAACTGCGGCAGCCATAGTACCAGTCGGTACAACCATCTTAGGGAAACCGGCTGCAAGTATATCAATTATCTTTTCCGCAGTAGTTCTATCAGAAATATAATTTGTTGTGTCTGCCAACTTTGTAAGCGAAATACACGGATTAATCGCCGTGCCCTTACCTACGCCCGGTGGCCCTACTAAAATAATATATTGGTTAGCATAAATTTTGTAGAAACCTCGAATTACGTACACACTCCTTTTCAAAGATGCGCTAATACAGTGAACAGCGCACCATTTATTGTACAGCCCCGGACTTTCCGTGTCCGAGACGTATTGCTCGTAAGCTTCTATCCAATTAGGAAGACGACGTGACAAGAGCGGCCTCAGTAGTTTGTTTTAGTGTTGCATACGCTTCGCGTAAAGATTCTATATCAAAGTTTTTAAGCTTTACAGTATCTTTGAAATTGTAACCTACTTCACCCTCAATAGGTATCTTAATATCAAACCCATTAGAAAAGTGAATAGTGCGCTCAAAAGAATTAGCGGTATTAAATAAACATTGTTCAAGAGTTTGCTCATTGTCGTCCACCTCTTGTACTAGAGAATCGTGAGATTCTTGTATAACGTAATTACTTCCCACACCATCTAAATAGAGCACGGCCATTCCTGTGTTGTCACCAACTGTAGATTGCGGAATATAGGAATATGCTTCATTAAATAGCGAGTAGTTAGGATTGTTTGGCCGCAATCCAAAGAACTGTCTTTCTCTACCAAGAGGAGTTCTAAGGAATCGTTTGCTTGTGATTTCGTTACGAATGTTAACATGGAAGACGTTCCTCACTGAAGGATCAAACTGATGTACTTTTTCGAGAATCGCATCGCATTGCTTAGGAGGAAAAGCGAAACCTTCCGAAGCAAGAATTTCAGACATTCTAGTGCCCCGCATTCCGTAATTATTAGCGTGTCTTGGTTTTTTTCCTCCAAGATACCGCATAATCCCAGCTTTAGTGGCTGGATTTTTCCATTCAGCTTTACTAAAATCGGATACTTGAACTCCAAACACGAATGCGGCAAGTTTAGTGTGACGGTCATTTTCTGGCCATGTAGTTGAACTAAGTTCTGTAATAGCATTGTAGTTACCTGAAAGTGCCGCTACCGGCCACTCTTCTGCTGACATTTGATCGCAAGAAAAAAAGATTTTTCCCGGTCTAGCTACCAAACACTGTAAAAACTTCTCCCCTAATTCGCTATGTTTCGGAAAATTTTGCCCATTTCCGCCGAATCCAAAAACAGTCTTATGAGAACCTCTTCTTCCCGTAACGGTAGCGGAGACGTTATATGCACTATAATAGGTATCCCGGTGTAACTTAGCGTTAACGTATGTGCTAAGTATTTTAGCAAGTTCACGTATCCGTAGGACATGTTTTAAGTTCTCGTCGCCGCTTACGGCGAACATTTTCATCAAAGTTAATTGGTCGGCGGACTCTGCAAACTCGTACTCGCCGGTTTCTTTATCCTTTTTTCTAGTTGCGGGAACCGCGTAGCCAAGTTGTTTGAGGCAGTTAAGTAGACAATTCGCACCAGAAGAAGAGTTAATATTAACAGTAGTACAGTAGTTAGCTTTGTCTTGTGACGGTGTAAGAGGGCCAACATAAGTGTAAGTTCCCCAATTAGATGTTAGTAACGTACAAAATTTTTGTAGCTCTGTTCGAATCTCTTGCCGCAATAAGTCGAGTCGGAGAGGGTCGGTTAGGATACCTCTCTTAGAAATCTTATGATACACAGCAGCTAAAGCATGTTCGTAGCTACTTGAGATGCGGTCTATCATCGAATTCCTTTTCTTGGCCGAGATATACCTCAAAAGTGTTTACACAATCCAAAGCGTTATAACGCATGTAAGACTTCTTTTGCTTAGGACTCCAATGCTTTCCCTCATCTTTGTAGTACGGACACCTAGTATATTGCTTGACCATAAATTGCAATGAACGTGGAAGCTCAGGCCATAAAATATGTTGCCTAATGTACGTGTCTTGTAACTTTGTCGTTTGTAATCGAAAGCCGTAAGCTTCTAATTGAACCAAGTCGAAGTTAAAAAAGTTCTGCCCTATCAAAGTCGTGCTTTCTAGCAGCGCCGCAAGCCATTTCCAAAGTTGAACAAGTTGTTCGTTCGTATAATCCCACATCGAAAAGCTTACAGCTTCGGTTGTAGAAGGAGCAAGGCCCATTACGTAGAAGTAGCCGGGGTGTCCGTAAAACTTTGATTTTTTCTTACTTCGCAGTGTGTGTCCGATTGTTTCTATGTCGGCTGCGATTGGCTTTTTGGACTTGAAAAGTTTGTCGAAAAAGTAGTCTTTGAGTTCTACGAAGCTCGGCTCTACAACAAAGTTATACGATGGCAAGCTCTGAAGCTTACCGTTTCGGATAACGTAGTCAAGCTCGTCTTTGGCATGTCCAAGATCAAGGTTAATGAATACATCTCGATAGCTCCAGTCAAGATATATCTTTTCAACTGGCCAAATAGGAACGCAATAGTGTGGATAAGCAATTTTAGGACTTTGCAAGAGCGAACCAGCTTGTTTATCAAGAGACACCTCAAAAGGTTTCTTACGTGCGGCAACATCGGGTACAAATTCTTTTGTAGTTTCAGGGCCGCACAACAGGATTATTGGTGGACGGTACAAAGTTAAAAGGTCAAGTGTTTGTTGCGTATCAGAGTTTACACAATAAAAAATGTCTCCTACAAACAAGCCGGCTTCTTCCAACATCTTGTTCAGATGGTATCCGGCTGTGCCTGTAAAGAGTTCGCCTGCGGCTTTGTCAGCTTCGCTACATTCGGAGAAATTGCGTAGCAACCAAAGCTTTGACGAGATGTTACCGCGGTTGTTCAATCGCCCTCTCTACGATATTGCTTCCCAGCAATATAACCTTCTTTGCCTTGTACTAATCTTCCATCTACTACTGATCCGGGAGATTCATGTTTTTCTGTCGTCTTAAAAAAAGCTCCCTCAATAGGAACACAAAACTCCATCATACAGTAATTTGCCGCATCCATAAGATATTCTGTGTTTTTTGATTCTTGATACTTTTTTACACGAATATCAATATTTTTGATATTATCAGGACGGTTGTGCTGTCGCCGCATGTGACCATAGTTGTGAAAACCCATAGCCATACGGTCTAACATTCCTTGAATAAATAGAACGTCAATTTGATCTTGTGGCACACTGTCAGGCCAGTTAAATTCAATCTTCACGTTTTAACGTCCTTTCTTCATCCCTTCAGATTGTTTTGCTAAAGGTTCAATGTCGTCAAAAAGAATTGGAATACGTTCTTTAAATTGTGCAAGTAGAGGAATTGTAACTTCACGCATTTGTGGGTGAGCTTCTTTTGTTGTGCGCATTATAAAGAAGTGCCGCCAGTTACGAAGATTGCCTGTTACGATGAGACGTGAGGCGAGAGCGTTTGGAAAAACACTTCGAGCAATCTGAGGAGATACTTTCCAGTTCTCAACTAAATCTTTATAAGTTTCTTCACACTTCTCAATACATTTTGTCCATTGATTTCTAGTTTCATCTTCTGGAAAGGGAAAAACAAAAGATGGTTCCATCTTTCTTTGATAGTTCACAAATCGTGTGGACTCTTGTGTAAAACTAAAAAGTCTATGCCTCACAATTTCATGCGTTATGCCACGATCAACATAAAAATCCACACACGCAGTAGCATGTTCTACAATAGACCAATCACCATGTTCAAGAACTACAGCTTTAATAAAACGTTCGTAAGATTCTGCTGTTTGTTTATCTTCTGCTCTGTGTGAAATTCTACCGCACCATTCAATATGTTGAAGTAGAACTAACCCCTCAACATGATTTCGTGGGGTCAAAAGATTTGCGTAAGGTTTTATAATATTCATAAACTCTTTCTTTTAACGAAAAAAGTAGGACTCAACAAAGTTCTTCTGTTATTTTGTTGAGTCCTTTTGGAGAGGTCAGGTTAGAGAAAAAGGTTCATAGCTCTTTCTACAAAACTTCTAGCTCTTATTCAAGTTATCAGGATGTTTTTCCGTACAGCCCGACAAAGCACAAAGAAACTGTTTTGGTTTAACAGATTTCTTTCCTTGGTACTCTGTTTCTGCGAACTCCCATTTAGCAGTCTTACCTAGTAACGGGCCGCTGTACTGCCAAGTTGAAGGATCGTCAGGATTGTACGCGGGGCCACCGAAGTCGCCCGGAATACTCTCGTTACCTTGTGCATCTTTCTCAACATCAATTCCGAAAGAGTGAATAAAAGACTTCACCATGAACCATGTTGAAGCTTGAAAGTTAAGAGAGTAGTTAGACTGTTTGCCGTTCATTGCAGGGTCGCCAATGATAACGACGTTAGGGTTGAGGTTGACACTGTTTCCGTCCTTAGACTTCTTTGGTTTGAAGCCTTGTAAGGAAACTGTGTACGTACCGGGAACGCTGACAAAGTTTGAAGAGTCTTGAATTTCTTGTTGTGAAACGCCCATCTTAGCCATTTGATTTTTGTCCTTTGATTTAGTGATTTGTACTACCTTAGTTTTACAACTAAGCCTACACATGGTATTGGAAAAAAGTACAATAGATTTTTGTTTCTGTCATAATAGAAACCTATCCAAAAATCGTACCATGCAAAAATTAATTTAATATTTACCATGACAAGTTGGACATGTAGAAGAACATTTTACTTTAATATCATTCACAACTGAAGGAATTTCCTGTATTTCTCCACATCGTTTACATTTTTCAATATGAAAGTATTTTCCTTGTCTTTCGACTAAATCTACTACTTTCCAATTATGTGCTAATATCATACAAATAATATTCATTTTAATCTCGATAAATGCTTCTTAAACATCGCTTGTATATCCGGTACTTCGATACTATCTACAAGAAGTGTAGAAGCACTATTAAACTTGTAATCTTTCAAATCCGTATAGACAACTCTATTGCCGTTATCCGCAGAGAGTATCCATTTATCATTAAAAAGAGGTAAGAGCTTTCTCATACGTACGGGAAAAACAGTTAGCTTCCCGGTGTAAATTGGATTTTCTTGAGTAGAACCAGGAGATTCTTCCGGAGCTTCGTGAAAGTTACATATAACGTTTCCCAAAGAAAATAGCCTAGAGATAGCCCCCTTGACCGCTTGAAACTCCGCTTCCCACGCATCATAACCTCCAGCTACGTAGTAAATCTTTTGTCCGGCAGATATTTTGCGACAAATCTTTTTGTCGTTTGCTCCAAGAACTAAGATTTGATTCATCGCAGCTTGGCACATCATTTGCATCGAGTCGCAGACAAAAGTTTTAGGCAAACTCTCTTTAGACATACGTTCAAATGCGGCGAGGTCATTTTCAAACTCTACCCATGCGGTAGGTTGCATAAAGTCTTTGTCAAAGTAGGTTTTACCTGAGATTGGTTTTCCTGCAAGGGAGTTTAGTCTGCCGTCGAAATCGTTTATCCACGGCTTGTCTGCCGTTGCCGCAAGCCAACTTTTACCTACTCCCGGTGGGCCTACAACCGCCACGCGCATATTTTCTGAAACTTTGAGTTCTGAACCTTGTATAGCTCCTTGTATTGCGTAAGAAGACATTATTTTATCTCCTTAACGTCAACATCTTCTAGCTCAAGCATAGTTCCTTCATGAATCATCAAACCAATTTCTTCCGGGGTAAATATACAATCATGTACATGCTTAATTACTACTTCAAACTTTTGTTCTGTCATAGCTCTTTTTCTCTTTTCTTATCTTTTTAAGGCTTCTAAGCCTTTTGTAGCAATAATTTCTGCTTGAACTTTTTTCTCTTCATTGGTTATAAATTCTAAAAATCTTATAAGTCTATCTGATAAGAGATTTAGAATTTGAAGTTTTAAATCCAAACTAACCTCTACTCTAAAATACATCCCATTTAAAGCTATTAACTGTTCAAATAATCCTAACTTATCAAAATTATTTGCCCAAGCTTTTCCTTGTTCTTCAGGAGACATTTTGCACCTTTCTCATTCCATCAACCTCCGCAGTGTTCCACGGCTCGATTTGTACGTAGTGAGCTTGTAAATATGATTGTCGATTAATCGGATCTTGCTCATGTAGAAGTCTGAAGCTGCACGGGTAGTTGAAAATATTATGGCAAGTTTGTGTATTCCAATCAGGATTTTCTTCCTCTACCGCCAACGCCCAAAGTTTCCTGAAACTACGTATTTGTCGTATGCGCCACGCTTCGAGTTCGGCAGGAGAATAGTGTAGCGTCGTTCTTTTAAACCTCTTCGTATAATCGGCGGAGTAATTGACCTGAACGTGATTGACCATAGCTTTATTACACGACCGTTGTAGTGCAGGGAAATAGGATTTTGCGATTTTATCGAGAGAGTAAACATAGCCTTGCATCCCGTCGTGTGGTTTGAAGTCACGGCCAGTTGTAAGAGGATTTATTGTAGAAGTTGTTTTGTGATCTACAGGAAAAATAGAAGTACCATCGTCTCCGATAGCATCCATGCGACCACAGTAGAACATCCGATATAATGGTTTCATCGGAAGATCATCAGTATCTTCTGTGAAGATAGGTACTTCCTTGCCGCGCCCAAAAGAGAGTTCAGTTCCAATCACTTTTAGTGTGTCTCGCCCTTCTCCGTACATACGCCAGTAATCTACTACAAGTTGAATCGCGCCAGTAAGACCGCCGATTTTGGCACAGACTTTGTAGTATTCTGGTTTCGTATTAAAATAATTCATATCGTTCTGCATCCAAATCTCGGATGCGGCGGTGGCCATATCACTACACATTAATGCATCGTCACGGTTTTGGTCTTGCCGCTCATAGTCTTTGTAGAAGAGTTCCATTACTTTGTGAAACCAAATTCCAAACTCCAAAGACCAACTACGTTCACCTTTTTGGTGAAGGTTGTTCAGGAAGCTTTCTACAAAAAATGCTTCGCAAAGTCGCAAGTGTGATAAGATGTGATTGTCGGCGTAGAGTTCGGGGACACCATCTTGCCCGATTGTAATGATGTGCGGATACTTTTGTGCGGCCTGTTCGGGAGTCACTTGCAATCTCCATTTTTAATAAGAGCAAGTATCTCTTCCGCCGTTTCCATTACAGAAAAAGAACATTGTGCCCACGCAAATCTTACATGAGTCTTTGCCATAAGAGACTCATCATCTGGAACTGTAGGAGTTATTTCCACAATATCACAAGCATGATAATAAACTTCTCTCATTAAGAGATCATTTTCTGATGTGGCTTTTTTGGTAGGATTACTTTGATATACAATGTGTAGTTTTATAAAATTCATTTTATTTTTAGCTCTTTACCTTTCCTAAGTTTTGAAGTCCTTGTAAAAGCTGATCTTTGTCTACCCCCGGCATATTCATCAAAGTTTGCATCATAGAAAGAGCTTTGTTAAAAGCTTTTTGATTATCGGGGAGTTTCTTTATAGGCGTAACTTTGGGAGTGGGAAGTTTTGCAAGATGTTGTGCGTGTTTGATTTTACGCTCGGTAACTTCTATCTCAATCTCTGAGACTGCCGCTTTATGCCACTGCAACGCCGCAGCAAGTTGCGTGTCACTCATATTTGCTATCGCGGTTTCGTAAAACAACCAATCCGTACCCATCAAAGTAATCTGTTTATACTTCGTCCTATACGGTATCGACACAACACTATCTTCTTTCTCCCCCTTCGGATCAATAACACGAATGTGCTCCACACCGTTGTAGGTTTCATCTCTAATTATAGCTTGGAAGTCGGTAAGACAGTTACAGCAGAATTGAGGGTCGGTTGTAGAAGCGCATTTGTCGCAGTAGGGTCGATCACATCGCGTACAGTTAATACGAAGCTCTTTACCTTGAAGTTCTTCGGGTTTTGAAAGAGCGATGCAGTTGTAGCATAAAGTACCTAAGTTTCTTATGTCAGAATCAAAATTAGACGGAATCGCTATGCCCATAGAATCTTTCCTTTTTAGAGAAAAAAATTTTACAACACTAACAGCTAACAGCTCTAACAGTCTAACTACTAGATTGTTTTTGTTACCTCAACAAACTTGTCTACCTCTGTACGGAAGTCTGGTCTGGAGAGGTAGAGCATAATCATGCCTCTGATCGTGTCGGACTGTTTACCGTTTTTAACTCTTGTAGTGTATTCTTTTTTCAACTCGTCTTTGATATACACTTGTATCATCTTTAGACCTGTAGGAGATTTTATCATAGGTAAGTTTGCCTTAAAACAAAGATTCTATGGGGACTAGGTGATCTTATCAGGTGCCTGCCCCCCTTGTCAACGTCTCGAAGTGCCTTGTTTTCAATGGTTTGAGGCAAAGTGTAAAAAGTGCTCTCTTGTAGAACTTATCTACTCCTTTTTCAAATTTAATTCCAAATTCCGCGCAAGCGTCATCGCTATAGAAGCTAAGTCCTGTTTTACAGGAGGTTTAAAAGTTGATTGTGACTGTCCTTGTTGCGACAAGGCTGTGGAACTCTCCGTCACACCTACAGCGGTGCGTGGCAAAAGAGCTATTTCAGCGTATTTGTAAATATCTCCTACAGAGTTGTGAAAAGCTCCTATAGAAAAGATTATTTGTCGGAACTCTTCCAGCAAAGCTGGAGAAAGCTTTGCGCCAAACTCTTCGAGACGTGTTTGAAGTTTGTCTAGTTCTATTTGTTTCATTCTACTTTCTTATCTCCCTCCGGCGCGATTAAGGGAGCCACCCTCTCCAAAACTCTTAAGCGCTTTTTTGACGCGCTCTTGCCGCAGATAGCCTGAGCTGCCAACGGAATATTTAGGCATCCACTCAAGCAACGACTTCACGGCTTCAATCAGTTCCGGCCCATGGCTTACCGGGGTCACGGGGGCCGCAATGGGTTCATGCAGCTTTTGACTTATGTGGGGTTGGCAAACTTCTACGCCCATATAATCCAGCCACAGCACTTTTTGGGTTAGCTTTAAATCACAATTCTTACACTTCACATCGGGCGGCTGGCTTACCGGGGTGAAGAAGGGGCGGAGAATGGCGATGAATCGTTCCGTCATATTTGCCACGTTCTGCTCGTACAGTTTAACGATTAACTCATTCGATAGCGGCGGTTTGGTGACGACCAATTCGGCACATTGCCTGACCGCCTCTTCCACCTTCGCGGACACAGGCTGGGCGGCGAAGTTACAAGGCCAATAGCCGGATAAAATACTTTCGCTGGCGTCATGTAATTTGTTTTCGATGATCTCGGCTTGTTCTTCTGAAATACCTATTTCCTGCGGCATGTAGATGTGCAGCGTGATAATGTGGCGACCGCTTTCGCCGTGGAAAGCCGACTTAAAATGGTAAACGGCTCCAGGAGTACGACATGGTAGTGGCTCTGGGGATGCGCTTACCTCGGTGGGCCGCTGGAACTCATGGTTAAGCATCGTCACAGGATCGTTTGCTAAAAACGCATGGCGATACTGTGAACTGGCCCGAAGTCGGTTACACCTTTCGCCATTTTGTTCAAACTGGCAACGTGGCGATTCGGCTTGAGCATCTCCCGGCCCCTCCAGTTCCGCTAGAGGCTCTGCGCCGGATCGCAAAGAAGCAGCCTCTTCTTCCTCACGCATATGTAGCTTGGTAAAATGACCCGGCTCCGCCTCAGCCGATTTTTCTTTATCTTTCATAAACTCTCCTATCTAACAAAACTTAAAGATTGTTTAACAGCGTCAAGGTTTTGAACAATTTGTTCTATATCATCTAAACGAACGAAAGGGCCGTGAAATCTTTCGAGTACGGAGCTATCGACACGTTTGATGAACATGTCACCTTTACCTAAGAGTGTTTCTGCTCCTGGCTCACCTAAAATTGTTTGACTATCAAAACGTGTAGGCATTTTAAGACCTATACGTGTTGGAAAATTGTTTTTTGTGTCACCGTCTAGAATTTTGTGACTCGGACGCTGTGTTGCCGCAATTATATGTGTGCCTGCTGCGCGAGCAATAGCTGCGAGTTCCTCTAAAATCTTTTTAAGAGGTTTTGCATCTTCTACAATAGCACAATATTCTTTATCAAGAGCTAGTAAATCAGCAAGTTCGTCAATTATAAGAACTCTGTAGGGAATGCAGTGGCCTGTTTTACGCTTGTACTCCGCTACGTTACGAACTTGTTCCATTTGTAACACATCGTAACGTTTGCGTGTTAAGTCCATTATGTCAATGAATATTTGTCGTGCTTTGTGAATATCGTCAGCAATATCCATAACGTGCGGCAAAGAGCGAAAAAGTGGAAGGTCAAGCTTCTTTGTATCAATCAAATAGAGATTAACTTCCGAAGGTTCCTTTGCGACAGCGATAGTAGAAATAATCGCGCTTTGAAAGACACTTTTTCCTGCATTCGTACTGCCGGCCATTAGGATGTGGGGCTGTAAAGTTAAATCAATACAACGCTTGTTACCGAGATGATCTACTCCTAAAGGAATAGGTATTTCGCCAAAAGTTAGGTTGTCTTTGTTTGAAACAAGCCAAAAAAGATAGTCTTTAAAATCTATGTCTTTGCGAACTTTGTTAGGAACAAAAATAATAACTTCGCCTTTGTCTCTGCGAATTGTAACGGTTTCTTGCTCCGCCGCAAGCGCGAAATCTTCTTCGTGTTTTTCTAGCTTCGCTAGAGGTTGAGTGGCGTTAGGTTTGAAGTAGTAACCTGTTATGATTGGGCCGGGTTCAAGACGTGAAAAGGTAGCTTTTATACCGAGAGCAACCATTTTCATCGTTAGCTTAAACATTGTATCAGTTTGGTCTTTGGTCATTTCATTCATAATCACTCCGACCATTCATGCCATTCAGCACATGGCAAATCTAAAATTCTAATTGGATCTTTTAAAGAAATATTTATATTTCCTTTCATATTAGGATACTCATTATAGCAATAACTTTTACTAGTTATTGCTAATTCCTTGGCCTGTTCTAAAGTTTCTGCTACAGCAAATAACATTGAAGAACCGTAATTAACTTTGTATGGATTACTCCAAATGAAAAGTTTCATAACTTTATCTGCCCCGCTGTCAACATCGCATAGTAAGCTGGTGCAAGATACTTAAACTGTTTTGCAAAGCTCTCACCTTCTTTGAAAAAGATGTACATACCACCGGTAAGCTCCGCTATCGCGCGCATTTCGGCTTGTCCAGTTTTATCAGAATCATCTCCTATAAATACCGTATCAATCTTGATTGTGGCAGATTGATATTTTACAAGAATTGGATTGATTGGAGATTTTCCTTCTTTGGAAGGATCATCCCATTGATTATTATGATTGGCTGATCCGTCCATAGGTTGACCATCTGATACTAATACAACTCTTGAAGGATTCTGTTCTAAAGCTTGTCCTAAAGCTTTAAACATTGGAGTACCCCCTCCGCCATGATCGGGCCAACCTGCGGTTTTGGAAAGAATTACAGGATGAATCAACGTAAGGTTAATACGTTCTCTGTTCATCGGCGTTATACCTACAGCGGTGTCTAACGGATTGCAAACGCCAAGAAATGCGGCGATGGCCTTTTTTTGTTGTTGCATTGGCAAGCCGTCCATGCTGCCGCTATCGTCTGCAACAATTATAATGCGTTCTTTTGCAGTAGCTACGTTGTCTAAAGTTGTACCACTTTGCTGTGCATTTTGTAGTTTGCCTTTAAGTCCCCATGAAGGGGCATTGCCGGTTCCTAGTTTGACGGGAACCGTCAGTTTATTTGACTTGGATTCGTCAGACATATTTCTTGCTCCTTTTTTGCGATTTTAAGTCCCATATCAATACCAGCGATAACTGCCGCACCGATTGTGTTAATAATATCAACTTGATTATCAAATCCGTACAAAAAGATTTCTGCACAGAGTTGTACGAAAGATTCGTTTGAGGAACAAGCTTTGTTTAATCTCTATTGTGCGTTCTTGTTCTGTTTGCCGTTTGCCGTTTTCAACGGATGAGAGGACTTCTGTTATCACTTGCGATGTAATCAAAGCTTTACTCCTTCCAAAGAGAGTTCAAACTCGAAGGGTTGCACATAAGAATTAAAATCCTTATCTTCTATGTATTTATCATTTTTTGTATCAAAGTTAAGCATCCACTGAACTACTTGTTCTGGAGTGTTAACTTCAAATATTAGATTTTCTGGAAAAGCCCCAATTCTAAGATATCCATAGGAAGCAAAAGCTTCTTCTACTTTGAAAGTATCTTTTAAAGCAAAAGCTATGGGACAGTTAGAACAAATTGAAACATTGTAATCTACTTTACGTCCCTTGTCAATATGTTCCTGCGTTACTTTTACGATCACGGTGAAACTCCTTTCAAAAGTTTATTTGATGTAGTAACCTTCTTTAAGTCTACTCCAAACTTCGTTCAGCGAAGATGCTTCGCTTGCGCGTTCGGGGTGCAGGTCAGGATGAAAGAAACGAATAGCTTTCTTATAAGCTTTTTCCGCTTCTTGCCGTGTCCAATCTCTAATTGTACCTAAATTGGAACCGTTTCCAACCTTATCAATTAAATTAGAAAAAATCATTATATCAGCTTCAACAGGATATTGTTTTACTTGAAAATTTTGTCCCGCTTGCTTCGCCCATTCAGCTTGCTTGCGCTTCAATTCTACGAAGTCTTCTTTACGCACAGTAAACTGTACTTGAAAGTGAGAACCTTTGAAAGCTTGTTCCATTAAAGGCCAATACCTTTCGTGAAAAGCCCATTCATACGTATTTGGATCGTAAGTACGATCGCTTGAAGGAATAGAAGCTTTAATAAACTTAACGATAGGCTCTATGTGATTTTTAAAGTTTCCTTCTAACTTGAGTTTGTACGCACCCTCTGTAGGTATCCCGTCATTGTCTGTCGTGAGAGCTTCGTAGGAAAGTGTTGCTTTGGGCATTTCATCACCATTGTAAGGAATTAAAGTATAGTTAATTTTAGAACCTAACGGATGATAAATCGGCATTACACATGAGCTAAAATGTCTTAATTGTCCAACAGTTAAGTAATTATCATCAATTATATTTTGACAATTTGAACATTTGTAAAGCATCTTTATTATCCGAGTGAGAACAAATAGTTTACTCCTTCGGCTCCGCCGGTGTCAAGAGCAAAAAAGAGAGCTAAGTCTTTGAAAATAAAGGAGTTAGCTCTCTTTTACGACCTTGCTTTAGCTGTGTACTTTTTACACTAGGTATGTCACTTATCTACAAAAGAAATAGTACCTACTTCGTAGTCAATGCAAACTCTTTTGAACTGCCGCATTATGTCTTGGCCTAAAAGACCACTAAAAACAATGTTTGTTTCTTTGTGCCATTCGTCTAAAAAGTGTCCTATAGAAACTTCGTCCGTACACTTTCCTAGTATTCGTATCGTGAACGGCACACGCATTGTAGGTCTTTTTCCTGCGCTTCCTCGAAGTTCGCCGCACTTGATAGAGTTGAAGTGTTTTTCTGTAAGAGGAAATTTGTTAAACAAAGCATAGCTGATAACGCTTGCGCTCGCCCCCGTATCCACAATAAACCGATGCCGTTCTCCGAAGAAGAGGAGTTCTATTACGGGAGTTGTGATGTGACGTGTTTGGACGAGTTTTAAGGTAGGCATAAAAATTTTAATTTTTCATTTCTGTAATAATTCCTGCCATTACAGCAACTTTTGGTAAGATTTTAGATTTAAACATATTTAATATTTGAAAAGCTTCTTCAACTTTGTTTAAATCCACATCATATTTTTCTTCCCAAATAATTTTTGCGGCAGCAGTTATAATTTCACCATTTGAAATGTGTTTTTCTGTTAAAAGTTTTATTATAGCTACTAATTGTATCTTAATATCTTCTGACATAAACTTCTCCTCCCGAGAACGGCGGGAAGACCCCGCCAAGCAAAACTTTTAGAGACTAAAAAAGGTACAAGAGGCTCATAACTCTCTTGTACCTTCGGTTTACTAGGCTGTCGATACTAACTCAACATTTAATCGCAAGCTCGTGGACAACAAATACGAACCTAGTAATATTCTATGTTGTTTACCCCGCAGACTGCATCTGCTGTGCTTGTGCAACAAGCGCCTGACGCTGTTCGGGAGTAAAGTTCGGGAAAGCTGCCTCAAGAGTCTTCAACAGTTTTTCCACAGGTGTAAGACGCTGACGCTCACTCTTTTCGTTCGCCAGATGTGTAAGGTCGATTGCTCCGGGTTGCGGCGTGAACTCTTTTCCCAACGGATGTGTACGCGCGCGATTCTTCATTTTCTGGTTCAGTCCTGCGGAGAAAATGTTAACAAATTCGTCATCGTCCTGTACAAGATCACGTGCTCCCTGAATAGTATTTACGTCAGGGATAACGTAGGTTTGACGATGCTTTTCTTCGAGCGTACCTGCGGCGATTTCCTTATCAACATCTTCACTTTCCGGAACGCTTTTCCACGGGCCAAAAGAAGTACCAAGAACAGGCTGTCCATCCTGTCCATGAATTACCTTTCCGTCTTCGCCCTTTTGGGGCACGTTTGTTTCTACCTCACGCACAACAACGTAGGTAACGTTGTTTTTTGTGATGTGTTCGACAGGTGTGGTTGTTGCAGTAGCCATATAAGATCATACCTCTTTGTTTTTAGATTTTACTACTTTTGTGAAACTATTTTGCCAGTTCATTCACAGTCTCTAAGACTGTTGAATCTTGTTCGAGAAAGTTTTTAATTTTTGCTGTAAGCGTTTCTTGCGCTTCTGCGAAAGAAGTCCCGTTGTAGCCGCATTTGAAAAAATAGTCAGCGGTAGCGTTCTCATAGAATGGGGAGAGGTCGCCGTAGCCACGTTGTTTTGCGCGTACGCCACAGTCAAACCATTTGCGTTGCCGTTCGCCGTCGCGAGCAAGTTTTTCTTTCATTACCTCATCAACAGGATTAACTTTAACTGTGTCAGATGTCTTGCTTGCTAGAGCAGCTGCGCTGCCGGTAAAACTTTGTGATGCGTCTTCAGGGCCGTAGCTCATTTTGTATAATCTCTCCTTCTAAATACAATTTAAAATCCTCAAACTTGATATAGATTCTTACTTCACAATCTATACACTCAAACGCATGTCCATGCGGAGCTTCGGGATTTGATTTAAACTTATTGTGAGAACATTTTCGTAATTTTTCATTCTGCATCTATGTTCACCCAGCTCGCCAGCCGCTAGGAGCGGCCGTTCTTTAAACTTTTAAAGAGCACAAAAAGATTGACTGTCCTTTAGCATCCGGATTTCAGGAAGTTTCTATTCCTTTTGTGCTCTTTAAAATGCTCCAACGTTATTTGCGCTTACGAACGAGAGGATTAAATAGCTCTTTCTACTAGTATGAATTTTATAATTCTCTCTCGTTCGCTTGCGACCCGGTGGAGCAAGTAAAGAATATCAGCCTTCGGCTTGCGGTGTCAAGTCGAGGGGCAAAATTGTGATGCCTTCGAACTGCTCCCCCAAAGCATTGGCAAACGTCTGAGCGATCTGTGTGTCTGTAAGTTCTTGAATCGAAACGCCATAAACGTTTGCCGTTTCCTGCATTTCTTCTTGCGTAAATTCGACTTTGATCAAAAATTTCTTTTTAAACATGGTCGTTTTTTCTCCTGCAACCGACCAAAGGGCCGGAGCGTGTTAGGTACAAAAAGGTTAAACAGTTTTAACGCTGTCAGGAAGTTCAAATGTGAAAGGTTGAACATCTTTTTTACGATCAAAAGCTAATATAAATTCTTTAATTACTGTAGGTACAGGCTCTTCGATGTTAAGATATTCTTGAAATACTTCAAACCAATCTTTATGTATTATACGCAAACAAGCAAGGGCGATTGGACAACAAGTAGAATCCCCTCTTTTGCCGTTTGCAATATCATCAGCGGTAACTTCTATTTTAATCATTTTCTTTGTACCTCTTAATGCCGCTGCGAGGACGCAGCCGGTTATTTTATTGAACGATTGAAGTCTTTTAACGGCACAAGAATCATCACTTGCTGAACTGTGTCGTCGGCGATTTTTGTGTTGTAAAACTTCAACGCTTCTTCAAGCGAAGAAATATTTTCGCTCTGTAGGACAAGTTCATTGTCTTCTACAGCGTTGCCGTTTCCTGTGATAAAGACTGTTTGTAACCACAAAACAACAAATTTTGTAGGCATAAAAAAGAATTACCTCATCAAAAATGAAATCAACGAAAGAATAATCCCTATACAACCTAGAATTATTCCAATCGTTGCCATTGTTTTGGGATTTGCCATGTGTTCCTCCTAGGTGGGGCGCTTCGCGATCGTTAAACTTCCTCGGTCAAGCTTTTAAACAAAATTACAACAAATTGAACAAAAAAGTAAATTAAAACGAGTATCCAAAAAATATCCATTGGAGATTTTCCTCTTAATGCCGCGGCTAACGCCGCCGTTAAAACTGCATTTGTGAAAGTGTTTCAACAAGATAACCATTTGTTCTGCAAAAGTAGAACACGTTTACGTTGTTTTTAGAAGTTCCTTTGCAAACTCCTACTATAAAGTTTCTTGCGACACGCTGTTCCCACGTCAAACGTGCCCACGTTTGTGAAGCAAGTTTGTTACGTATCTCTTTATTTTCTCGCGTAAGAAATGCCTGGAACTCTTGCAAGTCTTGCGCGAGAACTTTTGTAGTGTAGTCAAATTCTTCCAACATTTTGTTGTCTCCTTTAAGAGTTACGCTCTAACACAATCATAGGGAGTATGTACTCCGAGGCCGTTTTTGCCTATCATGTTCGTGAGCGTAGCTCCTAGAAGAGACAAGAAAAACTCTTCTAGCTAAAGCTAAAATATAAAAAGGATGAACGTAGCTTTAGAATTCAATATCCTTATTCTGTTCCATCGCACAAAATCTACAAAACAACGGATCACATTCTTTTGCTTCATGTAATTCTAACGCTGTTTTCTCCAATGTTATCTCTGGAGAAGTTTGAGCATAATTCTCTTCAATATATTGATCCAAGACATCTCTCTTTCTTGGAGTTTTTTGCTCAATTTCTTTCAGAAATCTTTTTACTCTTTCAATCTTTTTACGAAGTTTATCTTCATAAGCTTTTTTAAGCTCGATAACTTTTTCGATATCATATTCTGAATTGTTAGTAAACTTCGTAATATCGTCGTTGTATTTGTACCAAATCTTACCTTTCTCATTTTTTGTTACAACCATACCACATCTTTCAAATTCAGTTAAAATCAACAAAGAATCTTCCGTCGTAATAGAGCCAAATCTTCTATGAACTCCTGCAAAAGTGTAAAACTTATCTTTGTCCTTAATATACATCTCAATAAGAACACAGATAATCTTTTCCGCCTTTGCACCAAGATCCAATCTCACTACAACATCCAAACCTCTTACAGTCATAATCTTATCCATGAAATTCATAAAGAAATCCTCTGGATACGATTCTATTGAGGCAAACGAGGAATGTCAAGCACAACAAGTCCTTTGCTTTCAGCCGTTTGCCGCAGGCAAGCCTTTTTGAAGGTCTGCCTTGGCAAGAAGGGAGAAAAATAGAAAAAGTAGGTATGAAAAAAGAAGTAGAAGAGAACAAAAGATGTAGTAGTGTAGTAGTTAGTTATTATAAAAAAAAAAAAAAAAAAAAAAAACTAACCCCTTTTTTTTACCTTATCTTTTTCTAATTTT
>Ga0210400_10001508_pt1 | contig 23037 bp, 18 predicted proteins | sample IncBWH26MmetaG_FD_155456 | JGI IMG/M metagenome (GOLD analysis project Ga0210400, IMG submission 155456) | Forest soil microbial communities from Barre Woods Harvard Forest LTER site, Petersham, Massachusetts, United States - Inc-BW-H-26-M | ecosystem: Environmental > Terrestrial > Soil >...
TAAAGCAGATTCAGGCCGGAACCGTTGATTTCGGAGCCAGTGATGGTCCTATGACAGATGAACAGATTGCGCAGACGCCGGGCAAGGTTTTTCACATCCCGACCGTCCTTGGCGCTGACGTGCCTACCTACAATATTCCGGGAGTAACCACGGAGCTCAAGTTCACCCCGGATGTTCTGGCTGACCTGTTCCTCGGAAAAATCAAAAAGTGGAACGATCCCCGCCTGGCCAAAGCGAATCCCGGCGTCAAATTTCCCGACGAGGATATCGTCATCGTCCATCGGTCTGATGGCAGCGGGACGACATATATTTGGACGGACTACTTGTCCAAGGTTAGCTCCGAGTGGAAAGACAAAGTCGGTAAAGGCACGTCGGTAAACTGGCCTGTCGGTCTGGGCGGCAAAGGCAATGAAGGCGTGGCCGGAACCGTAAAACAAACAGAAGGAAGTCTCGGTTACGTTGAACTCATCTACGCCGTTTCCAATAAAATGCCTTACGGCAGCGTGCAGAACGCAGGCGGGAATTTTGTCAAAGCCAGCCTTGACTCAGTGACCGCGGCTGCCGCATCGGTGAAGGACATGCCGGATGACTTCCGCGTCTCTATCACTAATGCCCCAGGCAAAGACGCCTACCCCATCAGCAGCTTTACCTGGCTTCTGGTTCCCGCGGAGTGGGCTGATGCCGGCAAGGAAAAGGCGTTCGTCGATTTCCTCAACTGGATGGTTGATAAAGGACAGACGATGACGGCCTCACTCTCGTACGCGCCTCTTCCCAAGTCTGTCGCCCAAAAAGTAAAAGCTCGCATTAAACAAATTAAGGTAAAGGGGACTACCGCAAAAAAGTAACTGTGGGCTCACTTCGGGAAAGCTTGCCGGAAACGCAAGCTGCATTACTGGCGTTTCCGGCCAGAAATGCCAGACAAAAAATCGACCTTCTCTTTCTTACTCCTTCACAGCGCTGGTTTTACAGACCAGCGCTCTTTTTTTAACAATCTATTAATAATCGTCTGCTAGCTTCCAGTCATGCGAACCATGCCGGAACACGGGCCTTCCCGGAGCTCAGAAGTGCCTGAAGGGTCGGCCACGCCGGATCCTGTCTTGGGCACCCCGGAAAAGCTGCAGATCGTACCCAGGAGCCGTCTGGTTGTCCGGGAAAATGTCCTTGCCGACCAGGTATTTCGAGGCATTGTCATGCTGTGCGGTCTGGCGGTCCTGGCCATTGTAGGCCTTATCTTTTTCGAACTGGTCAACCAGTCGCACCTTTCAATATCTAAATTCGGACTCAAGTTTCTGGTAAAGCAGATTTGGGACCCGGTGGCGGAAGATTTCGGCGCTCTGCCTTTCATTTACGGTACAGTCGTTTCCTCGCTGCTGGGGCTGATCATCGCCGTTCCACTTTCTGTCGGAACCGCGCTCTTTCTCACCGAGATTTGCCCGCGACGGCTACGTGCAGTTCTCTCTTTGTTGGTCGAGCTTCTTGCAGCGATTCCCAGCGTGATCTACGGCCTCTGGGGCATCTTTGTTCTGGCTCCTTTTCTTCGCGTTCACGTGCAGCCCTTCCTGGGCAGGTATTTTGGCTGGACGGGTCTGTTCAGCGGCCCCAAGTACGGCTGGGGAATGCTGGCAGCAGGTGTGATTATCGCCATTATGATTCTGCCGATTATTGCCTCCATTACGCGTGAGGTTGTCACCGCAGTGCCACGGGTCCAACGGGAAGCGGCCCTGGCGCTGGGCGCCACCAGGTGGGAGATGCTGCGGATGGCCGTGCTGCGCAATGCCCGACCCGGCATCTTCGGCGCCGTGATTCTCGGCTTGGGACGCGCTTTGGGTGAAACCATGGCTGTTACGATGGTGATTGGGAATCGCCCGGAAATAGCCAAATCACTCTTTGCTCCCGGGTACACCCTTGCCAGCGCGGTTGCCAACGAATTCACTGAGGCTGTCGGCAACTTGTATCTGAGTGCTCTGATGGAAATGGCTCTGGTTTTGTTTGTGATAACCCTGATTGTGAACGCACTGGCAGGGTTACTTGTCTGGTCCATCACCCGGGGAATGCCAGCGAGGGCGCTTGCTTAAACCTCTTCACACCACTTCTCTTCGTCGCAGGCTCTCAAATTGGACAGCCCTTGGCCTCATTACGCTGGCTGCGCTTATAGTGACTGTGCCTCTTTTCCTGATTCTGGGAACAGTCGTGTTTCGCGGCTTGGGTGCTTTGAACTGGGCTTTTCTTACCCAGATTCCCAAACCCATCGGTGAAGAGGGAGGCGGAATGGGGAATGCAATTGTCGGATCCCTCTTGCTTTTGGGCTTCGCTAGCCTGATCGGCGTTCCATTGGGAATTGGCGCCGGAGTTTTCTTGGCCGAATATGGACGAAACAAGTTTGGCAATGTCGTCCGTTTTACCGCTGACGCGTTGAATGGGGTGCCCTCCGTCGTGATTGGCATGACTGCATGGGCTTTGGTCGTGGTTCCGCAAAAACATTTTTCCCTTCTTGCTGGCAGTGTGGCTCTCGGCATCATGATGATCCCTGTAATTTCCCGCACCACTGAGGAGGTCCTCTTGCTGGTTCCCCAGTCCATTCGCGAAGCTGCTCTTGGCCTGGGCATTCTCAAGTGGCGAACCATTCTTTCTGTCGTGTTGCGTACCGCCAGCGCAGGCATTGTCACGAGCGTCATGCTGGCCTTCGCGCGCATCGCCGGTGAGAGTGCGCCCCTTATGTTTACCGCTTTCGGCAACGAGTTCTGGAACATGAACCCTGACCAGCCCGTAGCATCGCTTCCCTTGCAGATATACAAGTACGCCATCCAGCCCTACGAGCAGGCGCACGCTCAGGCTTGGACTGCTGCCTTGGTTCTGATTTCCATGATCATGTGCACTGTCATCCTTTTCAGGTTCATTGTCGGCCGAGGCACGATTAAAGGAGCCAGTTGATGGATGCTGGCATTCACGTAGCCAGGCTGAACGCCTGGTTTGGCGCCAAGCAGGCGCTCTTCGATATTGGGATGGAAATCCCGGCGCACAAAGCCACGGCCATCATTGGACCTTCCGGCTGCGGAAAATCTACCTTTGTGCGATGCCTCAATCGCATGCACGAAACACTGCCCGACACTCGCGTGGAAGGCACAGTCTCCATTGGGGATTTGGACGTTTACGGCAAAGGGGTCTCGCCGGTTTGGATACGCCGGCGCGTAGGAATGGTATTTCAGAAAGCCAATCCGTTCCCTACCATGACGATCTATGACAACGTAGCCGCAGGTCTCAAGCTGAACGGCTTTCGCAATCGCCGTGAGCTGGACCAGGTGGTGGAGCGTTCGCTCAAGCAAGCCGCATTATGGGACGAAGTTAAAGACGATCTCAAAAAGAAATCGGGCGCCAGCCTTTCCGGCGGCCAGCAGCAGCGGCTTTGCATTGCGCGCGCCCTGGCCGTGGAGCCGGAAGTACTGCTGATGGACGAGCCGGCGTCCGCGCTTGATCCCATTTCCACCGCTAAAATCGAAGACCTTATCTTTGATCTGAAGAAGGAATACACCGTCGTAATCGTCACGCATAATATGCAGCAGGCGGCGCGCGTAGCGGACTTCACCGCTTTCTTTCTCATGGGGAACATGGTCGAACTCGATAAGACAGAAACCATGTTTACCAAGCCTTCCGACAAACGCACGGAAGATTACATCACCGGGAGGTTCGGATGACGCGCACGCGTTTCCACCAGGGACTTGATGACCTAAAACAGAAGTTGCTTGCCATGGGCGGCATGGCGGAGCAGGCCGTGGAACGCGCAGTCCGCGCTTACCAGACCCGCGAACTATCGCTTTGCGAAGTTGTGTTGCGTGACGAATCCAAAATCAATGCCGCCGAACGAGATGTGGACGAAATGTCCATCGACCTGCTGGCCATGCAGCAGCCTATGGCCATTGATCTGCGTTTCATTGTGGCCTGCATCAAAATCAATGCCGACCTGGAGCGGGTGGGAGACCAGGCCGTCAACATTGCAGAGCGTGTGATGGATCTTTTGACACGGCCTGATCCCGCTTTGAATGTCGATATTCCCCGAATGGCGCAGCTCAGCATCAGCATGGTCCGCGACGCGTTGAATGCCTTTCTGACCGCTGACGTAGATATGGCCCAAGCGGTGCTGGAACGTGATGACCTGGTGGACAACATGAACCGGGAAATTTTCGAAGCCGTTGATCTTGCAATGACGAAGTCCGCCGGAGATCATCGCAATCTGCTTGACACGCTTATCGTGGCGCGAAACCTGGAGCGTGTAGCCGACCATGCTACAAACATCGCTGAAGATGTTATCTTTTGGGTTCGCGGTGCGGATGTAAGGCATCACGCGCAAGGGTAATTCCATCAATCTATAGATCGCTACACTGAAAGTATTACATTAACGTCGGTTCGTTCGGGTATCCTTTCTATCGGCGGGAACAAATTACAATGGTTGTCAGGCGTAAAACTTCGAGCAACGGCTCCAGGCCTGCCTCCGTGCAGCACATGAACCGCTCAGTATCAGATCCGTCCCTGTACATCAATCGCGAGACTTCATGGCTTGCCTTCAACCGGCGCGTCCTGGAAGAAGCCAATGACGAGCACAATCCCCTGCTGGAACGGGTGAAATTCCTTGCCATTTCGGCCAGTAATCTGGACGAGTTTTTTGAAGTTCGAGTCGCCGGCCTCTTGCAGCGCATTGAAGAAGGTTTCATTGATTCCGGTCCAGACGCGCTTTCCGCGCAGCAGGAACGTGAGTTGATCGCGCTGGAGACACACGAATTCGTCCAGGAGCAATACGAGTGCTGGAACCTGAAACTGATACCCGCACTCGCGCGTGAGAATATTCGCGTGCTTGACCTGAAAGACCTTGATCCGGAACAAGAAGCGTTTATTGACGCATACTGTGAAAAAGAAGTGGATCCGCTGCTCACACCAGTCACCGTGGATCCGGCCCATCCCTTTCCCCGCGTCCTGAATAAAGCGCTCTGTATTGCGTTGCTGCTCAAACGCAAGCGGCGTGCCAGCGGCACTTACATGGGAGTAATCACAGTCCCCAGAGTGCTTCCGCGGCTGGTGAGGCTGCCATCGCGTACGGGCGCTCACTATGTTTTTCTGGCTGATCTCCTTACCTATCACGCTGCCAGCATGTACCGCGGATATGAGATTGTTTCTGCCGCATCGTTCCGGGTTACCCGGAACAGCAATCTATATCTGGAAGAAGAAGAAACGCGGAATCTGCTTGAGTCCGTGCGGACCGAGTTGCACCGTCGGCGCAAAGGCGATGCCGTTCGGCTGGAGATTGACGCCAACGCCAGTGCCGAGATTGCCCGGCGTCTGCAGCAGACCTTCGAGCTTGAAGATTGGCAGATATTCCACACTCACGGCCCGGTTAACCTATCTCGCCTCTTCAATTTTTACGAGATCGAGCGGCCTGAACTGAAATTCAAGCGGCTGGTGCCGCGTGAATTGCGGCTTCCACCCAACTCTCCCAACCTCTTCGCTGAGCTGCGCAAGCGCGACATCCTGCTGCACCATCCTTATGATTCTTTTGACGCCGTAGTAGATTTTATTGAAAGCGCTGCTAGTGACCCTGATGTCATCTCATTGAAACAAACGATCTACCGCACGAACCGCGATTCACCCATCGTGGGAGCGCTGATCTCCGCTGCGGCGGCGGAAAAAGAAGTCACGGCCGTTCTTGAGTTGACAGCTCGCTTTGACGAGGCTTCCAACATACAGTGGGCGCGTACGCTGGAAGATGAGGGCGTGCAGGTTTATCACGGGCTGGTGGGGCTAAAAACTCATTGCAAGCTCTGCCTGCTGGTACGTCACGATCCTGATGGCGAAACGCGGCGGTACGTTCACATTGGTACCGGCAATTACAATCCGACGACGTCACGCTTCTATACTGACCTGAGTCTGCTCACGGCTTCGCCCGATATTACTTCGGCGGTGCACTCCGTTTTCAACTATCTCACGGCCTATTCTGAAGCCCCCAGCTACGGCCCGCTGGCTATCTCGCCCATAGATCTTGCCGCAACTACGCTGCGTCAGATACATCGCGAAGCCGAGCATGCCGTTCATGGAAGGCCGGCGCGGATTGTCGCTAAAATGAATTCCCTGCTCGACAAGAACGTGATTGAAGCCTTATATCTGGCCTCGCAGGCCGGTGTTCCCATTGATCTCACAGTGCGCGGCATGTGTTCACTGCGGCCTGGCGTGCCGGGCATCAGCGATAACATCATTGTTCGCAGCGTCGTAGGCCGGCTGCTGGAACATACCCGAATTTTTTATTTTGAGAATGGCGGCGACGATGAAGTGTATATCTCCAGCGCTGACTGGATGCCGCGCAACCTCTATGAACGCGTTGAGGTACTTTGCCCTGTGAAAGATCCGCAACTGAAGCAGCGGTTGAAAAGTGAGATACTGGCTGCGTACCTGGCAGACAACGTGAAAGCCCGATTTCTCGACCGCCACGGAAATTATAGTCGCATAATGCGTCGGCGTGGTGAAGCGGCTTTTTCAGCCCAGGATTTCCTGATAGCAGCCGCTGATGGCACAGCCACAGCAGCCGATATTCCTGATCCAGTTACACCCCGCTTGAAGAGTGTTTCCGTCCGGAGAAAAAGACAGGTGGTTACCCGATAGCCTATGCTCCTATATTTTTTGCGCCATGCTTCCGCCGGCAAAACCATGCTCAATTCCAGGAAAGATGAGCGCCGCGCTTTGGATGAAGAAGGCATTCTGCAGGCGCGTTACGTTGGCCGCATGCTGGCCAATCTTGATGTGCAGGTTGACCAGATCATCAGCAGTCCGCTGAAGCGCGCGCGCCAGACAGCATCCCTGGTGGCGAATGAACTGGCGTTTGAATCTGCTGTTCAGATCGACGATGCATTGCGTCCGGAAGCTGAGTTCGAGCACTTTCAAACGATGCTGGCGCGCTACAAGAAATATGACGCGGTCATGGTGGTGGGGCACAACCCCAGCTTTACGGAATTCCTGAGCAAATCGGTCTCTACCGCTGGCGGCGCCGCACAGATTGACTTCAAGAAAGGGGCGGTGGCCCGAGTGGAAATAAATGGTCGCGCTGGCAGACTGCATTGGCTGGTGACACCCAAAATTGCGCGGACACTTCAGACCAGCTTGAAATCGAGTTCACGGCCGAAGACTTCGCGGAAGTAAGCGCGCTCCTTCTCTCCTGCCCACAATTCCAGGTCGGCGCCTGTTCGGCCTGCTTTCACCGCGAGCGTGACTTCCCCGCCGCGTGTCACCACGCGGAGTGATTCCACGGCTGAAAGCCGTCCTTGATTCAGCGCCCGCGCCACGCGCAAAAGAGCCGTACTCTTGATGACGTCTGACCTGATCTGGGCTGGCAGCATCTTGATGAGCCGGTCGCGAAATTGCGGTTTTGAATTGCCCTGGAACCGCGCCACCGTGGCAATAACTTTTCTCTGCAACGGCGTAAAGCCAAATAGTTCTGAACGTGAGATCACGTAGTAAGCGTGGCGGTGCAGCCCGACGGGGTTGATGTACATTCCCACTTCGTACAGGATTGCTGCGGCAGCAATCCATTCCCGACAGTCCTTGCTTAAGCCGTGCATGCGCCGGGTCTGGTCAAAAAGAGTGAGCGCCAGCTTCCGCACCTGCTCGGCATTTTCCAGGTCAACCCCATAACGCCGGGCGGTATTCATTAGCACATCTTGGCGATCAGCTTCCAGTTGACGGTGAGAGCGCGTGTGCTGGTCATATTCTGCGGCCATTTGCGCCAGAATTCCGTCCCGAAGCCCGAGTGGAGAGTAACGAAAGCCCTTAAGGCCGCAGGCGTTGAGCACATGCGCGTACACCGCTGCACCAGCCACGATAATTTGCGCGCGCTTGGGATTGATGCCCTTGATGGCCGCACGCTGCCGGTCCGTCATTTTTGCCAGACGCTTGGCCAGCTTCTCTGCAACCGCCTGGGATACCCCGCCGCTTCGAGCAAGACGCAGAGACTGCGCTGCGCCCGCCAGCGCCGCTGCCGTGCCGGAAGTGGCAATCACCGCACGCACTCCAGCGCGTGTCACTTTGCGCGATACGTTGGCCGCTTCCTGAACAATGAAGTCGTGCAGTCGTTTCAGCTCGGGCTTGGTGGGCGGATCGTGACGAATAAACTCCTGCGTCAGACGGACTGCTCCCAGGGGCAGCGTGACAATCTCTTTGATGTGTCCCTTTTCTGACAGAGTGAGTTCGCAGCTGCCTCCGCCCAGATCAATCAGCAACAGTTTAGGCGGCGGCGTGCGCATGTTCGACACGACGCCCAGGTGAATAAGGCGGCCTTCTTCCAGACCACTGATGATTTCGAGGTTCCAGCCGGTAACGGTCTTTACCCACTCTTCAAAGAGGCGGGCGCTGTTGCTGTCACGCAAAGCGCTGGTGCCAATGACGCGCGTCCGCTCCACCGCATAACTCTGGACCGCGCGATGAAAGCGGCGCAGGACTTTGAGCGTCTGGGCCATGGCCTGCGGATCCAGATTACCGTCGCGAAAGACTCCTTCACCGAGACGAGTGACTTCCCGGTCCTGGTGCAAAGCGACCAGGCGTCCGCGCCGAAGTTCGGCGATACTGAGCCGTACCGAGTTCGAACCGATATCGACCGCGGCAAAGACGGGCATGCGTTATCAGGCGTAGCGAGCGGATGGCCGGAACGATTGGGCTGAGCGTGGGGGCTTCCTTGCGGGCTCAAGGGCCAGTGCGAACAGTTTGTTCACGGCGGACATTGCATCCGAATGCCGCGCGCCAAGAACAGTTCGCGCTTCGCGCAAAAGAGCGCAGTTTACGCGATCAGAGAACTGCTTTTCCGCCGTGCCGGTCAGCTCCTCCCAATCGTGCCAATCACCAATCACGTCCTGGACGGATTTGAGTTCGCGAATGAAGTTTTTTTGCTCGGTCGTTTTGTCCGCCAGTTCGGCCAGATAACGGATACGCTTGAGGGTGACCCGAGCTTGATGCAGACGGCTTGTTTTCATTGTTTGCCGGGCCGCAAAATTGCTGGCCATTTCGGCAAGCTGCGTTCTGGCCTCTTCCAAAGGCGCCAATGGGCGATTCTTGCCGTCCTGTAGGACGCCTGCCTGTTCTGCAATTCGATCTATGCGGGTAAAGAATTTCGATCCCTGAAGTTTTTCCACGACCGACTCAAGCCGCTTGGTTTGCCGATTCCTTTTCTTTTCCAACAGAGCCGCCAGGGTCTTTCGGTCTTTTGCGGCCGATCCATTGCCTAAAGTGCCAAGGAGAAATGTCTGGACATCAAGGTCGCGCACTTTTCCGGCACGTTTGCGTAGATCGGCCATCTTTTCCAGGCTGCGCTCAAGTTTTTTATCGATATCCGGGTTCGCGTAGCTGACAAGGCTTTCGATCCGGCGAATGGTGGTACGCAGGCGATGGACACTCTTCGGCGAGGCATCGTGATCGAGCACTTTGGAGACGGTGCCCGAGAGGTCTGCGTTGAGACCTCGCATACGTTTTTCCAACAAAGTCATGGGAGAGGAACTGCACAAATCGCTAAGCACTATTTTAGATGACAATCTTTGGCTCAAATGCCCCGTTTGAGGTGCAAATCCAGAAAAGGTCTATGTTATTGATTCTAAATATATTACTTTGGCAATAGGGACGATTTTGCATGCTCACGATTACGTAATTCCATGGTTTAATAGTCAAGGCGATGGAGTTCGCCCTTAACCGCCCGCTGACGGCTGATGACTCCTACCAGAATCTCTCTATTTTGGAGCCATCAGCATGCAATCTCTGATTGACTGGAAACCCTATCTCTGGATATCGCTGGGCGGTATTGTCGGCGCAAACTTGCGCTACTTCCTCAGCCGGATCATCACCCGCTTCAGTGACGCGGCATTCCCCTTGGGGACGTTGTTTATCAACATTACCGGCAGTCTGGTGCTGGGATTCTTCCTGGTATGGACAACGGAACGGGTCTTCGCCGATCCGAAGTGGCGCCTGCTGGTGGCCATTGGGTTCTGCGGGTCATACACCACATTTTCCAGCTACGCGTTCGAGACCATGTCGTACTTTGAGCAAGGACACTGGGTGCTGTTTGCATCCAACATCCTTGCCAACAATGTTCTCTGTCTGGGAGCCATCCTGGCGGGGGCAATGATCGCGCGGGCCATTTAACGGGGTGTAGAATTTTGGAAGAAGGAAGGCGCAGCTTTTCTCTGATGACTTCACCTCGCATTGCCGTCCAGATTTCGATTTATCTAAGTGAGGCCGACGAGTGGCATCGGAAGTCACTTCATCTGGAATTACTGAAGTATCTGCATGAGCAGCAGATCGCCGGAGCAACCGTGCTGCACGCGGTTGCCGGTTTTACTGGGCGCGGTCGCGTAAAAACGGCAACGCTGGTTGACGCGGGAGGGAAACTTCCGCTGGTCCTTACCTTTGTGGATACCGCTGAACACGTTGATCGCGTGCTTCCCACAATAAAAGAGATGACTGGCCAGAGGCTCATCGTGCGGGAGAACGTTACGATTGAAGCGGGAGCGTTGGAGTAACAAAGGACCTTCTTCAGCTTAAGCCGTCTCCGCCCGCGCTGACGGGTTCCGTTCTCGCCTTCATCACGCGCTCAATGGCCTGCCGTAAATCTTCACGATTGATGGGCTTGGCAATGTAATCGTCCATCCCGGCTTTCAGGCAGCTCTCGTGATCGCCGCTCATCGCGTGCGCCGTCATGGCAATTATCGGGACATGTTCCTGCCCGCCTTGTTCGCTGTTTCTGATCTCTTTTGTCGCTTCGAAACCGTCCATTTCCGGCATCTGCACGTCCATCAGGACGAGATCAAACTTTTCCGATCGGAGAGCATTCAGCGCTTCCTTTCCCGTTTGCGCCACTGCTACTTGATGGCCCATCTTTCTCAGCAGGCGAAGTGCGAGCCGTTGATTCACCAGATTATCTTCAGCGAGGAGAATTTTAAATCGACTGGTGGCCCTTTCTGCTTCCTCGTGCAGGCGGGCCGCTTCAGGCACGCCGGGCACAACGGCTTGGCGGATCGCGGCCAGCAATTCAAACAGCCGCACCGGTTTAAGCAGATGAGCAGCCACGCCTAGTTCGCGTGAGAGCCGGACGGAAGAATGATAATCGTCCGAAGTAACCATCATCACACTTGCCGGCGTAACCGGCAGCAATCGTCCGACTTCTTCCACGAGATCAAATCCGCTTGTGCCGTGCATACGGCTATCGGCCAGGAGTAGTTGGTACGGCTTTCCCTGCCTCGAAGCTTCATGTAACAGGCCCATGGCCTCTGAAGTTGAGCCTGCCACGTCCACAATAATCCCCCAGGTCTTTAGGGCCTGTTCCAGAATGGCTCGATTGCTTGCGTTATCTTCCGCCACCAGCACACGGACGCCGGCGAGGTCAGGGTCGAGCGCTTGCGCAGGCTCCTTGGAATGGCCCACAACCGGAAGCGTCGCGTCGAAAGAGAACGTTGCTCCTTCACCTATTTTGCTGGATACCCGGATCTTTCCACCCATGAGTTTAACGATGCGCGAGGAAATGGCCAGACCGAGTCCACTCCCGCCATACTTTCGTGTAGTAGAGGCGTCCGCCTGGAAAAATGCCTCAAAGATGAGCTGCTGCTTTTCAGCCGGAATGCCAATTCCTGTGTCTGAGACCGCAAAGCGCAAACGCACTTCATCGGGCGTGCGCTCTTCGCAAATCACGCGCAAGATAACTTCGCCTGCTTCAGTAAACTTAATGGCATTGCCCAGAAGGTTGATGAGGACTTGCTTGATGCGGTGCGCATCACCCATCAGTAACCGGGGAATGACCGGATCAACATGGTATGCCAGTTCCAGCAGTTTTTGGTGGGCAGGCAAAGCCATAGTGCGAGCGGCTTCAGTAACGGTCTCAGTTAGATCGAATTCACGAACATCAAAAACAAGTTTTCGGGCTTCGATCCGGGAGAAATCCAGCACGTCATTAATCACGAGCATAAGAGTGTTGGCCGAATCCTGGGCCATGGTTACGAGTTGTTTCTGATCGGTGGAGAGTTCGCTCTGATCGATGAGGTCCAGCATCCCCGTAACGCCGTTAAGTGGAGTTCTTATTTCATGGCTCATGTTGGCCAGGAATTCACTTTTGGCGCGAGTAGCCGCTTCTGCCAACTCCTTGGCAGCCTGCAATTCACGTGTACGGCGCTCCACGAGAATGACAAGCTCCCGCTCCCGGGCGCGCACCTGGCGGATGCGCAGAAGATAAATGCCGATGGCCGAGAGCACCAGAATGATTGCGCACAGCGAGTAAAACCAAGTGGTCTGATAGAAACGGGGTCTTAGGTAGAAAGAGAATGAGGCGCCGGTTTCATTCCACACGCCATCGTTATTGGCGGCCTTCACGCGGAAGGTATAGCGCCCGGGAGATAAATTGGTGTAGCGCACAAACCCAGGAGCGGAGGGAGTGGTCCAATCCTTCTCAAAGCCATCCAGTTTGCACTTGAAGGTAACTTTTTCCGGAGCAAAGTAACTCAGAGCAGCATACTTGAACTCCAATTCGCCGGCGCCCGCGGGGAGGCTGACTCCCGACATGAGATTTTCCTGCTGATTGATCTTGACCCCTTCTATCACTACAGGTGGCTGCAAGGGGTTATGCGGCAGATTATTGGGGTCAACTACCACAACGCTTTTCAAACATGCGAACAGCAATTTTCCGTCCCTGGTTTTCCAGCCGGAATATTGGCTGCCCCCGTTGCATTCAGAGCTCTCCATGCCATCGGCCACACCGTAGGATTGCGACGCGATGGTCGATAACCTGCCGTCAGCAACTTCAATCAATTCGCTCTTCTTCACGCGAAAGATGCCGCGGTTGGAACTCATCCAGAAATTGCCGAGATCGTCCTCCAGAATGCTCCAGATGGTATCGTCAAACAATCCCTGGAGCATCGTGATGCTTGTGAATTTCCCGTCCTTGAAGCGCTTGAGACCGCCACCATAGGTGCCGACCCAAAAGACGTGGTCGGCATCTTCATAAATTACGCTCACGCTGCCCATGCCAGGCCCTTCCGGCGAGGCTTCGTGAATGTCATAGTTGATGAATTTGCCATCGCGAAGCAGACTTAAACCAGCATCCGTCCCAAACCAGAGCCGGCCCTCATGGTCCAGCTGGATGGCCCAGACGCGATTGCTACCCAGCCCTTCCCGGGTGGTGTAATTGGCGAACTTGCCGTTGCGATATCGACTTACGCCGCCAGAGAATGTTCCCACCCAAATGTCTCCGGCGTGATCTTCCATGACCGAGGTAATCCAATCGTCAGCCAGCCCGTCAGATTTCCTGAAAGTCTTTACGGTTTGGCCGGTAAACTTGTTGAGCCCGCCTTCATCCGTTCCCACCCACATATTGCCCAAATGGTCCTGAAACATGCCGTAGACGTAATTGTTCGCTGAACCCTTGTTTGTAAGGTACGGAGTTACTTTGTAATCTTTCATACGCCACAGGCCGGTACTTGTGCCGATCCAAAGGCTGCCGTCGGGATCTTGAAAGATGGTCCGGGGAGAACCCTTCAGCCCCATTTCGTGACCGTAGTTAGTCAAGGCGCCTTCTTTGAAACTGTTCAGTCCGCCGGTTTCCGTGCCCACCCAGAGATTGCCCTCATGGTCCTGAATAATCGATTCGACAAAATCTCCGCTCAATCCCTCCTTTGAGGAATAACAGTTAAAGCGGCCGCCTAGCAGACGGCAAATTCCTCCGCCCTCCGCTCCCGCCCAAATCGTTCCGCGTTCGTCCTGGTATACGGTGTGGATGGGAGCGTTCGGCAGGCCTTGCTGCACGCCAAAGTGCGTCAGCTTGCCTGCATTCAATGAATCAATCCCATGACTTTCCGTGCCGATCCATAACGTGCCGTCGCTGGCACGGAAAAGAGTCTTCACCACGTGGCCTTCGCTAATCAGGCCTGAGTAAATGCCAACGGGCTTACCGTTTTCAATGGCGTCCAAACCACTGCGCCCAGCCACAATCAGACGGCCCTCGGCGTCTTCTGAAATGGCCTGCACCAAGTTGTCGGAAAGTCCATTCTTGCGGCTAAACGTAACAATTTTCCCATTTACGAATTCGTTAAGTCCGTCATTGGTGCCAACCCACAGATTTCCCATCCGGTCTTGCAGAATAGAACTAACTGAGTTATTGGAGAGGCCCCGCTGGACCGTGTAATTGGAAAACTGCCCATCCTTATAACGCACTAACCCGCCGCCGAAGGTACCAATCCACAACGCTCCGTCGCGGTCCTGGTAAAGCGCACGAATATCGTTATGCCGAATTGCGGGTGTGTTGGCTTTATTGAAAAGCTTAAATTCAACGCCATTGAATCGGACCAGCCCTTCCTGCGTGCCAATCCAGATATACCCGTCTCTGGTTTGCAGCAAGGCTTGAATACTGTTTTGGGGCAAGCCATCTTCAGAACGCCAGACCGTATGCACATATTGCGTGATTGGCTTGTGGGGGTCCAGACTCCAGGCGGCGCTCGCGAGGTATAAAAAAATACCTGACAAGAACAGGAAACGCGTCAAAAGTGGACCTCTTCCAATCGGCAAAAGCCACGCCGGACCGGGAGGGCGCGGTTCATCTCCAAGGACACGCTCGTTCAACAAGTCACCGCTCATATGAGCGGAAATTATGAATGAAGTGTAAGTACAAAAACAGCAAATTCCCAAAAGCGGAAAACTAAAGATGTCCTTATTTTTCGCAATATACCGACCGGATGCGATCGGATTTATCACGGTTTTCAACCTTTCCCTTTTAGTATCAGCGGCCTGCCGAAGCCGCATGATGCGGCAAGGGTGCCGGCATTTCCGAGACATTCCAGACCCACGCAGCCAGCAAAGCTGCTCCCTCATTGATTTCGTCGGGAATGACTTTATCGAACGTGTCAGTTTGACTGTGATGGGCTTCGCGATAGTGCGCCGGAGTCTGTATACAGAAATAGGATGGAACCCCGGCGCGCAAGAAGGCGACATGGTCCGACGATCCAAAATAGCGTGTGCTTAAGGGCTGGAGATCGAAGACCTCGCGCAGCGGTTCATAGATTTCTCCCATCAAAGGAGCGGTTTCATACAGGTTCTCCAAGGCAATACTGAAAACCTTCCCGGTGCCGGTATCGTGGACAAGCGCTGCATCCATTTTGGGGATCTCACCGGCATGGTTTTTCATAAAGGTTTCCACGCCCACGCCGCCTTGCTCCTCACCGGTGAAAAGAATGAACGTAATCGTGCGCTTCGGTTTCCAGCCCAGAGCTTTCAGAGTGCGGGCCGCTTCAAGAACAGCCATCGATCCCGTGCCGTTATCGAGCGCGCCCTGCCCTAAGTCCCAGGAATCCAGGTGTCCGCCGATAATCACGCGCTCATCGGGAAATTCACTGCCACGGATTTCCGCCACGGTGATTGAAGCCGGCACCGGCCCCGGACTAAACGTGCCAGTGAGGTTCACTTTGAGTGCTACTGAGCCCTCCGTTGCCAGCCGGTAGAGCAAACTGAAATCTTCATGGGTAATGAATCCCAGCGGTATCGACGATGGCTGATAGCGGCTGAAGCTTCCCATATTGAAAAGATTGTCAGTTTTACCGCTATCGAGCAGGACTACCGCAGGCTCCTCCTGGGCAAGGGTTGTCATCATCTTGATTCGCTCCTGGAAACCCATGCGTGGGACTTTTGCCAGGCCGCGGTCGGGTGCGATGACTGCATCATAGGCGTTTTCTTCAGGATCAGCCGGAATCTCTGCGGGGTTGCCGAGCAGGATGACGGCCCCTTTTAGCTTGCCTTTAAGCTTGCTGACGTCCTCGAGGGATACCAGAGCCACCTTCCCAGAAACCTCGCCGGGCGTGGCCTTGCTCCAGCCGAGTGCGCGAACTTCAATCCGCCGCGAGATAGGGCTTACGATCTCTGCGGTGTCCGCGCCACGATAATAGGCGTGGGGAATCTCCGTGGTTTCGAGATGGGCGTCGATTCCGTAGTCGTGAAAGCGTTTGAGCGTCCAGTCACTGGCCTGCTGCATTTGCTTTGATCCGGTCAGCCTGGCGCCGATCTCGGTCGTCAGGTATTCCAGGTTCTTCATCAGTTCAGAATGGGATTTCACCTCTGCGGCAATCTTCTGGTCAGCCTCTTCCATGGCGGTTTTGTAGGCCTTCTTGGCATCATCGGTGCGCGCGGGCGCAGCTGTCTGGGTGATTCCTGTTAGTGAGAGGCAAGCTAAAGTTAATAATGTCAATAGATAACGGCGAAGGGCAAGTTTCATTTGGCGAGAACCTCGGTTGTTTAGGAAGCACTTTGGATTGGTGATGGGCGTTCATGTACGGGCGTTCATGTATGAATCGGGATTATAACGGTCTGACCATTTCGGTACCAACCGACGACGGTTTTGCGGCAGCAGAAGAATTTTTACCTAAATTTCAAAACCGATGAAACGAATCGGGTAGCTCCCTCACTACCTCAGTAGGGAACCAAAGAAGTTCACAGAGGCTCCTGCCGAGCTTATCGCTAGTCTCTGTGGTCTTCTGTTTTTCTTTCCTTGGTGGAGTCTTCGCGGCTGAACGTTGGTCGCGAAGACTTTTTTATGTCTGCGCCAGAGATTCAGTGACGCTACTGAGAATTCCTTTCACATCCGATTCCACCGGCAGCGTGCCGAACCCCTGTCCGTGCTGTCCGGCCAGTCGCGACGCGATAAATGCATCCGCTATCGCCGGTGAACTGTGAAGCATGACCAATGAAGCCTGCAACGCGAGCGCCAGCCTTTCCGTCAGGTCTCTGGCCGAATATCCGTCGCCGGACGGGGTAGCCAGCATGGTGCGAATGCCCGCAACGTAGCCGTCAAGTCGCTGGTCCGCGCCAGTCGTGGATTGGAACTCGGCCAGCAGCGCTTCCACGCTCGCAGGCTCCTTGGTTAGCGCGCGCAGCACATCCAGACACATCACGTTGCCTGAGCCTTCCCATATGGAATAGAGCGGCGCTTCCCGATAAAGGCGCGGCATAATCGACTCTTCCACGTAGCCGTTTCCGCCCAGGCACTCTAGCGCTTCACCCACCTGAACGGGCGAGCGCTTGCACAGCCAGTACTTGGCGATGGCCGTGGAAATACGGCAGAAAGCGCGCTCGCGTGCGTCGGATTCGCGCCTGTCAAATGACCGCGCAAGGCGGACCATGAGCAGCGTTGCGGCCTCGGATTCAAGGGCGAGATCCGCCAGCACGTTGCGCATGAGCGGCTGATCAATCAGCAGTTTCCCAAATGCCTGCCGATGGCGCGCGTGATGGACCGCCTGTGCCAGCGCCTGGCGCATCAATCCGGCAGCGGCAATCGCGCAATCAAGGCGCGTGTGGTTGACCATTTCAATAATGGTATGAATTCCTCTTCCCTCTTCGCCCACCTGGTGCGCCCACGCCTGCGCGAACTCAACCTCACTGGAAGCGTTGGAGCGGTTACCCATCTTGTCCTTGAGGCGCTGGATGTGGAAAGCGTTGCGCTGGCCGGAGGGCGTCCATCGCGGAAGCAGAAAGCATGTGAGGCCTTTGGGTGCCTGGGCCAGAATGAGAAACGCGTCGCACATGGGCGCGGAAACAAACCATTTGTGGCCAGTAATCAAATACTCGCGCGAGTTTCCGATACGCTCAGCGTGCGTGGTATTGGCGCGCACATCTGAGCCACCTTGCTTTTCCGTCATGCCCATGCCGAGCAGCACGCCAGACTTTTCCCCCGCCGGCGCGAAACGTGGATCATAGGTGGAAGATAGGATCCGCGGCTCCCATTCGGCAGCCAACCTTGGTTCTGCGCTTAACGCCGCAACCGCCGAGAACGTCATCGAGATCGGGCAAGTGTGTCCAGCTTCATTCTGCGACGTCAGCATCATGAGCGCCGCACGCGCAACGTGCGAGCCCGGTCTTCGAGTAGAACCGCTGCTTGGGGAGGTTGTGTCTGATTGCCACGGTAGGCAGTGCAGCCGGTTCGCCACCGAAGTCCGCATCAGGTTGTGCCAGGAAGGATGAAAGATGACCTCATCGCGACGGTTGCCGAAGCGATCATGCGTGTGTAAGACGGGTTTGTTCTCATTGGCCTCAAAGCCCCAACGCTGCGCCTCTTCCGTGCCAAGGAACTGACCAAGCTCGGTGATCTGTTCCCGAGCCCAGCCTGCGTCTTCACGCTCCACGGCTTGCACTAATGTGCGATCAGTCAAGAAGAGGTTGTAGCCTGTGAGCGGCGGGACCTGATTGGGTGCCAGTTGATCGCCAATGGCGTCTGCCGATCCAGGTGACTGCGAGATCGACTGTGGGCTGGCCTGTCTGGTGGAAGCCGTCATAGTGCTCTCATTATGAACCAGAGACGGCAGAGCGGCACGATTATTCATTTCGGCATCCTGACGCCAAAAAACCCTGTGCTCAGATCGCTCAGAGACAGGGTCTTCCGCTGGAAGGAGACTCTTAAGCTGCTTTCTCTGCTTCCACGTTGATGGTTTGCGCGAGCTTGGTCAGTTTTTCGTCGGTCGCCTTCTCCTCGTCCAGCGTCTTCTGCAGCAGGCTGGCAAAGTTGGAATGACCCAATAATTCGGCGTAGGTGCGGACGCATCCGTAGCCAGCAATTTCATAATGCTCCACGTGTTGAGCCGCGCCGATAAGGCCCGCGTCCATCACCTCTGGATCAGCATCCTCTTCCATCCATTCTTTTCCATCGGCAATCACGCCTTCCATGCCTTTGCACTTCTTTCCCCTGGGGCTTTCGTCCAGTTCCTGAAAAATCTTTTCCAGGCGTTCGATGTGGACCTGTGTCTCTTTCAAGTGCTGCTCGAACCCGCTCTTCAATTCCTTGGAGCTTGCCTTCTTGATCATCTTGGGCAGGGCCTTCAGGATTTGATTTTCCGCCGAATACAGGTCTTTCAACTCATCAACGAACAGATCTTTCAAGGATTTCATTTCCATTGCGTTTCTCCCCTTTGATTTCGATATGAAGTTTCTGTCGCGGCCTGCGCCCCAAAACCTGGCCTGCGGCGCAAGACTTTGCAGAACGATCATCCGGCGCGTTCACTTGCGTCAAGACCCGATATCACCATCCTTCGTACTTTGCTCCTTCAGATTCACGTAAGTGGTGCTTAAACATTGGATGGAAGAACTGGCCCGCATTCTGTCCGAAAATACGGAGCAGCTCTCGAAATTCGAAAGCTGCGGGATTTGCGCAGTTATTCAGTACAGATTGCAGATTGGAGTATCAGCAAGAGGAGGGCTGGACTAAGCTACGGCCGGTGTTACATCAGTAAAAACACCCAGCATGATTGGGCTGCCGCTGTTGTAAAAAGTCTTTCCCTGGATTTGGATGATCCTCGTATCTTCCCCAAGCCGGATGCGAAACGTGGTGGTGAAATCGGTCCGGTGGCGCTGCGCTGCCTGAAGGTGCCCCGCTACGGCTTCGCGATCACCCGAGTAATACATGAGGTCCATTAATTGGCTGAGCCGGATCTGGCTGGCACTTTCATAGCCAAGCAGCTTTGCGGCGGCCGAAGAGAATGAGAGTAGGTCGCTGACGATGTCCAATTCCCAGCTACCGGCTTTGGTTACTTTCTGTAACAGTCGCAGGCGTTGCTGGCTGATGCGGATCTCAGTTTCCAGCGCCTCGGCTTTCTGCTGCAACCGGACAACGCTGCGACGGCGTTGATTTTCACTGCCCCGTTCCGGATAACTCTCTGCAGGATTAATGTGCGTGTGTTCGCCACAGATATTGAAGAAAAGCCGGCGATGTTCCGAGCGATCAAAGGCGGAGATCGGGTATCCGCAAAGAAGATGGAAGCTGTGGCGTTGGGCAAGATCGTTCCATAGCTGTTCCAGACGAACGGTGGCATCCTCTTTACCTTCAGCCCAGAGGAGCGCTACCATCTCGCCAAACAACACCAGGCGGTGACCGGGTTTCACCTCAGCTTCAGCACGCTCAACGATCAGGCCTATGGCCTTCTCAAACCTTGTCTTGTCCGGAGAACCATCCACCATGAAATCTCTTAGGCATTCGGAAGCGTCAAATTCCCTATAACGCCCAGCCTGGGCGGCTGCTCCAAAATCTGAATTCCGCGAAGCCAGTCCTTCCCGCAGCCCATCGCGGTGCTTTCTGGTCGCAATCACAATGACTGTGTCTCCGGCTTCCAAGGCCAGCCCAAGTTGACTGCCCAGCACTTCGATCAAGCTGGAATCGCATTCGTAAAACTGGACTGCGTGCCCGGTGGTCGGGGAAGCCGACGGGTAAATCTCGTGAGTCTTGGCAGGATGGAGGCTTGGCATTTTTACACACCTTCTCTTCGATTGGACCGGACTGTCCGATTGGATGCAAAAACCGACAACACGAGACGTGTTTTTGCATTCGCCGGGCGCTTTTAAACCAAAGTCACTCAAGCTCTTTACGTCCGACATCTTTTCGCAAATCAATCCATTGGTCCCCAGGCGTAAGGAACCAAGCCCTCATTCAGATATCGTCCCCTCAGGCAGCAGCTGATATGCCTCTGCCCGTGTACGGACAACATGGAAATTTGGGCGCGACGCAAAAGCAAGTTCCTTGAACTTTTCCCCCAACAGATACATAACAGCATCGGGCGCAATTACGATGTGAAGTGCCGAGCTGCGGAATAAGGTAGGATTTGCCGCCAAGGCAGCAATGGCGCTTTCTGTAATGGCTGGGTCCGTAACGCCGCTGAAATCCACAATGTCGGAGAATTGGGGATTGAAGTCAGGATCAGAGGCGATCCGCTTGCGGTGGCTAAGCAATTCAGCGTCCGTAATCCTGCCGTAAAACGCCGAGTGAACCACTCTACGCTGGGGGTCGATTTTTAGCACGACAGGCATGAGGGAGGCTGATCGTTAGTGATGAAAGCTGGACTCTATATTGCCACATTTGGCCGCGCTCTGTGGCGTCTGGCGGGGCCAATATGGTCTCATCGTAAAGAACTGGAGTTCGGTCGTCGCTTGGGCTTTGCCACTGGGCGCTGGCGGTGGCTCATTCCGCTCAAAACAGTTTAAGTTCTGGGGTGATTGGGCCCGCTCATCTTCTCGCCCTCGCTGTTACAGCAAAAACAGCGGCCAAACCTTGTAGGGTTGGGCCGCTGCATTGTTGGAACCTCACCATCGATCATTCATCGTGCGGGCTTTTGCTTATGCGTTCGCTCCGGCGGTTGCACGGTTGTTGACTTCCATTCGCATACTTGTCGCGGCGCTGGATGCGGCTGCCGCGAAGTAACGCCTATACGACTGGAATATCCCTACCATGATCGGAAGCACCGCAAGCGGCACCTGCCAACCTATTTCTTGCGTTAGTGTAAGCGTCAGTCCGGCGATGCCCGCGCTCGCCACCAGATACGGGAACGAGAGCTGCAACATCTCCAGCCACGTGCGTAACGTGTTGACGGCTTCGGTCAAGCCAATCACAATTGCAACCGGGACTGTGTTCGCCAGCGCATATCCTGCGGCCGCAAGAGCCAGACGCAATGCAGGCGAGCTGACCGCGGATACGACCGAAGGCGCTGAATAAATCAATCGCGTTGCGGCTACCGCCAGGGTAATCGTGCTGCAATTAAATGCTGCCTGCATCAGGTTAAGCTTTTTGCCTTTCGGCAGGCATTGAAAGAACGTACTGATGAAGCCCACCGCCAGCGCTTCAGCTGTATTCATCTGCGCCGCCGCGACAAGGATGAATGGCAAATTTACTGACATGGTTCCGGTCACACCCGGAAGCTTAATTCTGAGTCTCGCTGCCACACATGCAACTAACAGAAACGCGACAAACCGTGCAGTGGGCATTGACTTAGCGTTGAGTACGGCGTCTCCAAGGACCAGGAGACCCGAAATAACAATCAACGCCACAAAAATTCGCGCTGAAAATGATTTCGGCATGATTATTCTTCTCCGTCCTCTCCGTCGCTCAGAGCATTCATTGAATCAGCGCCCCAAACGATCGAGTCACCCCAGATGATGCTGTTGGCCGTAAGGGTCGTGTCTCCCCAAATAATCGAATCGCCCCAGATGATGGAGTCGGATATCACCGCATTTCCGCCCCACACAATGGAGTCGCCCCAGATGATGGAGCTGCCCCAGGTAATACTGTTGCCCCAGGTAATCGATTGACTATTCATCAAACTGTATTTGCCCGTGGCCGTATTGCGATAAGCGATCGGCGAGGAAGCACCTCCGTTGACCACATCGTTATTTTTCAACGACGCGTAAACGTCGAGATAGCCGGCGCCGATGGTAAACACGTCATACTGTGAGAAGTAGCTTTTTCCTCTTGAATCAGAAGCCCAGCTATTCCCCGGATACCCCTTCCAGGCCGTCTTCATCATGCGTGCCTTGATGGTGTCCGGCGTGAGAGTAGGGTCTTTCTGAAACATGAGGGCGGCCGCGCCGGCGACGATCGGCGTTGCCATGCTGGTTCCGCTCAGTCTCGTGTATTTTCCACTGAGGCCAGTCGTGCAGTTATTGCCGAGCAAACCAAGGATGCAGGTTGTAATCGGCTGAACGTTAAGGCTGAGCAGCGATGAAACCAGCGTGCTCCCCGGCGACGCCAGTGATACGATCCGGTTACCAGGCGCAACCATGTCAGGCTTTGCAACATGGTCCAACAGAGTCGGGCCTTTTGAACTGTAACTTGCAACCGTGTCATCCAGACGTCCAGGAGTGCCATTCGTCTTGGTTGCTCCAACGGTGATCACGTTTGGATCATTGCCCGGCGCCTGAATCGTTGCATAACCTTGGGTTCCGTAATCATTATTGCGTCCGCCATTGCCTGCCGCTACCACCACCACAATGCCGGCTTTCCAAGCCGCTTCAACCGATTGGCACACCGGATCAAGCGTATAGGACTCGTAGATACCGCGTCCCAGCGAAAGATTGATTATGCGAATGTTGTAGGTGCTCTTAAGCTGGATAGCCCGCTCAATAGCGGCAATCACCTGGCTGTCAGTGCCCGACCCGTTCGCATCCAACACGCGGAGGTTAATAATATTCGCGTTAGGAGCCACTCCGATGTATTGCGTTGGATAACCGCTCGCCGAATCACGC
>Ga0210400_10001509_pt1 | contig 23035 bp, 18 predicted proteins | sample IncBWH26MmetaG_FD_155456 | JGI IMG/M metagenome (GOLD analysis project Ga0210400, IMG submission 155456) | Forest soil microbial communities from Barre Woods Harvard Forest LTER site, Petersham, Massachusetts, United States - Inc-BW-H-26-M | ecosystem: Environmental > Terrestrial > Soil >...
CAAAGAAACCGGAATCGCGCAGGAATGCCAGCTTCTTCAATCCCGGCAGGAACAGCTTGTCCTGCACGGTGCCGTGCTTGAGCCCTTTGGCGGCGGCCAGTTTGAGCACCGCCACGGCCTCCTCGAGGTTGGTCGCGATCGGTTTCTCGCAATAGACGTGCTTGCCGGCGTTGATCGCCCTCGTCAGCAACGACGGGCGCGCCTGCGTGGTCGCGGCATCGAAGAAAATCGTGTCGCTGTTGTCGGCGAGCGCCGCGTCGAGGTCGGTGGTCCAGCGCGCCACGTTGAACTGCCTGGCAAGGCGCTCGACCTTGCCGGCGTCACGGCCCACCAAAATCGGATCTGGCAGCATGCGATCGCCGTTGCCGAGCCGCACGCCGCCGGAATCGCGGATCGCGATGATCGAGCGGATCAGATGCTGGTTGAGCCCCATGCGGCCGGTGACACCGTTCATGATGACGCCAAGGCGTTTCGTCGTCATCTCGATGGCTCCTGCCGAGATTTTGCCATCGGTTGTTGAAGCGGCGGCAGCGCTGCCCAGTCCGGATGCACGCCGGTGGCAAATCCCGGCGCCGTCAGCGATCCCGTCAGCAGATCGCCGTTATGTATCGACAGCCGGACCAGGTTTCCGTCGTTGGCATACAGATCGGAGTGCGCGGCGAGAAAGGCCTGCGCCTCGGCGGCGGGCGTCTCGGCAAACCCGTCGACATAATGGTGACCGTTTCGCTCGGCATGGGTCAGCCCGATCAGGGCGCCAAGCGCGAGGTCTTGCTGCACGCCGAGACCGGCCTGGCAGGTCAGGTCCTCGCCCGAGATAAAGTATCTTTGGTCTTCCTTGCTCCAGATCGCGGCACGCGTCGCATTGACGATCGACTTGTAGATGCCCTTGCAGGACTTCGACGAGACGCCGCGATAGCCGAGTTCGCGGGCCGCCGGGAACGCGTCATAGCAATCGTCGGCTTCGTCGATGATGAAATCGCGCCCTGCCAGCGCGTCAAGCGGCGATTGCCGCGAGATATCGCGCGGCATCGGCTGCTCGATGTAGAGCAATTTTGTCGAGATCGGCTTGAGCGCGGTATCGCGATCGAGGCGATCGGCCAGCGCGGCCAGCGCCGTGAGGTCGGCATATTGCTCGTTGGCATCCAGCGTGACGCTGTAGGGATGCGGCAGCGTGGCGAGTTCGCTTCCAATCCGGGTCAGGCGCGCGGCGTCCGCACCGGGATCGCCGTTGAGCTTGAGCTTGAAATAGCGGGCATCGGTCGTCTCGTGCCTGTCGGCGACGCCGCCGGTGCCCTCGATCCGGTCGTCGAGACCGACGGTGTGCCTGATCGCGACACGATCGAGCCGCCGGCAGCGCGCGAGGAACTGCGCGATGTCTTCATCCCGCAAATCGGGCGACAGACGCGCATCGATGCCGGCGATATTGCCGTTCATCCCGTCAAAGAAATTCACGCCGAGACCACGCAGCAGCGCATCCAGGATCGCCTTGTCGATTTCCGCCGGTCCAAAGGCAGCGGCGAGCGGCGGGATGTCTTCGTTCGCGCAAGCCTCGACTTGCGCCGCAAGGCAACGGGCGTGCAAGGCGAACGCGGTCTCGAAGCCCGAACGCGCAAGATAAAACTCACGCGCGACCGTCAGCGAGCGCCGCAGTTCCGCCACGGTTTGCTCCGGCGAAAGCTGCGGACGCTTGTCGAACCATTTCGGCACCATCATTTCGGCGCTGGCGCCCACGGAAGATCGCTTGCCCTCTATCTCGATCTCGACGCGCACGAAGACCTGCGACGCGGCGTTGACGACCACGGCGCCAAAGCGGAACGGCCGGACAAAACCAACCGGGCGTTCAAAAAATGCGATATCCCGCACGGCGATACGTGGCGGCATGATGCCGAGCCTCAATCCAGCGCGCTTTGGGTGAAAAAGTGCTTGCGAATGCGCTGCACCAGTTCGGTGAAAACCGGATCGGACATGACGTCGAGCGAACGCGGGCGCGGCAGCGGCACGTCGTAGATCGCGGCGATTGAGCCTGGCCGTTCGGTCATGACCAGCACGCGGTCGGCGAGAAAGACCGCTTCCGGGATCGAGTGGGTGATCAGCAGCACGGTCTTTCCGGTCTCGCGCTGGATCCGCATCAACTCGACATTCATGCGTTCCCGCGTCATGGCATCGAGCGCGCCGAACGGCTCGTCCATCAGCATGATCTTGGGATCGTGCACCAGCGCGCGGCAGATCGAGGCGCGCTGCTGCATGCCTCCGGACAATTGCCAGGGCAGCTTCTTCTCGAATCCCTCGAGACCGGTCAGTTTCAACAGCGCCATCGCGCGCGCCAGGTATTCCTGGCGCGGCAGCCGCTTCATGTCGATCGGCAACATGACGTTGGCGAGAATGTTGCGCCATGGCAGCAGCAGCGAATTCTGAAACACGATCCCGACATTGCCGTGCGGCGTCGTCACCCGCTCGCCCTCGACCAGAATCTCGCCGGTCGAGGGCGGCAGCAGCCCGGAAATCATTTTCAGCAGCGTGGACTTGCCGCAGCCGGACGGGCCGACCACGACAAAGAACTCGCCGGTGTTGATGTGGAAGTCCAGCGGGCGCAACGACGGCACCTCGCCATCGCGCGACCGGTAGGTTTTCGATACGCCGGAAAGCTGAATTCCCGGTACGCTGGCGCCGCGATCGGACACGACGCGAAGATGCGCGGCCGAGGGATTGGTGCCGGAGGTTTTTGTCACTGCATTCATTCCGAACTATCCATTCGCAAGCGGTGTGAACGAGCCGCTGTCATTCCGGGATGGTCCGCAGGACCAGACCCGGAATCTCGAGATTCCGGGCATGGTGCTAACGCACCATCCCGGAATGACGCAGACGTCACTTCGGCAGATAATCATTGGTGTAAAACGCCTTCGGATTTTCCCTGGCCTTGGCGTCGAGGCCGCCATATTCGACCATCAGGTTGACGGTCTCGGTCATGTTCTGGTCGGTCACCTGGAACGGCCGCCTGGCCCTGGTTTCCGGCGTGCGATAGAGCGGGATCGTCAGTTCAAAACCCTGCGTGAGCGTATCGATCTTGCCGCCCTTCGGATTGGCATCGAGGATCGACTGCGCGGCGCCTTTCGGATCCTTCTCCGCGGCTTCGACGGCCTTGGTGGTCGCGGCCATGAAACGCTTCACCAGATCGGCGTTCGCCTTGGCGTAGCCGGAATTGGCGACGATCCCCGACGAAACCATGTTGATGCCATAGTCGGCGAACTTGATCGGATAGACATCCTTGCCGGTGGCGTCCTTGATCTTCATCGATTGGTCCATCACGTAACCCAAGAGCAGGTCCGCCTGGCCGTTGATGACGGCATTGAGCTTGGTCTGGGCATCGCCGGCCACGGTGGTGAAGTCGCCTTCCTTGAGGCCGGTCTTCTTCAGGAACAGCGGCCATATCTGCGTCATCGAATCCGCCGGCGTGATCGCCACGGTCTTGCCCCTGATATCCTCGGGCTTGCGGATGTTCTTGTCGGCGAGCCCCATCACCGACATCGGGCTGGTCTGCAGCAGCACACCAACGGCGACCACCGGCGCGCCCTTGACGGCCGCGCGCATCATGGTGGGGATGTCGACGTAACCGAAATCGGCGGTCTTGGCGGTGACGGCCTGGGTGGTCGCCGCCGAACCGCGGCCTTCCTGAATCTCGAGATCAATGTTTTCAGCCGCGTAAAGGCCCTTGGCCTTGCCGTAATAGAACGGCGCGTGCTCGCCATAGACATACCAGTTGAGCATCAGCACGACCTTGTCCGCCGCGCTGGCCGGAGCCACCACCAGCGCCGTCCAGATCAGCGCCGCCGCAAGCGCCGTCATTAGTCGCACCATGTCGTCCTCCCGCCCGTGTTTACCGCGGCCCTTTGCGGGCTGCTTTTGTCTCGTTTGCCACTCACGCGGCGAAAACAACATTCTCACGCTGGCTGACATGCCAGGGAATCACAAGGCGTTCGATGCGGTCGACGATCCAGAACAGCACAACGCCAAGCAGCGCCAGGATCACCAGGGCTGCAAACATGGTCGGCAGGTCGAACGTGCCGATCGAGCGCTGCAAGACATAGCCGATGCCCGAATTGGAGCCGACGAATTCGCCGACCACGGCGCCGACCACGGCCAGCGTCACCGAGACTTTCAGCCCTGAGAAGATCGCCGGCATCGCATGCGGCAGATTGACGGCGCAGAACACCTGGAAGCGGCTGCCCTGCATCGCCCGCGCCAGATCGACCATGTCGGGATCGACCGATTTGAATCCCTGCACGGCGGAGACCACCACCGGAAAGAAGCCGAGCAGGAAGGCGGCTATCACTTTCGGGATGATTCCAAAGCCGAACCAGACCACGAACAGCGGCGCGATCGCGACCTTCGGCACGGATTGCGAGAACACCAGCAGCGGATAGATGTAGCTTTCCACCGTCTTCGATCCCGCGATCAGCATCGCCAGGGGAATGCCGAACACCGCCGACAGCAGGAAGCCGCAAAGCGTCGCATAGGTCGTCGGCCAGGACTGCCGCGCAAGCTCCGGCCAATCCTGCCACAGCACCGCGATGACATCGCCGGGTGCCGGGATTTGATACGGCGGTATCCGGAACAGCCGGATCGTCACATCCCAGGCCACCACGATGAAGATCAAGAACAAAAACGGACGAATCCAGGCCGCATTCAGCGCCTTCGCTACGCTTCCCGGGCCCTTCGGTTCGGCCACGCGTTTCTCCCTGATTGATCTTTTTCTTCGAAGATTAATTAACCCGCTGGATAATTAGTGTCTAGGGCCTCCCCTATCGTCTTGCCCGGCCTCGTGCCGGGCATCCACGTCTTACCTGTGTCCGTACAGGAAGACGTGGATGGCCGGGATAAACCCGGCGCAGTTCAAGAGAACCAAGACCACCGAGAAGAAGGTCGGCGAAGTGTTGGCCTGCGCGGCTAGGCTACGTCACATCGAAGAACCCCAAGACGTTGGCGCTGCGCCGGGTTGCCTAACGACACGGCCCCACTCAACCCACTGATTTGGCGTCACTGTCGAGTCCCGTTTCCAAAAATATTCTCGTTCCGCGCCAGCCCAAATCAATTTTATATCCAGCGCCGTCCCGCCTCCTCTGAGGGGCGTTTCGCGATCGTCACGGACGTGGGCGGCGGGATGCGATGGACGTGACGGTGCCGCAGACGTACGGCACCGGCCACGGACGGCGAAGCCGTGTGGTCCTGACGCCCCGACGCTGGCGTCAAGTCGGCGGAGTGATCTGCCAATGACGGTGGCAAACAAGCCCGGTCACCGAGGAGAGCGCGGAGGAAACCGTAAAACCATTGCGCGGGGAATGCCGGGTGTTTCCGGTGTGACCGTGGTGACTAACGAGCGTGTTTACTACACCACGCGCGGCTGCGGGCGCATCGGGCGCCCGGCATTCCCCGCGCCCTCTCTTTCCCGAGGGCGGAAAATTCCTGGAACAACCCGCGCATCCATGCGGCGGGATCGCGAGGCCGTGCCTGGACGCGGCGGGCTGTTTGACATTTGAATGGCGCGTATAAGCTTATAACGAGGCTCGTCATGCCCGGCTTCGTGCCGGGCATCCACGTCTCGGCTTTACAAGAAAGTCGTGGATGGCCGGGACGATGCCCGGCCATGACGGTCAAGCCGCTACGCCTTCACGTCAGCGGGCTGCTCCACCAGTACGCGCAACTTCGGTAGCCCCGAAAACATCCACCTGTGTATGATCCGGACATCATGATCTATTCGACACTCATCCGCCCGCTGGCGTTCCGGCTCGATCCCGAGACCGCCCATCATCTGGCCATTGCCGCGGGCGCACGGCTCGGCTGGGCGGCGCGCGCGATGCGGGCCGCGACACGCATCGACGACGACAGGCTTGCGACCGATGTGGCCGGGCTGCATTTCCCTAGTCCCATCGGCCTTGCCGCCGGCTTTGACAAAAGCGGCTCGGCGATATCCGCCCTCGCCGGCCTCGGCTTTGGCTCGATCGAGATCGGCTCGGTTTCGCTCGATCCATCGCCGGGCAATCCGAAGCCCCGGCTATGGCGCCTGCCCGACGACGATGCCATCGTCGTGCATTACGGCTTGCCGAACGATGGGGTCGCGGACATCGCCGAACGATTGGGGCGGACGCGCCTGCCGGTGCCGCTCGGCATCAATCTCGTGGTCACCAATCGCGGGCCCGGCGCGGCGCCGCTCGCGGCGGACCAGATCATCGGCGAATACGCCAGGGCGGCCGAAGCCATGGCGCCGCACGCCGACTACCTGATGCTCAATCTGTCATGCCCGAACACGGTGGATGGCCGCGATTTCTTCGCCGATGCCGGCCATCTCGATGCGTGCCTCGCGGCCCTCGGCGAAACCAGGCTGCAGCGGCCCGTATTCCTGAAAGTGTCGCCGCTTGGCGGGGTCGAAGCGATCGAACGCGTGCTGGCGGCCGCCGACGGGCGCGATTTCGTTTCCGGCTTCATGTTCAACCTGCCGCCGGTCAAGCCCGAGGCAATGCGCACTAGCGAACAGGCCTGGCGCAAGATGCCCGGCGCCGTATCGGGCCCACCGGCATCAGCGCTCGCCGACTTCTGCATCCGCGAAACCTTCCGGCGTATGCACCGCAAGCGCCACGTCCTGATCGGCGCCGGCGGCGTGTCCACGGCGCAGGATGCCTATGCCAAGATCCGCTTGGGCGCGTCGCTGGTGCAACTGCTCACCGCGCTGATCTATCACGGCCCGGGCGTCGTTCGCACGATCACCATGGGCCTCGCGCAGTTGCTGGCGCGCGATGGCGTGAGGAACATCGCGGATGTGGTCGGCGTTGATGCCTGACGCTTTCGAGCCCCCGGGGCTTCGTGGTCCTTCCATCTCGGCACCTCGAGCGATCAAGGGGGCGGCTTTGCGAATAATTTTAGCGAATCTTCCGCGACAAGCAGTGCTAGTGTGGGCTGCCGCCGGGACCACCATCAGCGCATGACGGACAACTTTATGCAGGCCCTCTTCATCGGACAAACCTACATCGACGTCACCTTCATTACCGACCACCTGCCGACCGGCGACGAAAAGCATGTCGCCTCGGCTTACGCGGTGTCATTCGGCGGCAACGCCGTCACGGCGGCGTTCTGCTGCGCCAAGCTCGGCATCGTGCCGGACCTGATCGCCACCGTGGCCAACGACTGGCTCGGCCGCATGTTTCAGGACATGAGCGCGAAATACGGAATCTCGGTCCATCCGCGCAAGGTCAATTCCTCGTCGCTGTCGTTCATCATGCCGAAGGACGGCAAGCGGGCGATCGTGCGCTGCCGCGACGACGAGCATATCCATCCCTTCCCGCTGCTGAATCTCGGCGGCTGCCGCGCATTGCATGTCGACGGTCACCAGCCGGACGCGGCGATCCATTATGCGAAACTGTGCCGCGAGGCCGGCATCCTGACCTCGCTCGACGGCGGCGGCCTTCGCACCAATACGCATGAACTGCTGGAATACATCGACGTCGCCATCGTCGCCGAACGGCTGTGCGAGCAGATGGATCTGACGCCGGAAAAGATGCTGGATTATCTCAAGGGCCGGGGTTGCCGGGTCGGCGGCGTCACCCTGGGCGAGCGCGGGCTGCTCTGGTTCGACGAGACCGGCACAACCCGCGCGCTGCCGGCGCTGGCGATTCCGCGCGAACGCGTGCTCGACACCAACGGCGCCGGCGACGTGTTCCACGGCGCCTATGTCTATTCCTACTTGAGCGATCCCGGCAAAAGCTGGCACGATCGTTTCGAGTTCGCGCGCGCGGCATCGACCTACAAGATTCAGCGTCTCGGCAACGAAGCCGGCTTGCCGACGCTTGCCGACATCGAGGCCGTCAGGCAGGAGTTCGCCGTACAGGCCTAAGCCAGCGCCGCCTTCAAATCGAAACTCAAATCCGCCGCCTGTTCCGGCTCGATCGACCGGTTCAGCCCAAGGATTTTCCGTCCGAACACGTGATCCGCCGCGCGGTTGATCGACTCGACGCCGACGAGTTGTCCGGATTTGTAGCAGAACGCCGAGAACGATCGCTGCGCGCGGTCGCCACGCACCACGACGCGGTCGTATCCGGTGGTCAGGCCCGCGATCTGCAGCTTGTCGTCGCCCTGGTCGCTCCAGAACCATGGCAGGCCGTCATAGGTCTTGGCGTCGCCGGTCAGCCGCGCCGCCACGCAGCGCGCCTGATCGGTGGCGTTCTGCACCGACTCCAGACGCAGCGACGCGCCGAAGCGCGGACTCGCGAACAGTGCACAGTCGCCGATCGCCGAGATATTCGGATCGGCGGTCAGCAATTGCTCGTTGACGATGATTCCGGCCGCTACCGGCAAACCGGCTTCAGCCGCGAGTTCGATATTGGGCAACACGCCGACACCGACCACCACGAGATCCGCCGGCACGTGGCGGCCGTCGCTGAGACTGACGCCGGTCACATGCGTGTCGTCACTCTCGATGCTGGTGGTCTGCACACCCAGATGAATGCGGATGCCAGCAGCGGTGTGCCGGGCCTGGAAATATTCCGATATTTCCGCAGTCACCGCGCGCGCCATGACCCGCGTCCCGAGTTCGATCACATCCACCTCGAGGCCCCTGGCCCGCGCCGTGGCGGCGAATTCCAGACCGATAAACCCTGCACCGACGACCACGACATGTCGCGCCGAGGCGATGCGCTGCCGCAACGCCTCGCTCTCATCAAGCGTTCGCAGATAAACCACGTCCGGCAGATTGGCGTTGGGAATGTCGAGCAGACGGTTGCGCGCACCGGTGGCCAACACCAGATGCGCGTACTCGAACGACGTGCCGGACGCGCACAACAGCCGGCGCGCGGCGCGATCGATCGAGACGGCACGGTCGCCGATCAATTCCACGTTCTGGTCGCGATAGAATTTATCCGGCCGGAACATCAAGCTATCGGGTCGACCTTCGCCTTTCAAATAGGCCTTGGACAAAGGCGGGCGCTGATACGGCAGATGCGCTTCATCATTGATCAGGCCGATGCGGCCGCCATAACCGTGCTGCCGCAACGACACGGCCACCTGGAAACCGGCGTGGCCGGCTCCGACGATCAGGACTGTTTCTTGCGCCATACGATCAGACCGGATTGACGCGAAGCGGCATTATATCGAACCCGCGCAACGTATTGTTCAACCGCTGTTGCGGTTCGCCCGTGAATTCAAAGGACTTCACCCGTTTGGCAAGCGCCGACAGGACTGCTTCAGATTCCAGCCGGGCCACCGCCTGGCCAACGCAACCATGGATGCCGGTGCCGAATGTCATATGCCCGGTGGCGCGGCGGCTGACGTCGAACGTATCAGGCCGGTCCCAGCGGCGCGGATCGCGATTGGCCGCCGCGAACAGCAGCAACACCTTCTCGCCCTCACGCAGCCGAGCGCCGCCGCCTCAACGTCTCCAGTCGTGGTCCGGAAGAAGCTCTGCACCGGCGCCTCGAAGCGCAGCACTTCCTCGAAGGCGCCGCGGATCAGCGCTGGATTTTCGCGAAGCGCGCGCCATTGGTCGGGATAGCGCGTCATGCAGTAAAGCGCGTTGCCGAGCCCATACACCGTGGTGTCGATCCCGGCCGAAAGAAACGAGCGCACCAGCATGCCCGCTTCGTCCTCGGTCAACTCGCCGGCGTCGACGGCTTCGAAGATCTGCCTCCCCAATTTACCCGGCGCCAGTGCCGCCCGGCTGCATTTCGACATGATCCAGTCGCGAACCGGTCCGGCATTGGCCGTCGCCTGATCGAACAGATCGTTGCGGGGACCGAACGAATTGAACACCATGTTGCCATAGGGCATCAGATTCTCACGGCCTTCCTCGGAGAGCCCGACCGCGTCCGGGAACACTTTCAACGGATAGGCTTCGGCGAGATCAGCAACGCCGTCGAATTCGCGCTGCTCGACCAGCCGTGCGATCAGCTGTTCGGCCTCGCGTTCGAACATATCGCGCAGAACCTCAATCGCGGCCGGCGACAGGATGCGCGTCAAAACCGCACGAGTGCGCGTGTGCAGCGGCGGATCGGCCTCCAGGATGATGCTGGGCGGCCGCCACGGCGGTTCCTTGCGGAAATCGCTCAAACCCACCCCAGCAGAAGAGCAATAGGTCCGCCAGTCGGTCAGGGCATCGCGGACCTGCTCGTGCCGGGCCATCGCCCATATGCCATAATGCTCGAGCCGTACCACCGGCCCGGCCTCACGCAGGGCTTCTTGGTACGGATAGGGATCGCGCAGGAAAGCGTGCGAAAACGGATCGATGGCCGAAACCGGACGGCTCGATGTGGTTTGGTCGCTCACGACGCCTGCTCCCGTTTCCGGTTGTTGCAACGCGATTATCCGTGTCCGCATGTTGCAGAACTCGCCGGGGATTGTCACCTCTTGCCTTCTGTTATTTAAGTGCCCGACGTTCTCCTCGACACAGGAGCCCTTAAAAATGCAGACACCCGCCCACGCCACGGCCTCCCATCCCGACGATCCGGCGCTACTTCGGATCGAGGGCCCGATTGCCACGATCACACTCAACCGGCCGGCCGCCTTCAACTCGATCGATCTTGCGATCGCGAAGAAGCTGGAGCAACTCGGCGCGGAGGTCGAGGCCAACGACGACATTCGCGTGCTGGTGATCGAAGGCGTCGGCCGCGCGTTCAGCGCGGGCGGTGATCTGCAGACCATTGGCGCAGCCGCCGCAGCCGAGACCATCGCGCCCGTGGTCGGTGAACTGCTCAAGCATTATCATGCGTTCATCGAAACCGTGCGGCGGATGCCGAAGATCGTGCTATCCAGCGTTCACGGGTCCGCCGCCGGCGCCGGCATGGGCCTCGCCTTCGTCGCCGATCTCTGCATCGCGGCCGATGATGCCCGCTTCACGCCAGCCTATGCCAAGATCGGGGTGTCACCGGACGGCGGCAGCACCGTCGGCGTGGTCGGCACGGTCGGTACCCGCCGCGCATTGCAGATATTTCTGGCGGAGGACAATTTTTCGGCGAAGCAGGCGCACGATTGGGGGCTGGTCGCCAAGCTCGTTCCGGCGGCAGAACTCAAGGCAGCGACGCGGCAGTTCGCCGAACGGCTGGCGCAGAATCCGCCGGCCGCGATCGGCGGCACCAAGTCGCTGGTCTACCAGGCTGCCGTCACGCCGACCCGGCAGCAACTCGATGCCGAGGAAGAAAAGATCATCGACGCCATGCACACCGACGAATTTCGCGTCGCGGTAAAGAAGTTCACCAGCAAGGGAAAGTAGGGCGAGATATTTCCACGTGTCGTCCCGGCGTTCGCCTGGCGTGCGCCGGGACGACGATACAACTCAATTCGGGCAGATATACCCCGTCCCCGCCGGCGATTTGAAACATCCCACCGATTCCGGGATCATCTGCTTCGGTAGCCACAGCACCACCTTCGGGAAATAGATCGTAAAAATGATGGTCGCCAGGAACACCAGATAGATCGGCAACGCCGCGCGCAACGCCTTGCCGAAACTGACGCCGACGAATTTCGAGGCCATCAGCAGCACCAGCCCGTAGGGCGGTGTGATCAGCCCGAACGCCAGCGTGGCGATCAGCACCACGCCCATGTGGACACCATTGATGTCGCCGGCTTGCGTCAGCGCATTCACCAGCGGCATGAAGATGATGATGGTCGGCACCGGCTCGATGAAATCCCCGACCACGGTGAACAGCAACACCAGCAGCAAAATCATGCATTGCGGATTGTTGCCGGCAATCGAGGTAATCCAGTCGGCGATGACGATGGCGCCGCGCAGATAGGCCAGCATCCAGCCAAAGGCATTGGCGGCCCCGATGGTGATCAGCGGCAGCGAGAAGATCAGCCCGGCCAGGCAGAAATCGTAGGGGATTTTCCGCAAATGCCCGCGATTGAGCGCGGGGATCACCACCGCGATGATCCAGACCACCGCGACGACGCCGGCTTCGGTCGGCGTGAACCAGCCGGTGAGAATGCCGCCGAGCAGGATCACGGGAATCATCAGCGGAAGCGCCGCGTCGGCAGTCGCAAACGCGATTTGGCGAAACGGCGCCCGCGGCTTGCGCATCCCGGAGGGGCCAAAGAAATAGCAATAAATCATCAAGCCGAAGCCGATCATCAATCCCGGCACCACGCCGGCCATGAACAGTCCGGCGATCGAAACGTTGCCGACGGCGCCGTAGACCACGGCCGTGATGCTCGGCGGCACCAGCGCCGCGATGGTGGAAGCGGATGCGATGATCGCCGCGATGAAGTCGGGGCTGTAGCCCTCCCGCTTCATCGGTCCGCCCAGCGCACGACTCATGACCGCGACATCGGCCGTGGTCGAGCCCGACATCTCCGAAAAGAACATGCTGAAGACGACGACGACCTGCGACAACCCTCCCCTGATATGCCGGACCAGCGACAGCGACAGATTGGCGATCCGCACCACGACGTTCGCCGAACTCATGAGTTCGCCGACCAGCAGGAAAAAAGGTATCGCCAGCAGCGCCTCGGAATCCACGCCGTCAAAAATCTTCTGAATGATCGCCGCCAACGATACGTCGGTCAGCAGCGCCCCGACGAACACGCCCGCCATCAGCGAAAACGGCACGGGCACGCCGAGATAGCCGAAGAACAGGAAGCAGAACGACATCAGCGCCAGGATGACCGGTGCGCTCACGGCCACGCCCTCGTCTGGGCGCTGGCGCCGGACGGTGGAATCGGAAAGTCCTCGTCCGGCGGCTCGGGATGATCGAATCCGTTGCGGATGCCGTTGACCAGTTGCTCGACCGTGAACAGCGCGATCAGCACCCCGGCCAGAGGGATCGCCGCATAGAGCGAGGCGATCGGCGTGCCCGAGGGAAGGCGAAAGCTGCCAAAGCCTCTGACATAATTGATATAGCCGAACCAGATCAGGCAGAACGCGACGCCGAGAACCACCAAGCGGATAATGATTTCAACGATCATCCGAGGCGTGCCGTGCAGCGCTTCGGAGATCGCGGTCAGGTACAGATGATCGTTGCGGCGGGTGGCGACGGCCGCGCCGATGAAGATCGCATAGATGAACAGGGTGGAGGTGACTTCCTGCAGCCACAGCCAGGGATGACCGATGGTACGAGTAACAATGTCGGACATCACCGACAGCGAGAAACCGAAGCACAATAGCCCGCAGAGGATCATCAGGATCAGTTCGAGCCTGTCGAACGCCCGCCATTTCAGGTGATGCTGCCGCTGCAACACTAGTTTGTCGGCGATGGTCATGGTCGAACTTCCCCAACACGGTCGGCAAAGACGAAGACCTCATCCTGAGGAGCGGCCGTTTGGCCGCGTCTCGAAGGATGCGAAATGCACGCCACCCTCATGGTTCGAGACGCGCGCAAAGAGCGCGCTCCTCACCATGAGGAATCAATCAATCGCCCGGATCAGGGACTTGATCTTGTCCGCATGCGGGCCGAGTTCCTTGGCAAGCTTGTCGAGATAGGGATCTGCAACCTTCTGAAAACCCGCCTTGTCCACATCGGCGACGATCTTGACGCCCATTTTCTCAAGCTTGACCGCCGCCGAACGCTCGAGATCGAATGCGCGTTTGGGCTCCTGCGTGCTGACATCCCGGGCCGAGGTCAGAACCCACTGCTTCTGGTCGGCGTTGAGACTTTGCCAAAGCTTGTCGCTGATCCACAAAATCGCGTTGTTCGCTTCATGCTCGGTCATAGACAGCACGGGCGCGGCTTCGTAGTGCTTGTTGATGAGGTAGACGTTGACCGCGTTCTCGCCGAAATCCATCACGCCGGTCTGCAAGGACGTATAGACGCTGCCGAACGGCATGTGCACGGTCTGGGCACCGTAGGCGGCGAACATCGTGTCTTCGGTCGCGGTCGCCTGCACACGCACCTTGTATCCCTTGAGGTCCTCGATCTTGTGCACTTCCTTCCTGCCATACATGTGCCGGAAGCCCTGGGTGCCGAGCCCGATCACATGAATGCCCTGGACGGTGTCATCGATCATGTCCCGGATCGCCTCGAACACCTTCTGGTCACCGAGCGCCTTGATGTCGTGTTCGCCGGAGCGGAACAGATAATGCAGCGACATGACGCCGGCCTGCGGCGCGATCGTCGAGGTATTCGCCGAAGAGACGATCGCAAAATCGATATCGCCTGATCTAACCAGTTGCAGGATTTGCGGCTCCTGCCCGAGCTGCGCGCCGGGATATTGATCGACCAGCATGGTGCCCTTGCTCAATTCCTTGAGCTTGGCGGAAAATATATCGTAAGCGATGCTGTAGCCGGAGTTGAGCTGCTGATCGTGGGCGAAGCGGTAATGTTTTGTGTCTTGCGCGCTCGCACTGGCCGCGAACATGACCGTCGCGGCCGCGATCAACCCGCCGATGATTCTTGCCGGATAATTCACCGTTCCCCCTGTTATGATTTTTCTGGATCATCCCATCGGGGTTGCAAGATTGTCAATCGGACAACACGCGCAAGCGCGTTTTCGAGCGGAGTGGGTGCCGGTTCGCGTGAAGAAAAAACGTCAAAACAGAGGTCTCAACCTTGGTTCTAGTTGATCGACCGGATCAAGGTCTTGATCTTTTCGGCGTGCGGGCCAAGCTCTTTGGAAAGCTTGTCGAGATAGGGGTCGGAGATCGCGGTAAAGCCTGACTTGTCGACGTCGACGACCTTTACCCCAATCGATTTCAGCTTCTCGAGCGATTGATGCTCGAGCTCGATGGCCTTCGCCGGCTCGTTCTTGTTGACCTCGTCGGCGGCGGCCTGCACCCACGCCTGTTGCTCGGCGGTCAGGCTGTTCCACAATTTGTCGCTGACCCAGATCAGGCTGTTATTGGCCTCGTGCTCGGTCATCGAAAGCACCGGCGCCACTTCATAGTGCTTGTTGGCGAGATAGACGTTGACGCCGTTTTCGGCGACATCCACCACGCCGGTCTGCAGCGACGTATAGACGCTGCCGAACGGCATATGCACGATCTGCGCACCGTAGGCCGGAAACATGGTGTCCTCGGTGGGCGTCGCCTGCACCCGCACCTTGAGGCCTTTGATGTCTTCGAGTTTCCGGATCTCGCGTTTGGAATACATATTGCGCAGGCCGAGCGTGGACAGCGCGATGACATGGGCTCCCTGGACGGTATCGGCGATCATGGCCTTGACGGCCTTCGACACCTCAGGATCGGCAATCGCCTTGATGAGATGCGCCTCGGAGCGGAACAGGAAATGCATCGACATCACGCCGGCCTGCGGCGACAGGGTCGCGGCATTTGCCGAGGAGGAAATGCAGAACTCGACGTCGCCTGATTTCACCAATTGCAGGACCTGCGGCTCCTGCCCGAGCTGCGCGCCGGGATATTGATCAATCATCATGGTGCCCTTGCTGAGCGCCTTGAGCTTGTCGTTGAAGATATCGCCGACGATTCCGTAGCCCGTCGTCCTTGGCTGATCGTAGGCGAAGCGGTAGTGCTTCACTTCCTGCGCGCTCGCGCCTGCGGTAAACAAGATCGACGCCATGGCGATTGCCGCAGCGGTCCTCCTTCGCGGATTACCCATCTCGCTTCCCCTTGGATGTTGTGTCGGATGTTTTTTCCGGATCATCCCATCGGGGTCGTTTGAATGTCAATCAAACGCGGCTTCGCGAAGACACAACGCAGGTGCGAGATGGAGCAGGCCGCATCTACCGCCGTCATTGCGAGGAGCCATCGGGTCGCGCGAATCCGCGCCCGATGACAGGCTCCGCGATGAAGCAATCCATCTTCGCCGCGCAATGGATTGCTTCGCTGGCGCTCGCAATGACGGAAAGGTCTATCCCTTCCCCTTGCCGCGCATGAAATCGAAATCGCAGCCTTCGTCGGCCTGCAGGATCGTCTCGTTGAACAGATGCGCGTAGCCACGCTTGGCCCACTCTGGCGTCGCCAACGGCGCCAGCGCGGCACGGCGCTTTTCCAGCTCTGCGGCGTCGACCAAGAGATCGATGCTGCGTTTGGCGACATCGAGCCGGATCATGTCGCCGTTCCTGACCAGCGCTAGCGGCCCCCCGGCGGCGGATTCCGGCGTGATATGCAAAACAATGGTGCCAAAGGCCGTGCCGCTCATCCGCGCGTCTGAAATCCGCACCATGTCCTTGACGCCAGTGCGCGCGATCTTCATCGGGATCGGCAGATAGCCCGCCTCCGGCATGCCCGGCGCGCCCTTCGGACCGGCATTGCGCAGCACCAGCACATCGTCGGCGCTGACATCGAGTGCGGGATCGTCGACCCGCAGCGTCATGTCTTCCACCGAGTCAAACACTACGGCGCGGCCGGTATGCTGGAGCAGCCTGGGGCTCGCCGCCGAATGCTTGATCACGGCGCCGCGCGGCGCGAGGTTGCCGTGCAGCACCGCCATCGCCCCTTCCGGCTTGATCGGATTGTTGCGCGGCCGGATCGCGTCCTGTCCCGGCACGTCTTCGGCGCCGGCAACAACGTCGCGCAGACTGGCGCCGGTGACGGTCTTCGCATCGAGGTCGATCAGATCGCCGAGCTGCGCCATCAGTTTCGGCACGCCACCGGCATGATGGAAATGCTCCATGTAGTGCGCGCCCGAGGGCTTGAGGTCGATCAGCACCGGCACCTCGCGGCCCAGCCTGTCGAAGTCTTCGAGATCGATGCGATGTTCGGTGCGGTTGGCGATCGCCGTCAAATGAATGAGACCGTTGGTCGATCCGCCAATCGCCTGCAACACCACCTGCGCATTTCTAAATGCGGCCTTCGTCAAGAGCTCGCTCGGCTTGGGACCTTTTGTCTTGGCCATCTCGGCAGCGACCCTGCCACTGGCTTCAGCCAGGCGAAAACGCTCGGCATGAGGTGCTGGAATGGTCGCGCTCATCGGCAGCGACAGGCCCAGCGCCTCGGTGATGCAGGCCATGGTGCTGGCGGTGCCCATCACCATGCAGGTACCCACGGAAGGCGCGAGCCGGCCGTTGACGGCTTCGATCTCGATGTCGTCGATTTCGCCCGCCCGATATTTCCCCCACAGCCGGCGGCAATCCGTGCAGGCCCCCAGGACCTCCCCCTTGTGATGCCCGACCACCATCGGTCCGACCGGGATCACGACGGTCGGCAAATCGGCGCTGACCGCGGCCATGATCTGCGCCGGCAGGGTCTTGTCGCAGCCGCCGATCACGATCACCGCGTCCATCGGCTGCGCGCGGATCATCTCCTCGGTGTCCATCGCCATCAGGTTGCGCAGATACATCGAGGTTGGATGCGAAAAGCTCTCCGCAATCGAGATGGTCGGGAATACCATCGGCATCGCCCCGGACAGCATCACGCCGCGCTTCACCGCCTCGATGATCTGCGGCACGTTGCCATGACAGGGATTGTAGTCGCTGTAGGTGTTGGTGATGCCGACAATGGGACGGTTCAGCGCGTCGTCCGAATAGCCCATCGCCTTGATGAAGACCTTGCGCAGGAACAGCGAGAACCCAGCGTCGCCATAACTCGTCAGTCCCTTGCGCAGTCCATCAGCCATTTTCTTGTTTCCTTTAGATTTCGACCAGCGCCAACGTCCAGTTCACCCCTCCCGTCGGGAGAGGTCGAATTTTGAGCGCAGCGAGAAATTCTGGTGAATGGTTACGGCCTATCGAGAGACCGTAACCCCTCACCCCAGCCCTCTCCAATCGAAGTCGGATATATCCGACTTCGACAATTTGAGATACCCGACTCGAGTAGTTGGGTGGAGAGGGAGTGCACCTTTGTTTGTGGCAACGCCGAAGCAACACTTCAAGCTCGGCGTTGAATTATTATGGCTATTTCCATTCGATGATCTTGCTGGCGTCGCCGTCGAACTCCATGCCGCAAAACGTGCCGCCCTGGTAGAAATCGCCGACGGGATCTGGCTTGAGCTTGGCCTGCTCGGCAAACGCGTGCTCACGGAAATCCTCGGCCCGGCCGGCCGGGCGATAACCGAGATCGTAGGCACGGTGGTTGTCCCACCAGGAACGCTCATTGTAGGACGCGCCGTAGAATATCTCGAAATGGATATCGGGATGATCGAGCCCGATCCGGCACAGTTGCACCAGGTCCTCCGGCTTCAGCCAGATCGCGAGCCGGCGATGATCCAGCGGCTTGTCGCCGAAATTGCCGATCCGGATGCAGGTGACCCCAAGCCCGTGCTTGTCGGCGTACAGCGCGCCCACCGCCTCGCCGAACACCTTGCTGACGCCGTAGCGGCTGTCCGGCCGCGGCGTCACATCGGTTCCGATCCGATGGTGCCGCGGATAGAACCCGACCGCGTGGTTCGACGACGCGAACACGATGCGCTTGACGCCCTTCTTGCGCGCCGCCTCGAACAGATTGTAGCAGCCGATGATATTGGACTGCAGGACATTGTCCCAGGGACCCTCGACCGAATAGCCGCCGAAATGCAGGATGCCGTCAACGCCCTCGCAGATCGCCTCGACCTGCGCCGGGTCCGATAGTTCCGCCGCCTTGAATTTTTCGTGAGCCCCGAGATCGGACGGCGCTTTCAGGTCGCTCAGCAGCAAATCCGGATAGATCGGCGGCAGCAGTTTTCGCAGGCTGGTGCCTATACCGCCGGACGCGCCGGTCATCAATATGCGTGGCATTTCATCCCTCGTTCTCACAGCATCGAATCGACTATGGCGCGACAGCGGCAGTGCGGCAAGGCAGCTCCACCGTCCCAAACGCGACGCGTTTGCGCAAGGGAGCGCCAGCGACGAAGCAAATCAGTCCTCCGCTTGGTTCCTTTGGATTGCTTCGGATGCGCGCGCAATGACGGGAAAACGCAGTTGCTTGCCGCCGGAACGCACCAATGCTAGCAAATGCGCCCGCTGAGGAATTCGAACCAACAACGAGAACAGAAAAATGTCCAAGGCAGCATCTCCCCGCCCCGGCTGGCAGCAGGCGACTTTTTATCCCGATCCGGCGATCCAGGCGCTCGACCCGCGCTTCGAAAAATACTGGCTGAAACTGGCGGTCGTGGAACGGCTCACGACGGGTTTGCGCTGGGCCGAAGGCCCGGTTTGGTTCGGCGACGGGCGTTATTTATTGTGCAGCGATATTCCCAACCACCGCATCATCAAATGGGAAGAGGAAACCGGTGCGGTCAGCGTCTACCGCAAGCCCTCGAACTTTGCCAACGGCAACACGCGCGATCGCCAGGGGCGCCTGATCACCTGCGAGCACGGCGGACGCCGCGTGGTGCGAACCGAATATGACGGTTCGATTACGGTGCTGATGGACTCCTTCGAAGGCAGGAAGCTGAACTCGCCGAATGACGTCGTGGTGAAATCCGACGGCTCGATCTGGTTCACCGATCCGATGTTCGGCCTGTTCGGCAACTATGAAGGCTACGTCGCAGAGTCCGAGATCGACATGAACGTCTATCGGATTGACGGCAAGACCGGAAAGTCGACCATCGTCGCCGAAGGCATACTCGGGCCGAACGGGCTTTGTTTTTCGCCCGACGAAAAGATCCTCTACATCATCGAGTCGCGTGGCGAGCCGACCCGCAAGATCCTCGCTTACGACGTGGCTCCCAGCGGCGACAAACTGTCCAACAAGCGCTTGTTCGCCGACGCCGGCCCCGCCACGCCCGACGGCATGCGCGCCGACATCGACGGCAACCTGTGGTGCGGCTGGGGCATGGGCGATCCCGAACTCGATGGCGTCGTGGTCTACGCGCCTGACGGCGTGATGATCGGCCGCATCGCGCTGCCCGAGCGCTGCGCCAACGTCTGCTTTGGCGGACTTAAGCGCAACCGGCTGTTCATGGCCGCCAGCCAGTCGATCTACGCGCTGTATGTGAACACGCAAGGCGCGCTGGGAGGATAATCCTCCGCCCGCCATTGCGAGCCGGACAATCTAGACCTCGTCATTCCGGGGCGATGCGAAGCATCGAACTACGATGTGCAATTGCACATCGTAGAATCTCGAGATTCCCCGATGTGCAAGTGCACATCTGAGGTCTGGTGCTAACGCTCCATCCCGGAATGACGGGCCTGCCTAAAAGCAAAAACGCCGGAGCGGAATAACCCCGCTCCGGCGTTTTCATGTCGCCTTGAAGCTTACGCGGCGTTGAAGCCGGCGATGGCCTTGACCTCGAGGAACTCTTCGAAGCCGTATTTGCCCCATTCGCGGCCGTTACCGGATTGCTTGTAGCCGCCGAACGGCGCGGTGCGGTCGTTCGGCACGCCCTGCAGGTTGACGTTGCCGGCGCGGATCCGGCGGCCCACCTTGCGGGCGGTCTCGACGCTATCGGCGGAGACGTAACCCGCCAGCCCGTAGGGCGTGTCGTTGGCGATCCTCACCGCGTCTTCTTCGTCCTTGGCACCCATCACCACGAGCACCGGCCCGAAGATTTCCTCGCGCGCGATGGTCATGTTCTCGGTGACGTCGGCGAAGATCGTCGGGCGAACATAGAAGCCCTTGTTGACGCCTTCCGGCAGACCGGGACCACCGGCCACCAAAGTAGCGCCTTCCTCGATGCCCTTGTGGATCAGGCCCTGGATCTTGTCCCACTGGCCGCGGTTGACGACCGGCCCGATGGTGGTGCCTTCGGCGCGGGGATCGCCGGCCTTGGTCTTGTCGGCGACGCCCTTGGCGATGGCGGCGACTTCCTTCATCTTCGACAGCGGCACGATCATTCGCGACGGCGCGTTGCACGACTGGCCGGAATTGTTGAACATGTGCATCACGCCGCCAGTGACGGCCTTGGTCAGGTCGGCGCCTTCGAGGATGACGTTCGGCGACTTGCCGCCCAGTTCCTGGCTGACGCGCTTGACGGTCGGCGCGGCGCGCTTGGCGACATCGATGCCGGCGCGGGTCGAACCGGTGAACGAGATCATGTCGATGTCCGGGTGCTCGCTCATGGCGGCGCCGACTTCGGGGCCGAGGCCGTTGATCAGGTTGAACACGCCCTTCGGCACGCCGGCTTCGTGGAGGATTTCCGCGAAGATCAGCGCCGACGTCGGCGTGAATTCCGACGGCTTGAGAATCATGGTGCAGCCGGCCGCGATCGCGGGCGCGACCTTGCAGGCGATCTGGTTCAGCGGCCAGTTCCATGGCGTGATCATGCCGACGACGCCGACGGCTTCGCGCACCACGACGGCGGAGCCGACGGTTTCCTCGAAATGATAATTCTTGAGCACGTCGAGCGTGGCCATGATGTGGCCGAGGCCGGCACCGGCCTGCAACTTTTCGGCCATCGGCAGCGGGGCGCCCATCTCGTCGGAAACCGCGGCGCCGATATCCTTGATGCGGGTCTTGTAGACCTCGATGATCTTGGTCAGCAGCGCCACGCGCTCCTCGCGGCTGGTCTGCGAGAAGGTCTCGAAGGCGCGCTTGGCGGCTGCCACGGCCTTGTCCACATCGGCCTTGGAGCCGAGCGCAACTTCATACATCGCCTCTTCGGTCGCCGGGTTGACGACGGGCGTGGATTTCTTGACGGCGGGATCGACCCAGGCACCGTCGATGTAGAATTGCATGCGGTTAACCATCGTGAACCTCTTGATTTCAGGGGCAAGTGAAGGGGAACGAACCGTTCGGCAAGCAATCCTTGCACGAAAGGCCGGGAAAATGAACCCGCCATATACCAGATACCGCGTTGCGCCGGACACTGGATATGCCGGACACTGGATATAAGGTCTGGGCGATGAAGCGCGCAAGGCGCTGAAGCATAACTAGCGCGTGTCCCAGACCTTCGGTTTACACGGCTCTACCGCGGTCACACCGCCATCTTGCGGTGGCGCACCGGGCCGCCGACGGAGACGGTTTCGGCGGCGTCGATGATGGCGTTGGCGTCGATGCCGTGATGCCGGTAGAGGTCGTCGATGGTGCCGGTCTGGCCGAAATGCTCGACGCCGAGCGCTTCGACGCGATGCCCGCGCACGCTGCCGAGCCAGCCCAGCGCCGCCGGATGACCGTCGATCACGGTGACGATACCGCAGTCGCGCGGCAAGGGCGCCAGCAGTTTTTCGATATGACCAAGATGTGCCACGCCGCGGCGGTCGCGACGCAGCCCGCGCGCCGACGTCCACCCCGCATGCAGCCGGTCCGCCGACGTGATTGCCAAAAGGCCGACATCGCGGCGGCTTTCGCCGAGCAAGCCGACGGCTTCAATCGCCTCGGGCGCGACCGCGCCGGTATAGGCGATCACCACGTCGCAATTCGGACCGGGTTTGCGCAGCCAATAGGCCCCCTCGGTAATGCCGCTTTGCAGGTCAGGCGTCATGATCCGCTGTGGCTGGTCCAGCGTGCGGGTCGAGAGCCGCAGGTAAACCGAACCGCCCTCGCCGGCTTTCTCGCGCTGCATGTGCTGGAAACCGAAAGCCATGATCACGGCGAGTTCGTCGACGAAGGCCGGCTCGAACGAGGCGAGGCCATCCTGCGCCATGCCGATCAGCGGCGTCGCGATCGATTGATGCGCGCCCCCTTCCGGCGCCAGCGTAATACCCGACGGCGTCGCCGCCACCATGAAGCGCGCGTCCTGATAGCAGGCGTAGTTCAGCGCATCGAGGCCGCGCTCGATGAAGGGATCGTACAGGGTCGCGATCGGCAGCAGCCGCTCGCCGTTGATGGCGTGCGACAATCCCAGCGCCGACAGCAGGATGAACAGGTTCATCTCGGCGATACCGAGTTCGATGTGCTGTCCGCCGGGCGAAAAGTCCCAGTTGAAGGTGGAGGGAATCTTCTCGCTTCGGAACAGGTCGGCCTTCTCGGCGCGCGCGAACAGCCCGCGGCGATTGACCCAGGCGCCGAGATTGGTCGACACCGTGACGTCGGGCGATGCCGTGACGATGCGCGAGGCCAACTCGGTCTCGCCGCGCGCCAACTCGTTGAGCACCAGCCCAAAGCCCTGTTGCGTGGACATCTGCGGCGACGCCGTGAACGAAAGCCGCTCGGGCACGTCGATGACAGGCGCGCTCAGGCGGCGCCGGCCATCGCGGTTGAACGGTGCATCGGCAAGAAACGCTTCCAACTCCGCCGGCGCCTGAGAAAGCCCTTCGAATTTCTCCCACTCATGCCCGGGCCGAATGTTCTGCGCGCCGCGCCACTTCTCCA
>Ga0210400_10001510_pt1 | contig 23030 bp, 22 predicted proteins | sample IncBWH26MmetaG_FD_155456 | JGI IMG/M metagenome (GOLD analysis project Ga0210400, IMG submission 155456) | Forest soil microbial communities from Barre Woods Harvard Forest LTER site, Petersham, Massachusetts, United States - Inc-BW-H-26-M | ecosystem: Environmental > Terrestrial > Soil >...
CCGCCGGTAGGCGCTGGCCGGATACATGAACTGGCCGATTACTTCCCAACTGTTCAGCATGACGGCGGTGTAGGGCAGCGGCAGATCGGTTGTCATGCTCCCCATCAGCACCAGCCGGCCGCCGCGGCGCAGGCTGTGCAGCGCTGCCAGCGTCGAGTTCGGATCGCGCGCCTGCCCCACCATGTCGAACGCCATATGCGCGCCACCGCCGGACGCTTCACGGAGTGCCGCCGTGTCGTTCTGCAGCTTGCCCGTCAGTCCCACCGGCACAACGCGCGGCCCGCCGGCCTGCGCCACCGCTTCCAACGCGCCGCGATTGCGGCCGGCCGCGATCACGCGGGCCGCACCCATGGCGACGCCAAGCAACACCGCCGCCGTGCCGTAGGCGCCGGTGGCACCATTGACCACCAACGTCTCACCCGCCGCGAGCCGGCCTCGCAGCAGGCCGCCGAACGGGATGATGCAGCGGCCTATCGTGACGAGCTCGATGGAATCGAATTCCTCCAACCCTTCCGCCGGCGTGACCGCCGCGACCGGCATCAGCGCGTATTCGGCCAGCGTGCCGTCAGGCCAGTCGGCAAGAACCGCCGCCGCGTCCGGGCTCGACGTCAGTCCGATCAGGACCTGTGCGGGATCTTCGACATTCTCCGCCGCGACAAAATGCGACGAAAGCACCACCCGCTGGCCGGGCTTCAGATGCCAAACGTCCCGGCCCACGGCCTCGATGACGCCGACGCCGTTGGTTCCGATCGTGAAGGGACCAGGAGGCGGATTGTAGACCGGCAGTTTTCCTTCCACATAGGCTTTCAGGTACGACATCAACGCCGACGCCTCGATCCGTACCAATACGCTGCCGGGGCGAGGTTCCGGCGTGCGCACATCATTGAAACACAGCTCTCCGCCGAGCCGATCCAACTGCCAGGCCTTCATACGGGACTCCTTTGACTCCGAAATACTTGATGTGGCGCGGTGATCAAGTATTCGCTAGCATTGCGCCGCAGACGTTCGGCGCCTTGTCCGGCTGTTGCCGATCGCATGAACCAAGTCTCCGGCCGCATCGCGATTACGATTCCATCCAGCGAGTGCCCAATGACCATCAAAGCCGTTGTGTTCGATGCCTATGGCACGCTCTACGATATTCAGTCGGTTGCTGCCGTGACCGAAGAGGCGTTTCCCGGCTACGGCGAGCTCATCACGCAAATATGGCGCATCAAGCAATTGGAATACACCTGGCTCCGCTCGTTGATGCGGCGTTACGAGGATTTCTCCGTCATCACGCGGGATTCCCTGGTTTATACGCTTAACGTGCTTGGCCTGAAACAGGACAGCGCCGGTTTCGATCGCATCATGGACAAATATCTGCATCTTGATCTCTACCCGGACGCGATGGCCGCGCTTACGGCGATGAAGGACCGCAAACTGGCGATTCTTTCCAATGGCTCTACCGAGATGCTCAACGCGCTGGTGCGCAACAGTGGCATCGACCGCGTGCTGGACGCCACCATCAGCATCGACTCGCGAAAAATCTTCAAGCCTGCACCGGATGCCTACACCCTGATCGAATCCCGCCTTGGAATAGCGCCCGCGGAGGTGCTGTTCGTATCGTCGAATCCATGGGACGCCTGCGGCGCCAAATCCTTTGGCCTCAATGTCGCATGGATCGAGCGGGTCACGCCCGACGCGATGGCGCTGGCTTGCGTCAACAGCGATCTCATCGCCCCGCTCACTTTGTTCAAGGCGATCCGCACCCAGATGGACGAACTCGGGGTCGTGCCCGACCATCGCATCCATGCCCTGTCAGAACTGCCCTGGCTGGTCGTCGCCCCGTGAGCCTTGCATCCGTCCGCGCGTTTTTCGCCGAAAAGGCGCCTGACCTCGCCGTGATCGAATCCCCGACGAGTTCGGCAACGGTGGCTCTGGCCGCCGCGGCCTTCGGCGTCGAGCCGGCGCGGATTGCGAAGACGCTGAGCTTGCGGATCGGCGAGCAGGTGGTGCTGGTCGTCGCCAGCGGCACCGCGCGGATGGACAACAAGAAGGTCAAGGCGCGTTTTGGCGGCAAGCCGAAAATGCTCGGCGTCGACGAGGTCGCCGACATTACCGGCCACGAGGTCGGCGGTGTCTGCCCGTTCGGACTGAAAACACCGCTGCCGGTTTACTGCGACGTGTCCCTGAAAGCATTCGACGAGGTGGTGCCGGCGGCGGGATCTATCCATAGCGCGGTTCGGATCGCACCCGCGCGGATGGCCGAACTGGTCGCCGCCGAATGGGTCGATGTCTGCGAACTGCGCGCTTAGCAGTGGCGGACAGGTCTATCGGCTATCGCAATAACTCGGCGCGTCATCTCGGCGAGGTCTGCCGGGGCCCAGTTCCCTGGGACACGCTGGCGCTTGAATCGAACACGGCGTGGCACGGCCCTGAGAGCTGTGGCGTGTTCTGTCGCAGGCATGCCGTGATCCGATTGACATCAGGTATCTGGGCGCCACACAGCCGGAATACGTCGGGCGTGCAGGCCATCCGCTGCTCCAGCGTTCCCCGGTACTCGTCCGAAAGAGCGGGAGTTTGAGCGGCGATGCCGCAGGCGACGGGTATCGCTAGGGCCAGGAGAATTCGGTGCGCTCGCATGTCCGATCCTTCCTTCTGGAGTCAGTTGGCGTGCATGTCCATTGGGACAAAAGGGTGCCGTTGAGGCTCCAAAATAAATGAGGCCCGGTAAGGTTCTCGCCGAACAACAAAATGTGAGAAATCGCGCCGCTGCCGGTTCCGCAAAGTAACGCCTAAAATACGGGCTACTTCGCAGATACGCTGGCAAGGGCGTGATGCGCTATCAGTGGTGAGAGGCGCGCCCCTACTCGACCTTGCCGATTTTCTTCACCGCCGCGACCAGCCGCGCGCTGTCGACCTCGACGAATTTTGCGAATTCCGGCGCGTCCATGTAGGCCACCGGACTGCCTGCGGTCTCGAAGGTCTTGATCACCTCCGGGCTTATCACCGCCTGCGCCATCGCCTCGCGCAGCCGCATCATGATCGGCGCCGGCAGCGCACGTTGCGCGAACAGCCCCGCCCAGATGTAGAATTCAACATCCTTGTAACCGAGCTCCTTGAAGGTCGGCAGATCGGGAAAACTCGCGATCCGCTCCGCGCCCCAATTGGCCAGCACGCGCATCTTGCCGTCATCGACCTGCTGCTTCAGGGTGCCCGGCGCCGAGGCCAAGGCCTGCACCGTTCCGGTCAGGATCGCGTTCAGCGCGGGACCCGCGCCGCGAAACGGGATGTGCAGCAATTTGATGCCGGCAGAGGCCGCGAACATTTCCATCGCCACATGCAGCGTGCCGTAGGGACCGGACGAGCCGTAGGGGATTTGGCCGGGGCGTTTTTTGGCGTCGTCCACGAAATCCTGCAGCGTCTTCCAGGGCGCCGACGCCGGCACCGCGAGCAACGTGGGATCGGCGAGCACGCGCGCCACCGGGGCGAATTGCGCGACTTCGTACACCGGGGGACGGTCGAACAGGCGATCGGCTTCCGGCAGCACCGCCAGCGACGACAGCGTCATCAGCAAGGTGTAGCCATCAGCGTCGGCGCGCGCCGCCGCCGCGTTGCCGATCGATCCGCCGGCACCGCCGGCGCGGTTGTCGACGATCACGGATTTGCCGAGAATCTTCTCCAGTGCCAGCGCCACCGGTCGGGCGGCGAGGTCGGCCTGGCCACCGGCAGGAAACGGCACAATCATGGAGATCGTGCGCGTCGGCCACCCGGCTTGCGCGAAGCCAGCATTCGGGCGCACGGCCTGCAATAGCGGCAGCCCCGCAGCTATCTTGAGAATGTCACGTCGATCCATCGGCAGTTTTCCCCCTTAAGATTTTTCGTTTTGGCGCCTGGATGGAGCCTATAGCGTGAACCGAAGGATGGGCAAAGACGGTCATGGCCTGCTGCCCTCACTGGCGCGGCGGCGATTTAAGCCGCTTTGCCTTCGCAAAATGCTTTGCTAGAAAATCCGCCAACATCTCGACGCGCGCCGGGCGCGGGCCCCCCGGTGGCGTCAGCAGATGCACCGCGCCTTCGGGTTGCTTCCAACCCTTCAGGATCACCTCGGCCTCGCCCGACTCGATGGCGTCGCCGACGATGAAGTCCGGCAAATCGGCGATGCCAAGCCCGGCGATGACAGCCGGCAACAGTGCCTCGCCGTTGTTGACGCGCAATTGGCCAGCCGGACGAACACTGGCCTGCTCGCCCGCTTCATTGCGGTAATGCCAGACATCGGGCGTCGAGAGATAGGCGTAGCCAAAACATCTGTGCTGGGCGAGGTGCATCGGATGCGTCGGCCGGCCATGGCGCTTGAGATAGCTCGGCGACGCCACCGTATAGCGCGGCATCGCGCATAGCCGCCGCGCTATCAGCGATGAATCCGGCAGGCTCGCGATGCGCAAGCCCGCATCGAAACCATCGCCGATCAGATCCACCATCGCGTCGCTCAAATGAAGGTCGATCGTGACATCGGGATATTTTCTCAGAAACTCTGGCAGGATCGGCGCCACTTCCTTGACCCCGAACGTCATCGGCACCGCGAGACGGACCAGTCCGCGCGGTGCCACCGATTGCGCCAGCGCCTCGTTTTCCACCGCCTCGCCATCGGCCAGCAGGCGCGCGGCATGCGCGGCCAGTTTCTGCCCGGTATCGGTCAAGGCCAATTGCCGCGAGGTGCGATTGAATAGCCGGGCGCCGAGCCGCTGTTCCAGCCGGGTGACGGCTTTCGAGACCGTCGCCCTGGACAGCGTCAGGTCTGCCGAGGCTGCCGCAAACGATCGTAATTCCACGACTTTTGCGAAAATCGCGAGACCCTCGAAATCCGGAAGCTTGGCCATGGCGGCGATCCCCAATAGGACAAAAACAGAAACAATGTGTTTCCATAGTTTCTATTTATGCGCCATTCGGCAGGGCATATCCAGAGTCCAACGGAAATTCAGACAGCGGAGAAATCCAATGACCAAATCTCTCACCGACATGAACCCGAAGGACGGCGCCTTGCACGCGCTGCAACGCTACGGCACCGCGGAAGAAATCGCCGCCGGCGTCGTGTTCCTCACCAGCCCCGGCGCGTCATTCGTGACTGGCACGGTGCTGAACGTCGATGGCGGCTTCGGCGCCTAATTTTGGGCAAATCAACAATTCACCTCAAAGAGACATCCCATGATCGAACTCAGGCCTTTTGCAAGACTCGGCTCCGCCGACCACGGTTGGCTCAAAGCCAAACACCATTTCTCATTCGGCACTCACTATGATTCCGGCAATATGGGCCACGGCTCGCTCCGGGTGTGGAACGACGACGAGATCGCGCCCAACACCGGCTTTCCTGCGCATCCCCATGCCAACATGGAAATCATCACCTATGTTCGCGAGGGTGCGATCACCCATCAGGACAGTCTCGGCAACAAAGGCCGCACCGAAGCCGGCGACGTTCAGGTGATGAGCGCCGGTTCCGGCGTGCGGCACTCCGAATACAATCTCGAGCCCACCAAGACCAAAATCTTCCAGATCTGGATCGAGCCCGTGACGCAGGGCGGCCAGCCGACCTGGGGCGCGAAGCCGTTTCCGAAGTCGGATCGCTCCGGCAATTTCATCACCATCGCCAGCGGATTTGCCGATGATAAGGACGCGCTGCCGATCCGTGCCGACGCGCGGGTGCTCGCCACCACGCTGAAGGCCGGCGAGAGCGCGCAATATGCGCCGGGCAAGGCACGCAACCTCTATCTGGTGCCGGCGGCCGGCGCCGTCGAGATCAACGGCGTCCGCGTCAACGCCCGCGACGGCGTCGCGATCCGCGACGAGGCGCAACTGAAGATCACCGCACTGGAGGATTCCGAACTGGTGCTGGTCGACGCGGCATAGCGCCGACAAATGCCTTCTCGTCATGGCCGGGCTTGGTCCCGGCCATCCACGTCTTCGCCGCGAAATCTTGCATGAACCCGGCAATGACACCGCCTCAATAAATCAAACTACCCCTCACCTCACGGAGACCAACCATGACGAAAGTTCTCGTTCTCTATTATTCCGCCTACGGTCACATCGAGACGATGGCGAACGCCGTCGCGGAAGGCGCCCGCGAGGCCGGCGCAACGGTTGATATCAAGCGCGTGCCCGAACTGGTGCCGCCCGACCTCGCGAAGGCATCTCATTACAAGGTCGATCAGGCCGCGCCGGTCGCGAAAATCGACGACCTCACCAATTACGATGCCATCATCGTCGGTACCGGCACCCGGTTCGGCCGCATGTCGTCACAGATGGCGAACTTCCTCGATCAAGCCGGCGGCCTTTGGCTCAAGGGCGCGCTGCACGGCAAGGTGGGCGGCGCCTTCACCTCGACCGCGACCCAGCACGGCGGACAGGAAACCACCCTGTTCTCCATCGTCACCAACCTACTGCATTTCGGCATGACCGTCGTCGGCCTCAATTACGGCTTCGCGGGCCAGATGAAACTCGACGAAGTCACCGGTGGGTCGCCCTATGGCTCGACCACGATCACCGGAGGCGACGGCAGCCGCCAGCCCAGCGCAAACGAACTTGAGGGCGCGCGCTACCAGGGGCGCGTGATCGCGGAAACCGCTAAAAAACTGCATGGCTGATGCGACCAGGGCGGCATTCTCTTCGGAGAATGCCGCCCTATTTAGCGGTGGGGACGCCGGACTTCGCCATGCTTGAAATGCTGTTCATTTATCAACTCGCACGCAATCCGCTGCAAGCGGTTGCGCGGCGCTGGTGGTGCCGCAGCCTGTTCCGCGTTTCGAGGGGACGGCGTCGATGCCCGGAATGTACGAATTCGTGAGCCACGATGTCGGTCACGCGGCGGAACCGGCAGCCGTTCGCTAAGTTGGGTCACGCGCATCCGCGCGTGGAGACTTCGCAATGTCCAGCAAGCCCGATCCCAAGGAAGTCAAGAAACAGCCCGCGACGCCGCACCCCGGTATGATGGGTGACGGCACCGAAGAACAAAATCTCGGTCAGCCGGGAAATCCGGCGAACCGCATCCGGAAAGACGAAGTGGACGCTGCCTTCGCCAAGGGGACGAAGAAAACCTGACGCGCTCCGTCCACAATGGCTGCAAATTCAAATACAATGACAAAGCCGGGTGAGATGACGCCCGGCCTTGTCAGGTCAGAATGCCAATGACAGCCTGTAACGGTAAGACATGAGCAAACCCCCGCCAACTCCCTGGCCGGAATTGCCAACCGCCGGATGGCGCGAGACCTGTGTGACGCTGCATCTTTTTACCCAGGTCATCGGCAAGATCCGTCTCGCGCGCGCCCCCTGGCTTAACCATTCGTGGCATGTTGCCCTTTACCTCACCACGCACGGCCTGACGACCTCGCCGATACCCGACGGCGTCAGGACATTTCAGATCGACTTCGACTTCATCGACCATACCTTACGGATTTCGACCAGCGACGGCGCAACGCGGCGATTGGACCTGGCCGGACAATCCGTTGCGAGATTCTACACGGCGGTCATGGCCGCGCTCGCCGAACTCGGCATTCACATTGCCATCGACGACATGCCGAACGAATTGCCGGATCCGATGCGGTTTTCGGATGATAACCAGCATGCCTCCTACGATCCGAGTGCCGTGCAGCGGTTTTTTCAAATTCTTGTAAGTGTCGACCGGGTATTCAAGCAGTTCCGGACCGGCTTCCTCGGCAAGGCCAGCCCGGTCCATTTCTTCTGGGGCAGTTTCGATCTCGCGGTAACGCGTTTTTCGGGCCGACGCGCACCGCGCCATCCCGGGGGCGTTCCGCATCTATCCGACGCCGTGGTATGCGAGGCCTATTCTCACGAAGTAAGCAGCGCCGGCTTCTGGCCCGGCGGCGGCGCGATCGATTATCCCGCGTTCTATTCCTATGCCTATCCCGAACCGGCCGGCTTCCGGTCCGCCCCGGTGCGACCCGGCGCGGCATTCTTCAGCGAGGCACTGGGCGAATTCATCCTGCCCTATGACGCAGTCCGCACCGCGGCCCAGCCGGACCAGACGTTGCTCGAATTCCTGCACAGCAGCTATGAGGCCGCGGCCAACGCCGCCAAATGGGATCGCGAGGCCCTGGAATGCGCGCCAGGCCAACCTGGCGTGGTGCGGGACATTCAGTGAGGCTTGGCCGCGGCGAGCGGGCCGACCGCCCGTCGAGCACGTTCGGCGAGCCGGGGATAGCGCCGCAATCCCTGCGCGGCGCGGTCGCGCAGGGCATAAGGCACGCCGCGCCAGGACAGAGCGATGCTGACATCCGTCAACGGCATAGGTTTCGCGCCAAACCGCCGCTTGTAGTCGTAGTTACCGATGCTGAGGTCGAAGTGGCGCACGCCCTGTTCGTGCAAGGCCGCCATCGTTCGCTCGACGCAGAGCAGGCCCGGGGTGCAGTTGGCCCATTGCTTGCCGGCATTGCTGGTTCGCAGCAACACATAGTGGGCGCCGTGCCTCAGGCCCATGGTGGTGGCGACGATGTCGTCGTCCGAGATCAGCGCAGAAACCACGGCATAGCCTTCGGCGACGCCGCGGCTGACCACGTCGCGATAGAATTTTACGTAATCCGGCTGGTCGAGCACAAATCTGTGCCCGAGCTTGTCCATGCGCCCACGCTGCTGCACGTCCATGACGTCGAGAAATCGCAGCGCTTCGTCGGCGGTGGTCGCGATCTGAAACCTGGCGCCGGGGTGACGGGTGAACACGCGCCAGCATCGCGGCATTTGCATCTTCCTGATCGAGGCGCGGTAGGCTTCGAAATCATCGCCGATCTCGACGAGATTGCCGTTCAGCGAACAGGGGCCGTTCCAGCCCAATGCCAGCAGGGGATTCGGCCGGCCACCGATTTCAGCCGGCAGCTTTTTCAGCCGGATCAGGTCGAGGCGATCCGGCAACTGGCGGAGCCCCGCCAGCAGGGCGCGACCAATGGCACGCATGCCCGCGGGATCGTGCGGGGCACCACAGGCAAGTATCGGCGCGTTGTAGTCGCTCACCATCAGATCGGCGAATTCGATCAGGCGAATGCCGTGATGGCGGCGATGAACCAGCGGGACCAGCGCAATATCGCGCTGGGTGACTGTATCGGAGATAATGGCAATCAGCGGAGCAACCGAATCGAAGGTCCGGTACCATGCGTCGAGCCAATGCCGATGCTGAAAGCTGGTGCTGTCGCCGCGGTCGTTCCAGCGCGCGGCTGCCTCACGCCAGTCACGGAAAAACTCCACGCGGAAGGCAACAGAAGACGCCGCCAGCCGGTCTGTCTCTCCAAGCTCCAGAACAGCCATCTTGCTCAAAGCCACTCACTCAGCGTCAAACCAATTGTAACTCGTCGCGCGATCGCGTCGCCAACGTGGTGCCATCCCGCGGCGGGACGGAACCCATGAATGCTTACTCCTATCTGACAGGACGAGCGCTTCGGTACCAGCGCAATCATGGCAGGGAACGGAACGTCCGCGATGTATGGCTAACAACACAACATTCACAACCGCAAGCTGTCGGGAGCGAAAGGCTCCGACCGGCCCGAACAGGTCGCATCCTCCGGACGGCCCGTTAACCCTTAACGCACGTCTTCAGGACCCGAGTGCCGCTAACGGCTTTTGTATGAGGCTGAAGAGCGATATCAACTTCAAGCGTGGAGGCACGATCTGTGCAGCGCGGCCGGCCGGAAAATTCAATGCTTCAGTGAACCGCATCCAGTCTAGCTCCATTACGGACAAAGAGTCCCCGCCATGCATCCCGTCGCCCTGCTCACTCCCAGCCATAGCAAGGACATCGAACGTTTCTCTCTGCTCTGCGAAAGCATCGATGCATGCCTCACCGGCTACACTAGGCACTACGTCATCGTAAATGACGACGACATGGCGCTGTTTGCGAAATACCAGTCGGAGAAGCGCGTTGTCGTTCCGGTCTCGCGCTATCTGCCGAAATGGCTCTGGGCCGTGCCGAAGGTCTTGCTGCGGAGCCAGCGGCGCATTTGGGTCTCGCTGTTGTCCTATCCCGTGCATGGCTGGCACGTGCAGCAGATCGCGAAGATCGCTGGCGTGCTGGCGGCGCCGGAAGAGCGCGTGTGTGTCATCGATTCCGACAATTTCTTTTTCCGCAAGTTCGATATCAGCCAATATGCCGGTGCGGAGAAATCGCCGCTCTATGTCGATCGCGGCGCCATTCGCGCCGACGCGCCGTTTCATTCGTTGTGGCTGCGCAATTGCGATGCGATGCTCGGCCTGCCCGAGACGACTTTCCCGGCCGACGACTTTGTCGGCAACGTGCTGGTATGGGACAAGGAGACGGTGCGCGCCATGACTGAGAATATCCAGTCCGCGACCGGAACCAGCTGGGCGCTGGCGATGTGCCGCAAGCGTCCGTTCTCGGAATATTTGCTGTACGGGCGCTTTGTCGCGAACTCCCCGGATCATCTCGTGGCCCACCAGCTCGTTGAGCGCAGCCTCGCGCTGGCCCACTGGGAGGAAAGCCGGCTCGATAAATCTTCGATCGCGGCGATGCTGCAGGATGCCTCGCCTAACCAGGTCGCGCTTTGCATCCAGTCGTATTCGGGGACGTCGATCCGGGATATCCGCGGCGTGCTGTCCGCCGCGCGCGAGGACGAAGCGGCCTAACCGCGCTGGGCCGCCGCGAACATTCGAAGCGAAAGCGTGTGACAGATCGTTCTGGCGCCGCAAAGGTTCAAGCCAAGGGCCGCCAGCGCATAGACCATCATGCCACTCGCTGCGAGCACGATGAACGCCGCGATTCCCGGTACCGGCAATATTCTTTCCAGCGCCAGCACCGCGACGGCCATCAACCCGCTGGCCAGCAGCGTCCGCGCCAGTGGCCCCAGCAGATACGGCAACGAATACGCATAGCGAGTCAGCATCATGCCTGCCGCCGTGCCGCAGACTTCGGAAACCAGGAAGGACGCTGCGGTCCCCTGCATTCCCCAGGCATCCGTCATCGGCCAGATGCAGACGATATTGATTGCGACGCTGATCAACCCTTGCACCAGCGACCATTCCGGCTTCTTGGCCAGATGAAAGCTGACGTGAACGTAATACTGGGTGATGCATTGAAACAGCCAGCCGGCCGCGAGCATCGGAACGATCAGCCCGGCCGCTTCGCGGAACGCGGGGCCGAGCAGGAACGAAGCGAGATATGGAATAGTCAGCGAAAGGCCGATGGCCGCCGGCACCGACACAGCGAGCAAGATTTCGCCGAAACGCTCCAACTGCTCCCGCGCCTTGGCGCTGCCGTGCTGCGCAAGGCTGCTGACCGCTATCGGGAACGCCGCGGCGGCGAGGCTGCCGGCGGGCATCTGGATAATCTGGCGCGTAAGGTCGGCCGAAGCGCCGTAAAGCCCGGAAAATGCTTCGCCTGAATGCCACGCCAGGAACAGACGGTCCATCGAGCCCTGAAAAGTGTAGACGAACGCGGTTATTGTAAAGACAAACCCGAGACGGAAAAACAGCCTGAGCTCGCCGAGATCGGCCTTGGCGAGCGGCGCGTGCCAGATGGTGCGGGCGGAAAATGCCGCCGTCACGAAGTAGGCGAGAGCGGTCCCCGCCAGCAATCCAAACCCGCCCCACCCCAATTCGATCGCCGCGAGACAAAGTCCGAAGGACACGATGGTCCGCAGCACCGCGCCGGTGACGAACTCCCGCACCTGGAAACGCGCACGCATGATCTCCTGGCCCATTTCGACCAGGCCGATGCCGAGCGCCAGCACGATCGCGCAACCGACCTCCTGCCAGTTGCGGTGCGTAAGCGGCGCTATCACGAGCAACAATAATGGAGCGCAGGACACCGAGATTCCGTAGGCGACGAGCGCGGTGGTACGAAAGTCGCGCTCACCACCTTCCGACTGCAGGCGCATCACTGAGAAGCGCACCCAAGTGAAGAGGATCGCCGAGACGAACCCGGCTATGCCGACGCCAATGACATAGATGCCGTAATCATCCGGCGAGAGAAGCCGCGTGAACGTGGCCGTGCTGAGAAAGCCGAACATCGCCGCGATCACGCTCGCGATCATGTACTGGGATGCGTGTCGCAGCATCGCTCAGGCCCAGATCGCCGGCCGTGACGTTCGGCCCCGCATATCGCACACGTCGCTCACCTCAAGTCGCCTCGCGGGTGAATTTCGTGATCACGTCCATAAACGCCTTCGGCTGGAAATCCGCATCAAGCGGCAACGGGCGGTTGGGCAGGTGGTCACGGCGGGGAAACATCTGATTGATCCAGCTATACTGGTCCGAAAGCCCCCAGGTCAGGATCGACCGCAGCGGCGCTTCCGAGGTGATGGCGGACAAAACGTCATTGACTCGCTTGGCGACGATCCTGTCTCGCTCCGCCTCCGGCCCCGGGAGCTTCACGTCGTCGACGTCGAGCTCGGTGACGATAACGTCGAGACCCCAGGAACGAAATTCGGCGACGCATTTTGCGAGAGCGTCGGTGTCGATCTCCAGTTCGCCGTGCAGGTGAGCCTGCAGACCGACGGCATGAAGCGGCGTCGCAGTGTCGAGCAGATCGGACACGAGATTGCGCAGAGCGGCGCGCCTTGCCGCAAAGCGCGGGCCGACCGATTCGACGTCGTAATCGTTTAAGGTGAGCTGAACGTCGGGGTCGGCATCAGCGGCGGTGCGGAATGCCATCCGGATGTAATGGGGGCCAAGCAGGGTGAGCCACAACGATTCACGCCGCTCGGTCGGCTGCTTGGGAAATTCGGGGATGGCTTCGTTAACGACGTCCCAGGAGGTCAGCTTGCCCCGATAATAGCTGGTCACTGTCGCGACGTGATCGCGCAACGCGCGCTCGGCGCTCGCTGCGTCCTTGATCTGCCTGGTCCAGTCGGGCAGGTCCGCGTACCACACCAGATTGTGGCCGCGCATGGTCATCCCGTTTTGGCGCGCAAAGTCGAGCAAGGCGTCGGCCTTCTCGAACGCGAAGGTGTGCGGATCGGGCCGAAGCGTCGGCCATTTCAATTCGTAGACCGGCACGATCTGCGTGCAATATCTCTTGACCGCGCTTTGCAGCCGGGCATCGGACTGCAGGTCCGCGAGCGTAACAGCAGCGCCATAGCCGTCGCGCCGGGCGCGCGCGCTCGCGGCCGGCGATGCGCCCCGGACCGTGCCGGAGGCCGCGACAGCCAGGCTGCCTGCGATAAGTTGTCGTCTGTTGATCTTCATCGACGCGCTGCCCGCAACGGAGTTAGTGACTGGATATCAGAGCAGCAACGCCGGCGCCTCAAGTTCTATCCAACGGCGTTAATTCAAAATTGAATCGAACCGCAGCGAACCGTCTGCCTATGGCACGTACCTTGCCAATATCGATCAAACGGTGGCCACGAGTGTTCGGCTCTGGCACAGATTTAATGCTCCGCGACACATGAAGGTACCGATGTGGGTCAATGTGGTCATCCCTGTGAAAAACGGCGCCCGGTTTATCGGTGACGCCGTTGCCAGCGCACTGGGGCAACCTGGCGTTAAGCAAGTCATCGTCGTCGACGATGGGTCGACGGACGACTCTGCCGAGATCGTTTCTCGCATTAACGATGCACGGGTGACGCTGATCCGAAGTACCGGCCGCGGCGTTTCGGCGGCCCGCAACCTCGGATTTGCCGAACTCGAACGTCTGAGCTCCGTGAAGGAAAACAGCCAAGGCTGGGTCATGTTTCTTGACGCCGACGACCGTCTCGTTGCGGGCGCGACGCGGAAGCTTCTCGAAGGCGTCCGGGCCGATTGTGTCGCGGTCTACGGCGATTATGAGCGGATCGATGCCTCGGGTCGGCGCATCGGACGTCGCAGCATGTTGCGTCGACGGGTCAAGCCAAGTGGCGATATCCTGCGCGATCTGCTTGCAGGCAATTTCATCGTCAATGGTGGCGTCATGCTGATCCGGCACACGCAATTCCGCCGTGCCGGTGGTTTTGACGAAACGCTGCGCTATTGCGAGGACTGGCACCTGTTCTGCCGCCTCGCGGGGCTGGGGCCGATCGTCTGGCGTCCGCGGACCACCGTTCTGGAATATCGCGTCCATGACAGCAGTGCGATGATGAGCGGCTTCGTCAATTTCGATCACTATCGCGCAGCCGTCGAGCGCGTATTTACGGATCCGATGATCATCGACAAGGTCGCTAGCCACGACGTTGCCCGGTTGCGGCGGAAGGCAGAGGCGCACTTGAAAACCTATCTTGCCTGCCAGGCGATCCGCGTGCGGGCGTACGGCCGCGCGATAAAGGAGACCGCCGAGGTGATTGCGCTGCTCCCGTCGCAGACCCCAAAAATGCTCGCGCGCGCGTTGGGCGCACTGGCGGGGCTCTGATGAGACGAAGCAGGCGCGAGATGAGTGATCTGACACCCGAGGCCGTGGTCTGCATACCGACGTTCCGGCGGCCGGGTGGACTGAAGAAGACCCTGGAGTCGTTAGCCGCCCAGGCCGGGGCGAACCATTTTGCCGTGGTGGTCGTCGAGAACGACGTGGAGAGGCTCGAAGGCAAGCGGGTGGCGGATGCGATCTTTGCCTCACCGGCACTTTCCGGCTTCTGTGTCGTTGAGCCTAATCAGGGCAATTGCAGCGCGATCAATACGGCGTTCAGGACGGCGCGGGAGAGTTTCCCGACGACGGAATTCTTCCTGATGATCGATGACGATGAAGAAGCTTCGCCATCATGGCTTGCCGGAATGATCGACACCGCGCGATTGAACGGGGCCGATCTCGTGGGCGGCCCAGTCGTGCGCCAGTTTGACGGCGATGCACCGGCAAGCCTGCACAGGCATCCGCTTTTCCATTCGACTATCACCAGCTCGGGCGAGACGGCTTGCCTGCACGGAACGGGAAATTGCCTCGTCCGCCGGAGCGTGCTTGAGGCACTCGGGGAACCGACGCTTGATCCCCGGTTCAACTTTCTCGGCGGCGGCGACATGGATTTCTTCACGCGCTGCCATTTTGCCGGTTTCAAATCGTATTGGAACGCCGACGCAAAGGTGTTCGAGACGGTGCCGACGCAACGCACGAGAGCCAAATGGGTGCTTGCCCGATCGGTTGCCACCGGCGCAATCAACTACAGGATCGACCAAAAACGCCATCAGGGGCACTGGGGCGCGGCTTGGCTAGTGCTGAAGAATTTTATCTCGCTAGCAATTGCGCCTTTTCGCGCCGCCAGGGCTCTGTTTGCGACCGGCCATTGGCTGCCTGCATCACATCCACTTTGTCTATCCCTCGGCCGCAACCTGGCGGCGCTGGGTCTTTCGCCGACCCCCTATCAAGCGGCCAACGTCACGCCACTGTTCGAAACCGCGCCAGATAGTGCAGCCCGAACACAGCCATCAGGAAGGTGAACCAGATCGGATCGGCACGGTCGAGGAAGAAGCTTTCGAACGAAGCCAGGTAGACACCGAACAGCCAGATACGCAGCAGCGCCATCGTAAGCGGTCCGTTGTTCCCGCTCCGATCGGCAAGATGGAAGTCGCGCAACGGCCCGATCACCAGCACCAGGATCAGGAGCACGAGACCTGGCAGGCCCATGGCCAGCGCGGTGTCCAGATAGCCGTTATGGCTGTGGGCGACGGTTGCCGCCCACTCCATGCCCGGCAACGTTATCCTGCTTGCGCCCGTGCCCCAGAAGGCTGCAAAGCCGTAGCCGAACGCCAGACGCGGCTGCAGCGATTGCAGCGCGAAAATCCAGATTTCGGTTCGGCCGGTGAAACTCGTATCGACGGGCATCGCCTCGGCGATCTCGGCAAGGCGGTCGCTCAAGACCGTACCAACGCTCAACATATTGAGGACCGCGAGCGGCGCCAGCAGCATGATCGCGCGTAACCAGAAGGCGCGCACGATCGCCGTGAGAGAACTCATCGCGACCGTGACAACGCACAATGCCAGCGAACTCTTGCCGCCGGCATTGAAAATAAAAATCACCGCCATCGCGACGCAGGTGAAACCGGCGATATGGAGACCGCTGCTCACGATGTAGATGCCGAGAAACAGCATCATCACCATCACGGCCGCTGTAACGTTCTTATGCCCGAACACGCCGCGCCAGTCGCCGGCCAGCAACGGCTCCTGCAGGTCGGTCGCGAGATGGATCGACAGATTCGGCACGAACACGATCCCCAGATAGCAGGTCGCGAGGAGCCCCAACACCGCGGCGCTGAACCATCTAGCCATTTCCGACTGCGATCTCGGCAGAAAGAACAGCATCGCCGCCACCGCGGCGGCGGCAGCGGAGAGGGTAAAGCGTTTGACCGATATGGCGGGCTCGGTCGACAGCATGACGCTGACGACAATCCAGCCGCCGAAAATCAGAAAGCCCGGGGTAAGCAGGGCCGCGAGCCCTTTGCGGTTCTCCGGAACCGTCAGGACAGCTGTCAACAAGGCAAGACCGCCGAATACCAGGTAGGTAATCGTGTCGCTGCCACTGGTCGTTTCCGCCAGATCCAGTCCGGCGAGATCTTCGAAGGGCCGCAGCGATATCCAGGCGAGCAGAAGCGCGCCAATGAAGGTCGCACCGCGCAGCACGACCACGACCTGCTGACGGCGAAGAAAGCCGAGCAGTCCAGGGCCTTCAGATGTGGCGAGAAGCTGGTTCATCACCTCAGAGCTCGAAAGTTCGAAGCCTCTCGCAAACCAGGAACGATGCGGTTGGTTAACGTAAAATGAAGGCGCCACGCGCCGCCAAACGCTGTCCCGGTCAAGTAAAGCCGAAGGTCATCGCAAAAGGTTAATGCATTCTGAATTAACCATCCAACGCAAGCGTCGTAACGGGAAGTTCCGGTGTCGTCCGCGTCGGCATCGATATTGCTGCATCAAACACGCCATGAGACAGACTTGCATCGAAACGACTTCACAAAATGCCGCGAGATCGGGATTCGCTTGGTTTTCAAGCGCAATTCCGGAAGTCGTTTGGCCTGCCGGCCGCGACGGCTTGCCGGCGGAGGCACCGCGCTACCCTGCCAATCCCATTTTTGGACGCGCTCGCCCCATCATGGGCCAGCAGCCGAACGCAGCCGCTGCGGCTTCGGTGAATCCTGCCTTAACCGATAGGGTTAATCCTTCCTTTCGCACGGCTCGCGCACCCATGAGGAAATCGGCCGCATTGAGCCGCACCACGCCTTCGACAGCACACGACGCGGATCCCGGTTTACGACGCGGCAAGGTCGTTGTGACGCGCAGGCACATAAACGCTTTTTTTGCGATTTCGGTGAATAGTCCCTCAATGGGTATGGTTAATTTTTCCGTTGCGTTTTGTTCCGCGCCGAACTTCTGCGGGTGTGGCGTGACCCGAAGCGTAACCCCTCAGCCGATGCGTGCGGCACTTCGAATGGAAGCTGGGGCTGATGCTTGTCTATGATCAACCGATAAATCAGGCCAAATCGGCGGAACGGCAGGCATCGCCGCGAACGCCCGCAGCCTTCAGCATGCTGGAGCTGGTCCGGCTGGTGTGGCGGCGACGGGTCGTCATCGCGATGGCCGGGCTGATCTGCGCCTGCGCCGCAGTTGCGATCGGCAAGAGCCTGACACCGAGATATTCGGCGACCGCCCAGCTTTACGTCGATCCCCGTGAATTGCAGCTGGTCGATCGCGAACTCACGCCCCGCGCCCAGGACACTTCCGGCCTCTCCATGGTGGTCGAGAGCCAGGCGCGCCTGATCACCTCGAACAACGTGCTGCTGCAGGTGATCCAGAATACCGATCTCGACAAGGACCCGGAGTTCGGTGGCGAGACCAGGGGCATGATGGCGTCGCTGCTCGACCTGTTCGGGATCGTGATCCATTCCCCCGCCGAGACCAAACTCAAGCAGATGGCGGCGCTGGAAGCGCTGAACCGTCACATCAGCGTGAAGAAAACCGACCGCACCTTCATCGTCGACATCGACGTCTGGTCGTATGACCCGGCGAAAGCAGCGATGCTCGCCAACGCGGTCTCCAACGCTTACCTGGCGGAATCAAGGAATTCGCAAGCCACGGCCGCGCGGCGGGCAACCACCGATCTGTCGGGCCGGCTCAAGGAATTGCAGGAACGGCTTCGTACCGCCGAAAACGCGCTTGCGGTCTACAAAGCGCAGAATAATTTTGTCGGTACCCAGGATACGCTGATCAGCGATCAGCAGCTTTCCGCGAGCAACCAGCGGCTCGCCGCGGCACGGGCGCTGACGCTCGACGCACAGGCGAGGTACAACCAGATCGAAGCCAGCCGCCGCGCATCGGCCGATGCCGGCGCCTTTCCCGAGGCGCTGCAATCCCCGACCATTGCCAATTTACGCGCGCAATACGCCGAAGCCCGCAAGCATTATGCCGAACTGGCCGGCGAATTGGGGCCGCTGCATCCCTCATTGCGCCAGATGGAAAAGCAGGTTGAAGACCTGCGCCGCACTGTCAACGAAGAGGTCGAACGCTTCGCCCAGTCGGCGAAAAACGACCTGACCCGCGCCCGCGATTTCGAAGCCGCGCTGAACAAATCGCTTGAATCACAAAAGCGCCAGAGCGTCCAGCTCAGCCAAGCTTCGGTTCGGCTTCGCGAGCTCGAGCGGGATGTCGAGGCCAGCCGCGACGTCTATCAGTCGTTTCTCAAGCGTTCGCGTGAAACCGAGGAACAAGAGAGCCTCAACACGTCGAGCGCGCGGATCATCGGCGAAGCCACGGTGCCGCAGCGACGCGCATTCCCGCCGGCCGTAAGCCTGTTCGCAATGATCGGCCTTTTCCTCGGTGCATTCGGCGCGGCAGCCTGGATTGTTGCGGCGGACCGGCTTTCATCCGATCCCACAGAGCCACGCGCCGGCGCGCCGGCACCGCTGGAAACCCGGCCTCTAACGCCGCCACCGCGACCGCGGGATGGACATCCGCCTCCGCAGCATGCGGCGGACGTATCGATCGAGAAGCCGCGGGTCGTCCGGTTGCAGGAATCCGATGTAATGCGGACGCTGAGCGGAATCCTGGCCGTTGGCGGCAGCCCCGGCGTAACGCGGATGGGCTGGCCGACGCTGCGGGAAGGCTCCCCGTTGACAACCTTTCTCAGCACCATGCGCGAGATGCGTGAAGCGCTGGCGAAGCGATCAGCCGGGAATGTAACGCCGGTGCTGGCCGTGATCGGCGCCGGCGCCAGTCAGGACCGCGCCATCGCTGCGCTGAATATCGCGCTGGCCGCCGCACGCGACGGCGCCAGGGTGCTGCTGATCGATGCCGATCACACCACTCACGCACTTTCAGACAAGGTGACCGGTTTCAGCAAGCCTGAGGCCGACCGTCTCAGCTGGCTCAGCGGCGCAAAGGCTTCTCGCGCGGTTAAGACCGCGAATGGGATCACGATCCTGCCGACGATCAAGGCGGCCGGGAAAGGTGACGCTGTCCGCGAAGCGGTAACGCAGGCGCGTTCTTCCGGCGGCTTCGATCTTGTGATCTTCGATGGCCCGTCAATGCCCTGCAACGATGCCGACCGCGCCGTGCTGGATGTCGCGGATGGCCTGGCCGCCATCCTGCCGGCGAATCTCGACATCAACGAATGCATGGACGGCATCATCGTGGCGCTAGGCGACAGCGAGCGCAAGCTGATCGGCGTCATCATCAATGAACTTCATCCGACGACCAGTGTTCGTCAGCGGAGCAAACAATATGCTTGAACGCCGTGCAAATCCGATCGGGCGAGCCGCAACAGCCAATGTACCCAGAATTTCGCTTGGCGGGATGCGGCTGGCCGTGCTCGATATCGAGCAGACTGCGAATTTCATGATCGACATGGTATTCCCGCGACGCCGGGTCGGCCGCCCGCTGTATCTGACCTCCGCCAACGGCGAGGTGCTGGCGCGTTGCTCGATCGAACCGATGACCGGTCGGCTGTTTCGCGCCGCCGATCTCATCAACGCCGATGGTCAACCGCTGGTCACGGTGTCACGGCTGAACTCACCGACGCCGCTGCCGGAACGGGTCGCGACCACCGACTTGTTTCACGTGGTCGCCCGCAAGGCAGAGGCCGCGGGACTGACGTTCTATATGTTCGGCGCCGACGAAGCCGAAAATGCCGCCGCCGCCGCCAACGTCCAGAAACTGTACCCGGATTTGCAGATCGTCGGGCGTTCTCACGGCTATCTCAGGGGCGATGCGCTGCGGGCCAAGGTCGACGAAATCGATCGGCTGGCGCCGGATTATCTTTGGGTCGCCCTTGGCGTTCCCTACGAGCAGGCGTTTGTCGAGGATTTCACACCGCATTTGTCCCATGTCGGCGTCATCAAGACCGCCGGCGGATTGTTCAACTTCCTGTCCGGCAGCCGGGCCCGCGCGCCGCAATGGATGCAGAATGTGGGGCTGGAATGGGCCTGGCGTATCTGGCTGGAGCCGCGCCGGCTGTTCTGGCGCTATCTGACCACCAACCCCCGCGCGCTTTATCTGCTGTTCAACAAAAGCTCGTCGAACGATCGAACGCCACCGGGCTGACATGAGCGACCGTCCCGCGATTCTGGTCACCGGCGGCGCGGGCTAAATCGGCTCGCATTGTTGCAGGGCACTGGTCGGTGCCGGCTATCATCCCGTTACCTGCGACAATTTTTCGACCGGCCACCGCAGCTTCGTCAGCGGTTCGCTGGTGACCGGCGACCTCATGGGCGTGGCACCGGACGGCGCATCCGCTAAAAACGAGCGGACCTCCCTGAACCGGCGCACTCTCGCAGCAACACGACTGGCCACGATAACCCGCTTTGATGCTGCAATAGCGTCATTTACGCTCACGCCTGACACGCATGCAGGTCCACGGCTTGCACGGCAGGCGCGAGACCGGCTAGCATGGAAACGACAAAAGAAATGAGATCACAGCGGCCTTTCGGCTCGCGGAATTCGATGGAGGAAACCATGAAAATCACACACCGGTTTTGGCGATATCTCCTGATCCCGATATCGCTGGCCGGCATGCTGAGCATCAGCTCCGCAGCCGAACTCAATCCTGCCGCGGTAACCTACAAATTACCGGACCAGATTCCATGGACCCCGGTCGATGCCCGCGGCGCACAAACCGCGGTTGTTGTCGGCGATCCAGACAAGCCCGGCTTCTATATGGTTTACACCAAATGGACCAAGGGCAATCATTTCAGCCGGCCCCACTTCCATCCCAACGACCGTTACATCGTCGTGCTGCAAGGCACCTGGTGGGTGGGCACGGGACCGAAATTCGATCCTGCCCATACCACCCCGATGCCCGCCGGCAGCTTCGTCACGCATTTCGGCAAACAAGTGCATTGGGATGGTGCCAAGGATGAGGATGCCGTTCTGCTGATCATGGGAGAGGGTCCGGCTACGGCCACCGGAGCGGAAGAAAAATAGCTCCGGCCACTCCGTTCCGCGAACGAGGATATTCGGGGCGGCCAGAAGGCCTGACCGTCCATCGCCTGGAGAGGACCATGCATCAAGCCGCGAATGTGCAATTCGAACGCGCCGTGCACGAATTCGTCCGCTGGCGCGCGGTCCCCGGGCAAGTGAGATCGCCGGCCCCCGCATGGTGGTGGGGCTCAGCCTTTGAACTACGCGGTGTGCGGCAGCCGATGCCGGACGCCTGGTGCGAAAGTTTGGAGCTGCCCGATCACGCGACTTATGCCGACGGCGCCCAGGTTTTCCTTGAATCCCTCGCCGACCAGACTTCGCTGCCGTGGCCCGGCAGTTTTCCGGGCCACACGTAACGTCGAATTCCGCCGCGTGAACTATCTGTCTTTGCGGCCGGCACCGGCCCGGTCTGCCGTGCCCGGCCACCGGCGCATGGAAAAGCCAGCCGCGGGTGGCGGCGAATAAGAAGGAACAACGCATGCGCTGGCTGAAATTTACCGCGAACGAGCAGACATCCTGGGGCATCATCGAAGGCGATCGCGTGATCGCGGTCAGCGGCGATCCCTTCGGTGAATGGCAACGTACGCCGCGCTCGCATTGGCAGGCAGACGTTAAGATCGAGCTGCCGCTGGTGCCGCGCACGTTCTATTGCGTCGGCCTGAATTATCTCAAGCATCTCAAGGAAGCGGCGGACAAGCGCGGCGAAGTGCCAAACGTTCCTGACAGGCCTGAGGTCGGTTATCGCGCGCAGAACGCGCTGGTCGCGCACGACGAAGATGTCGTGATTCCGGCAAGCGCCACCGAGAAGATCCACTACGAGGGCGAACTGGTCGTCGTCATCGGCAAGAAAGCCAAGTATCTCACGGAAGCCAACGCGATGTCCTGCGTGTTCGGCTACACCATCGGAAACGACGTCAGCGAGCGCAGCTGGCAGAAGGCCGACCGCGGACTGTGGCGGGCCAAGAATGCCGACACCTTCAAGCCGATGGGACCGTGGATCGAAACCTCGGTCGATCTCGACAAGATGGAAACGATCGTCAGCGTGAACGGCAAGGAGAGCAACCGCTTCCACACCAATGATATGATCTTCGGCATCAAGCCGTTCATCGTGGAGCTGACGAAATATTTTACGTTGTGGCCGGGCGATGTGATCTGGATGGGAACCGACGGGGCGTCGCCCGACCTCAAGGCGGGTGACGTCGTTGAAATCGAAATCACCGGCATCGGCACCCTGCGGAACCGGTTTGTCGCAGAGCAGATGCCGGTCGAAAAGGCATAAGCCGCCACGGCACCGCCGTCTCATTTCAGAGCGTTTTGGAGCGAAGTGGATACCGGTTCGCGTGAAGAAAACGCGTCAAAACGAAAGAATAGAGCCCGGTTCTGATTCAATCAGAACCGGGCTCTAAGTCTCCTCGGCTCTACGCCGCCGTGTTCGAACTCGGTCAACGAGTTCTCAGGCCCGACAGCATCAGGATGGCGCAACGGCCCGGCGCGGCGAGAGCATCCCGACCACAACCGTTGCGACCACCGCGACGACAATGTTGAGGATCAGCGCGCCGAGGCCGACGTAAAACACGTAACTGGCCCCGCCGAGATCGATGGTCGCGAGCGGTTTCAGTCCATTGCTCCACGCCGTCCATGATCCCCACGCGATTCCCGCGGCCCAGCCGAGCAGCAGACCTTCGGCGCGGAACCAGCGCGTAAACAATCCGAACACCAGTGCCGGGAAGGTTTGCAA
>Ga0210400_10001511_pt1 | contig 23028 bp, 23 predicted proteins | sample IncBWH26MmetaG_FD_155456 | JGI IMG/M metagenome (GOLD analysis project Ga0210400, IMG submission 155456) | Forest soil microbial communities from Barre Woods Harvard Forest LTER site, Petersham, Massachusetts, United States - Inc-BW-H-26-M | ecosystem: Environmental > Terrestrial > Soil >...
CCATGGCTTGCCGAGGATGTCCATGCCGACGGGGACGCCAAGCGGGGCGGTCTTGGTCGGCGCGGAGAACCCGGCCGGGACCGTGATCGCCGGGAAGCCGGTCACCGATGCCAGGATGCCATTCCGGTCCGCCTGGTTGAGTTCGGTGACAGGCACCACGAGCCGCTTCTGCAAGGGATAGACGACGGCATCGAGGTGGTTGTCTTCCATCACTTTGTCGAGGAGGGCGCGGGTCTTGGCGTCGCGATCGAGCCGGACCTGGTAGTCGGCCTCGGACAGGCCGTCCTTGAAGGAGACGGCGGATTTAAGGAAGCCTTCGAGGGTCGGGTGGTTGTAGCGTCCGCCCGCATAGATGGCGTCAACGGTCTTGGCAGGCGCGTTGGGGATGGTGGCAAGGTAGCGGTCCATCACCGCCTTGAACTCGTACTTCTGCACGTCGTTCTGGGCGATGAGCTGGTCCGCGCCCAGCTCCGGCGCGTCAATGTCGATGAGGACAGCGCCAGCCTGCCTCATGGCCGAGATGGCCTTCTCCATCACCTCGTCGACTTCGCTGTGCTCGGGCTTCGATCCGAACAACACGCGCAGCACCCCGATCCGCTTGCCTTTGAGCGCGTCAGCATCCAGCGCGGCGAGGTAGTCCTGGTGCGGGTGGTCCGCCGTCTGCGGATCGGCGGGATCGGCTGCCGCCATGGCCTGCAACATGGCTGCGGCATCGACGACGTGGCGGGCAAGAGGCCCGATGGCGTCCTGCGTGCTGGAAACCGGCATGATGCCGTTGAGGCTGAGGAGCCCGTGGGTTGGCCGCACGCCGACCAGCGCACTGGCCGAGGCGGGCGAACGGATGGAGTTGACCGTGTCGGAGCCGGTCCCGGCCATCGCCAGATTGCTGGTCACAGCCACGGCGGTGCCGCCGCTCGAGCCGCCCGGGGTGCGCGTCAGGTCGTAGGCGTTCAGCGTCTGGCCGCCGAGCGAACTCACCGTGGTGCCCGCCAGCGCGAACTCGTGCATGTTGGTTTTGGCCAGGATGATGGCGCCAGCCGAGCGCAGTTGCGCGACGACGAAGGCGTCCTTGCCAGGCTGCGCGCCCTCCAGCGACAGGGAGCCGCCGGTGGTCGGCAGGTCGGTGGTATTGTAGTTGTCCTTGAGAACGACGGGCACGCAGTGCAGCGCGCCGAGCTTTCCGCCATGGGCGAAGCTGGTATCCAGGAGGTCGGCCGCGGCCAGCGCACTTCGGTTCAGGGTCAGGATGGCATTGAGCTTCGGTCCCTGCTTGTCATAGGCCGCGATGCGGTCGACGTAAGTCTGGACGAGTTGGTGGCAGGTCAGGCGGTGATCGCGGAACGCCTGCTCGATCTCCGGAATCGTCGCCTCCTCAACCCTAAAGTCGGTGGCGAGGACGGGCGTGGCCACGGCTGCAAGGCATGCGGCCATGGCAAGGATATACTTTTTCATCATGTGTCTTTCGTAGAAAGCGTAACGGCACGACCGGAAAGGAGGTCCGGTGCCTCCCGAAGGGGCTAAACGACGTGTCGGCATATGCAATCGCCGCGTGAACGGCAACAGTTGAATAATTGGTCCGTCAACGCAGAAATCCGGATACGATGTCTGACGATGGGTCCAACTTGTTGGCAGGAGGGAACCGGATTGCGCCTCTGGAAATTCGATACCGAATTCCGCAAACGGCGTCACCGAGTTGATAAAGCATCATAAAGCTGCGGCCGCCCCGTCCTAACCTTGACGGGGCGCGCCAATTGACCCGCTAACTTTTCCGGGACGCCGCAGCCCGTATCTGGCGGGGGTGTATCGGGTCTGCTAATGGCCTGACCCATCTTTTAGGGAACCCGAGATGACCGACGCCATTCGACCGCTGATCGCCGGCAACTGGAAAATGAACGGTCTCAAGGCGTCCATGGCTGAGTTTGAGGCCATGCTGGCGGGCGCTTCCAAGGTCGCAGATCGGGCCGATCTCCTGGTTTGCCCGCCCGCGACCCTGATTGTGGCCTTTGCCGACAAGGCACGCGGCTCAAAAACCCTCGCGATCGGCGGCCAGGATTGCCATCCCAAACCGTCGGGCGCTCACACCGGCGACATCTCAGCCGAAATGCTGGCTGATGCCGGCGCCAGCGCCGTCATTGTCGGCCATTCCGAACGGCGCGCCGATCACGGCGAGAGCGACCTGCTGGTTCGGCAAAAGGCCGAGGCGGCCTGGCGTGCTGGCCTCACCGCCATCGTCTGCATCGGCGAAACCCAGCGGCAGCGGGATGCCGGGCAAACCCTCGATATCTGCGGCGGCCAACTCAAGGCATCGCTGCCGGACCGTGCCACCGCGGCCAAGCTGGTAGTGGCCTATGAACCGGTCTGGGCGATCGGGACGGGTCTGACCCCCACCACCGGAGATGTTGAACAAATTCATAAGTTTATCCGCGAAACCTTGAAGGCACGGTTTAGCGGCGAGGGGGCTCGTATCCGCATCCTGTATGGCGGCTCGGTAAAGCCCTCGAACGCTGCGGAATTGATGGCGGTTGCGAACGTCAACGGTGCCTTGATCGGCGGCGCCAGCCTGAAAGCGGGCGACTTTCTTGCGATTGCAGGCGATTGTCCCTAACTAACGACGAAGCGGTGCAGGGGGGACCATGCTCCCGGGGGTGACAATCCCCCATCCGATCGTGTAACACCGCGCAACTTCAAACACCGCAAGTCCAACATGCTGCCGGATGCCGGCGCTTTCGGCTTGCGACGGAAGGTAGAGATGCAGACCGTCGTTATCGTAATTCACCTGATGATCGTCGCGACGCTGATCGCGACCGTGCTGTTGCAGAAATCCGAAGGCGGCGGCCTTGGGGTTGGCGGCGGCGCCGGCTTCATGTCCAGCCGCGGCACTGCTAATTTGCTGACACGCACGACGGCGGTTCTGGCAGTAGGCTTCTTCCTGACCAGTCTGTTTCTGTCCTGGCTCGCAAGCTACGACCGCAAGCCGAGCTCGATCATCAACCCGGTGTCACAATCGCAGCCGACAGGCGGGGCGACGCCGATCGCACCGCCGACCAGCGGCGGCGGCATCCTGGATTCGCTCAAGAAGTCCGACGAGCAGCAGCAGAATCAGCCCGCGCCATCCGGTCCGCAGGCGCCGCGTTCGCAATAAAGCGGGATGGCCATGCAGGAACGGCATCTACCCTCCTGCATCAGAAATCCCTACCAACACACTGACAATACTTCAGATTTCAAGTCACCCACAGCCCAGCAAAATGTTCGCCGCGGCGTGCGATTCGTTTTGGCGAATCGTGCGGGTGGCCTTAAAGGTTAAGCCCCATGGCGCGGTATATCTTCATCACCGGCGGCGTGGTTTCTTCGCTCGGAAAAGGTCTCGCTTCAGCGGCTCTCGGCGCGCTGCTGCAGGCGCGCGGCTACAGGGTTCGGCTGCGCAAACTCGATCCGTATCTCAATCTCGACCCCGGAACGATGTCGCCATACCAGCATGGCGAAGTGTTCGTGACTGATGATGGCGCCGAGACCGATCTCGACCTCGGTCACTATGAGCGCTTTACCGGACGTCCCGCCACGAAAGCCGACAACATCACCACCGGCCGCATCTATCAGGATATCCTGACCAAGGAGCGGCGCGGCGATTATCTCGGCGCCACCATCCAGGTGATCCCGCACGTCACCAATGCGATCAAGGATTTCATCCTCGACAGCAATGAAGATTTCGACTTCGTGCTGTGCGAGATCGGCGGCACCGTTGGCGACATCGAGGGCCTGCCGTTCTTCGAGGCGATCCGCCAGATCAAGAGCGACCTGCCGCGCGACCATGCCATCTACATTCATTTGACGCTGCTGCCGTTCATTCCGAGCGCCGGCGAACTCAAGACCAAACCGACCCAGCATTCGGTCAAGGAGCTGCGCTCGATTGGCATCCAGCCGGATATCCTCCTGTGCCGCACCGACCGGCCGATTCCGAAGGAAGAGCGACGCAAGCTCGGCCTGTTCTGCAATGTGCGCGAAAGCGCCGTAATCGAGGCGCGCGACGTCGACAACATCTACGCCGTGCCGGAGGCCTATCACGCCGCCGGTCTCGACGACGAGGTACTGGCGGCATTCGGCATCGAGCCCAAGATGCCGCCCGCGCTGCAAAGCTGGCACGTTATCAACGAGCGGGTACGAAATCCTGAAGGCGCGGTGACGATCGCGATTGTCGGCAAATACACCGGCATGAAGGATGCCTACAAATCGCTGATCGAGGCGTTGTCGCATGGCGGTATCGCCAACAAGGTGAAGGTCAATCTCGACTGGATCGAGAGCGAGGTATTCGAGAACGAGGATCCCGCTCCGTTCCTGGAACACGTCAATGGCATCCTGGTGCCCGGCGGCTTCGGCCAGCGCGGCGCGGAGGGCAAAATTCGCGCGGCGCAGTTCGCGCGCGAGCGCAACGTGCCCTATTTCGGTATCTGCTTCGGGATGCAGATGGCAGTGATCGAGGCCGCGCGCAATCTGGTCGGCATCGAACAGGCGAATTCCACCGAATTTGGCCCCACGCCCGAACCGCTGGTCGGCCTGATGACGGAATGGCTGCGCGGCAACGAGCTGGAGAAGCGATCCAAGGCCGGCGATCTCGGCGGCACCATGCGCCTTGGCGCCTATCCCGCGGCGCTCAAGCGCGGCAGCCGGGTATCGGAGGTCTATGGCGGCGCCACCGAGATTTCGGAACGCCACCGTCATCGTTATGAGGTCAACACCGCTTATAAGGATCGGCTCGAGCAGCACGGCCTGAGATTTTCAGGTCTTTCGCCCGACGGGGTGTTGCCGGAAATCGTCGAATATGAAGACCATCCCTGGTTCATCGGGGTGCAATTCCATCCCGAACTGAAATCGCGTCCCTTCGAACCGCATCCGCTGTTCGCATCGTTCGTTCAGGCCGCCGTGGTGCAGTCGCGGCTGGTTTGATGCCATGCATCGACAGTCTTTGACGAACGCGCCGATTGTTGCGACAAAACGATCCCGCTACCGCAAGTCAAAACGATCCCGCTACCGCAAGTACAGATCAGGGAGTTATGCCGATGATTTATGAAACCCGCGTCTATCGCTGCCTGCCGGGCCGGCTACCGGCGCTCTTGAAGCGCTTCGAGACCATCACGCTGAAACTGTGGGAGAAGCACGGCATCAAGCAGGCCGGCTTTTTCACGACCCTGGTCGGCGAATCCAATCAGGAACTGACTTATCTGCTGGCATGGGAATCGCTGGCCGAGCGCGAAAAGAAATGGACCGCCTTCCAGAGCGACCCGGACTGGATCTCCGCCCGCGCGCAAACCGAGGCGGATGGCCAGATCGTCGGCAACATCGTCAATCAACTGCTGGTCCCGACCTCATTCTCGTCGGTGAAGTGACCGGCAGTTAAAGGGCCAGGACTTTTAAAGGGCCAGGACTTTTCGCCGGATGCCGCACGGTCTTGACCACATCGTGCACGCCGTCCGCGACCTCGACGCGGCGGCACGGTTCTATGCGAGCGCCGGCTTTACCGTCGGTGCTCGCAACCGCCATCCATGGGGCACCCACAACCGCATCGTGCAGCTGAGGAATTGCTACATCGAGATCCTCACCGTCGCCGAACCCCCAAAAATTGTGCCGCACGGCGTGCGCTCGTTTTCATTCGGTGCCTTCAATCGCGACTTTCTCGCGCATCGCGAGGGGTTCTCGATGCTAATCCTCAACAGCCGCAACGCGGTTGAAGACGCGCGCATGTTCGAGTCTGCTGGAATCTCGCACTTCGAAGTGTTCGATTTCGCCCGCGAGGGCACAAAACCCGACGGAACGCCGGTGAAATTGGCGTTCTCGCTGGCCTTTGCGCTGGACCCAGCTTCGCCGGATGTGCGCTTCGCGGCGTGCCAGCACCATTTCCCGGAAAATTTCTGGGATCCGGCGTTTCAGATCCACGCCAACGGCGCCCAAGCGGTGTCCGGTGCGGTACTCGTCGCCGACAATCCGGCCGGCCATCAGAGCTTCCTGAAGTCCTTTACCGGCGTGGGCGAATGGAATTTGAGCTCGATCGCCGTCACGGCGCACACCGGGAATGGCGATATTGAAATCCTGGAACCGGTGTCATTTCGCGATCAGTCAGGCGTTTCCTCAGGCGTGCGGGGGCAGGGGATGTCGCTTGGCGCGATGCGTTTTGCGGTCGCCGATATCGCGCAGGCCGAAGCCTTGCATAGGCAAAACAGAATTGCCTCGCAGCGCCATGGTGGGCGTCTGGTCGTGCCGCCTGATATAGCCCACGGCGCAACCCTGATATTCGAGACGGCATAGATATTTAGTGCGTATTCTGCTCACAAAACCGGTACCCCACTCTCGGTCGGCGCGCGAGCGAGGGTTGATCCCCCGGGCGCTGCACGGCATGGTCTGCGGACGCCGTTAAGAAGGAAAAGCCTTGAACGCCACACTTTCAGCTGCGCCGGTGGTCGCCGCAGGGTCGGTGCAATTCGGCAATGACTTGCCGATTTCAATCGTCGCAGGCCCATGCCAGCTCGAGAGCCGCGCGCATGGGCTCGAGGTGGCCACGGCTCTGAAAGAGATCGCGGCGCGCTTGAAGATCGGCCTCGTCTACAAGACCTCGTTCGACAAGGCCAACCGCACCAGCGCATCCGCGGCGCGCGGCATCGGGCTTGCGCAGGCGCTGCCGATTTTTGCCGAGATACGTTCATCGCTGGGATTGCCCGTACTCACCGACGTTCACGAGGCGGCACAATGCGCCGAGGTGGCGCAGGCGGTCGACATCCTTCAGATACCGGCCTTTCTGTGCCGGCAGACCGATCTGCTGCTGGCGGCGGCCGCGACGGGCAGGGTCGTCAATGTTAAAAAAGGTCAGTTTCTGGCGCCGTGGGATATGGCAAACGTCGTTGCGAAGATCACGGGATCCGGCAATCGCAACGTGCTGGTAACCGAACGCGGCGCTTCGTTCGGTTACAACACGCTCGTGTCGGACATGCGGGCGCTGCCGATCCTGGCACGCACGACAGGCGCGCCGGTCATCTTCGATGCCACCCATTCGGTGCAGCAACCGGGTGGCAAGGGCACCTCATCAGGTGGCGAGCGCGAATTCGTCCCGATACTGGCGCGTGCCGCGGTCGCGGTCGGCGTTGCCGGCGTGTTCATCGAAACCCACCCCGATCCCGATCATGCCCCGTCGGACGGCCCCAACATGGTGCCGCTGCGTGAGTTCGAAGGGTTGCTGCGGACGCTGATGGCGTTCGATGCGCTCGCCAAGACTCCTGCCATCAATCCTGACAAGAATCCCGAAAAGAATGTAACGCGTTGATGCTGCAAGCAGCGTTGCGGCCGCATGAGCAGCGCCTGCCGCCGGCCATCAATATCATCGCGCTCGCGAACTTCGCCGCCAGCCTGTCGGCTCGCGCACTCGATCCGGTGCTGCCGCATGTCGCCGACGATTTCGGCATCAGCATCGCTGCCGCTGCAAGTTTTTCGGCGGTGTTTGCCTTCACCTTTGCGGTCATACAGCCGGTGCTCGGTGCCGCGGCGGATATGTTCGGCAAGGCGCGGCTGATGATCGTGTGCCTGGTACTGCTGGGGGCGGCGAGCATCCTTGGCGCCCTGTCAACGTCGTTTCCGCTGTTGTTCGCGTCGCGAATTCTCGCCGGCATCGGCTCTGGCGGCGTATTTCCCGTCGCGCTGAGCCTGACCAGTGACCTCGTGGCTCCCGCGAAGCGCCAGGTCGCGATCGGGCGCACGCTGGCTGGCTCCATGACCGGCAACCTCCTGGGCGCCTCCTTTTCCGGAATTATCGGTGATTTTCTGGGCTGGCGGGGCGTGCTGGGGGTGCTCGGTGTTCTGGTGATCGTGGCATCGGTTGCCGTGGCTGCCGGCTTTCGCGGCGCGGCGCTGGCCCATCCGCCGAAAACAAATCTGTCGGCGCTCAGGCATGGCTATCGCACCATCTTCTCCAACCCGAACGCGCTTTGTTACGCCGCGGTGTTTGTCGAGGGCTGCTGCGTGCTGGGGCTGTTTCCGTATCTCGCCTCATTCCTGTTCGAACTCGGCGAGACCAGCCTATCGGTCGCGGGGATCGTCATCGCCGGCTTCGCGCTTGGCGGCCTGTTCTATACGCTGACGGTTTCGCGCTTTCTGCCGCGGCTCGGCGTCAAGGGCATGATGATCGTCGGGGGGGCCATGGTCGGACTACAACTCGCCGTCATCGGTTTCGGCCCGAGTTGGAAGGTCCAGGCGATCAGCCTTTTGTTCATGGGCTGGGGCTTCTACACCATCCACGGGTGCTTACAGGTATTTGCCAGCGAACTTTCGGTGGAAGCCCGCGCCACCGCGATGTCGTTACATTCCTTCTTCTTTTTCATGGGCCAGACCGTGGGTCCGATCGCCTACGGATTTGGCATTCAGCACGTCGGCAAGCTGCCGACCCTGCTCACGAGCGCTGCGATCATGGTTGCGCTCGGCTTCGCCTGTGCGCGGCTGTTGCGGCAGAAGAGGCCGGAGGACGCGGCCGCGCGGCCTGACGTTCAGCCGTAGTCGAAGACGCTGTACGGCAGCCGTTTACCTCAACCCTGGAACGATTTGAGCAGGGCCTGTTCGATGCGGCTCGCATGCCGCTCCTTGTGCCGCAGAATGTAGAAGGAGCGTCGAGGCAGATCGAACTTGACGCGATGCAGGGTCTTGGCGGCAAGGGATTGCGTGACCACGAGATCAGAAATCGCGGTAGCGCAGTCGCTGCTTTCGACGGCGGTGCGGACGGCTTCGTTGGAGGGGAGTTCCAGCGCAATCTGAAGATCTGATAATTTGAGGCCGGATTGCCGAAGGGCTGCCTCGAACATCGACCGCGTGCCGGAGCCGCGCTCCCGCAACACCCAGGCAGTCGTCAGCAAATCCTTCGGCGCGATTTTCTTTCGGCCGAGCCATGGATGTTTGGCGCCGACGACCATGACCAGCGCATCACCGTCGATTCTTTTGGCAGAGAGCAAGGCGTCGTCGACTTCGCCTTCCACGAAGCCGAGATCGGCGCTGCCCTGAAGGACCGCACGGGCGACCTGTTCGGTATTCGCGATGGTGACGTGCAGATTAATCCCGGGATACGCGGCATGAAAGGTCTGGATGCGGCCCGGCAGCCAGTAGTTCGCCACCGTCTGGCTTGCGGCAATCGTCAGGGAACCGCGCTTCAATCCGGCCAGATCGCTCAGCACCTGTGTCGCCGCCCGGGCGCGGGCCAGGACAGCGCGGGCCTCGATCAGGAAGTCGCGGCCCGTTTGCGTCAGCACGATGCCGCGGCCGATGCGGTCGAACAGCTTGACGTCGTAACGTGTTTCGAGCGCCGCTATGGCGGCGCTCGTCGCTGATTGTGTCAGGTTCAGTTCGCCCGCGGCCTGCGTGACATGCTGCTTTTCCGCGACAGCAATGAAAATGCGAAGCTGTTCCAGTGTCATGGGCTGCTATCCAACGAGCTTGATGAGCGCGAGACTGAAACTCGCGATAAAGAGGAAGGCAAGGGCCCCCAGCAGTGCAGGCCGAATGCCCTTCGCCATCAGCTTGCGGATGTCGGTCTCCAGCCCCATCGCCGCCAAGGCAACCGACAACAGGAACGTCGTCACGGCCACCATCCAGATCTTTATCCAGGCCGGAAAGGCGATCAGGCTGTTGATGCCGACCAGTGCCACGAAGCCGAGCACGAACCAGGGCATCGGTGGACGGGCGGACGATGCGCTCGCGGCTTTGGGGGTGCTACGCGCCGTCCATCCCAAGCCGATCACCACCGGCGCCAGCAGCATGACGCGCGACAGTTTGGCGATGGTTCCGAACTGGCCGGCCTTTTGTCCGTCCTGGAAAGTTACGGCAACGACCTGCGCGATCTCGTGGATTGACGCGCCACTCCACAATCCGAATGCATGGGGATCGAGATGTAGCAGCCCCGGGAGGAGCGGATAGCTGAACATCGCCACCGACCCGAACACGGTCACGCAGGCCACCGCGTAAGCCACGTCTTCATCATGCGCGTTGGTCACTGTGTTGGTGGCGATCACGGCGGAAGCGCCGCAAATGGATGTCCCTGCGGCGATCAACTGGGCAAGCCTGCGATCGACGCCTAGCAGTTTTCCCATCCAGACCGTAAAGGCGAACGTGGCTACCAGCGTCGCGGCGATGATGCCGATACCGCGGCCATCGACCTCGATTACCTGTGCGATCGTCAATTGAAGCCCGAGCAGGATGATGGCGATACGCAGCAGCCGCCGCAGGCTGAAGGCGACGCCCGGCTTTGCGGCGGACGGCGTCCCGACAAGGTTGTGGAAGGCGATGCCGAGCACGATGGCAAGGATCAACGGGCTGAATGTCGCCATCCCCGGCAATTGCCGGACCAGATAGGCTGAGATCGCGACGGCCGATGCCAGCAGCAAGCCAGGCAGCGTTGTCAGAATGGTTCGGCCCAGTTCATGGTGCGGTCCCGACGGCATCGCTTGGGTTGTATTCCGCGGAAGCGAAATGGCGGGATTGGCGCTGGAGACGAGTTGGCAGGCTGGGTTGGTCATGATTGGGCTCCGTCGATTTCGTACGCCCAATATCGGAAGCTCCGATCAATCAATCCAATAGATAATAATCGTAAGAACAATCGATTTTGAAGATTGATTCCGGCCGTGAACTGCGTTGCCGGCACGGCACCGCGTGAACATTGTGGCAACTATTCCTTGGCGATCGCTTGGCGTGAGCGGATCAACCTCGTCCGCGATAGGGCGCGACGCCCTGGTCGGGGATCCACATCCCCTTCGGCAGCTTGCCGTTCTGCCAGAACACGTCGATTGGAATGCCGCCGCGTGGATACCAGTAGCCGCCGATGCGCAGCCACTTCGGCTTGATTTCCGACGATATCCGCTTGCCGATCGCGACTGTGCAGTCCTCGTGGAATGCGCCGTGATTGCGGAAACTCGCGACATAGAGTTTCAGGGATTTCGACTCCAGCAGCCACTGGCCCGGCACATAATCGATCATGAGATGCGCGAAGTCAGGCTGGCCGGTGACCGGGCAGAGTGAGGTGAATTCAGGCACGGTAAACCGCACCACGTAATTCGTGTCTTTTTGTGGATTGGGCACGCGGTCGATCTGCGCCGCCTCGGGCGATATGGGCCATTCCACGGCGCGGCCGAGCTGCAGGCCTGATGAATCCGATACCGGCCTTGACGATTTGCGGGGCTTTCTGGACATACCTTTGTCTCCGTTGCCGCGTTATTAGACAATTTGCCGGGCCGCGTCACGGCCAAGGCAACCTTTTCCGTCGCCAAGGCTTGCTGTAAAGGCTTGCTGTAGAAGCAGCGCCAACCGTTCAATCTCGATTTTTCCAAAGAGGCACCCATGACCGCCATCGTCGACATCATCGGCCGCGAAATCCTTGATAGCCGCGGCAATCCCACGGTTGAGGTCGATGTGGTGCTGGAAGATGGTTCGATCGGCCGCGCGGCGGTGCCGTCTGGAGCGTCCACGGGCGCGCATGAGGCGGTTGAGCTGCGCGACGGCGACAAATCGCGCTATCTCGGCAAGGGCGTGCAGAAGGCGGTGGAAGCCGTGAACGGCGAGATCTTCGACGCGCTCAGCGACATGGCCGTTGAAGAGCAGGTCCAGATCGACCAGATCATGATCAATCTCGACGGCACGCCAAACAAGAGCCGGCTCGGCGCCAATGCCATCCTCGGCGTCTCGCTCGCCTGCGCCAAGGCGGCGGCGGAATCCTTCGACATGCCGCTATATCGTTATGTCGGGGGCACCTCGGCGCGGACATTGCCGGTGCCGATGATGAACATCATCAATGGCGGTGTGCATGCGGACAACCCGATCGACTTCCAGGAATTCATGATCATGCCGGTCGGCGCCAAGACCTTCGCCGAGGCGCTGCGGTGTGGCTCGGAGATATTCCACACCTTGCGCAGCGAGCTGAAGAAGGCCGGTCACAACACCAATGTCGGTGACGAAGGCGGTTTCGCGCCGAACCTGCCGTCGGCGGATGCCGCCCTTGAATTCGTCGTGGCCGCGATCGGCAAGTCCGGTTACAAGGCTGGCGGCGACGTCATGCTGGCGCTGGATTGCGCCGCCACCGAATTCTTCAAGGACGGCAATTACGTCTACGGCGGCGAAAACAAGACCCGCTCGGCCTCTGAACAGGCCAAATATCTCGCCGATCTCGCCTCGCGCTATCCAATCGTCTCGATCGAGGACGGCATGTCCGAAGACGACATGGATGGTTGGAAGCAATTGACCGATCTCATCGGCGGCAAATGCCAGTTAGTCGGCGACGACCTGTTCGTCACCAACGTGACGCGGCTTGCCGACGGTATCAAGAACGGTCGTGCCAACTCCATTCTTGTCAAGGTCAACCAGATCGGCACGTTGACGGAAACGCTGAGCGCAGTCGAGATGGCCTACAAGGCCGGTTACACCGCCGTGATGTCGCACCGCTCGGGCGAGACCGAAGATTCCACCATCGCCGACCTCGCGGTCGCCACCAATTGCGGGCAGATCAAAACCGGCTCGCTGGCGCGTTCCGATCGCACCTCCAAGTACAATCAGTTGCTGCGGATCGAGCAGGAATTGGGAAGCCAGGCGAAATATGCGGGCAGGGCGGCGCTGAAGGCGCTCGCGTAAACGTTCGGCGCCAGAGTTTAGAGATGGCGGCGGATAAATTCGCCGGCGTTCGCCAGCGCGCGTCGGCCCGCCGCCAGATGGGCGTTCCACATCGGCCAAGCGTGGATCATCTCCGGCCAGATCTCCAGCGTTACCGCCACTCCGGCTGCCCCGGCGGCAGCTGCGAACCGCGTCGAATCGTCGAGCAAGGTTTCACAGGAGCCAACCTGAATCAACGTCGGCGGAAGTCCCCGCAGATCGGCATAGAGCGGTGAGACACGCGGGTCTCTCTTGTCGGTGAGCGGTGGCAGATAAGCCTCTACCAGCTCGGCAAGGTAGGTCTTGTGAATGATCGGATCGACATCGTCTTTGGTGGCGAGAGTCGATCCGGATAATGTCAGGTCTGTCCATGGTGAGATCAGCCACGCGCAGCCCGGAACGGATTCGCCGGCATCGCGGAGCCGGTTGATCAGCGCCACCGTGAGACCACCGCCCGCGCTATCGCCGCCGACCGCAATATGTTCGGCCGCAATGCCTTGTTTTGTCAGAAACCTCCACGCCGAGAGCACGTCATCCAGCGCAGCCGGAAATGCATTTTCGGGCGCGAGGCGATACTCAATCGCGAGCGTTCGTGCCTTGGCTGCCCGTCCGGCCTCAGTAACCAGCCGGCGGTGGCTGAGGATCGAGCCCGAACAATAGCCGCCTCCGTGAAAATACAACAACACGCGAGAGGTATCGCTTCCGGGCGCAATGGACCATTCTCCCCGAAGTCCCCGGAGATTGGCTTCTTCGAGCCGGATATCGCTTGCGACCGGCCAAGCCGACCCGACTTCCTCGATGCGACGGCGGCGCTCCCGCCAGCTGACGGGGCGTGGCTTTGAACTCAGCAAGGCGCGAACGACGTCGATCTCGCTTTGGGCCATGGCATCCTCCCCTCGTTGTTGCATAACCTAGCCCAAGCAAGGGCGATTTTGAATTGTGCCAAGCCGTGAGGCTTGCGTTTCCCGGCCAACGCGAGAACACTCCCGGCCAATTCGGCTCAGCCGAAACAGGGAGGGTTACGATGAGTTCAGACAGCAAGACCGGGCTGCAACTGCGTTCGCTGATCAAGAAGAGCGGCGAACTCGAGATATCCCTGGCAAGCATCCCGATCGCAGAACCTTCCGCCGACGAAGTCGTGGTTCGCGTCGAGGCCTCGCCGATCAACCCGTCCGACCTCGGCCTTCTCGTTGGGGCCGCCGACATGACGTCAGCCAAGGCGTCCGGCACTAAAGACGCGCCGGTGATTACGGCGAAGGTCCCGGAAGCAGCGATGCGGGCGATGGCGGCGCGGCTTGATGAATCCATGCCGGTCGGCAATGAGGGTGCCGGTGTCGTGATCAAGACCGGGTCGTCCGATGCGGCGAAAGCGCTGATGGGCAAGACGGTCGCGATGATCGGCGGCGCCATGTACGCGCAATACCGCACGATCAGGGCAGGTGACTGTTTGGTGCTGCCCGCCGGCATCACGCCCGCCGAAGGCGCTTCCTGTTTCGTCAATCCGCTGACGTCGCTCGGCATGGTCGAGACCATGCGGCGCGAGGGCCATAAAGCCCTGGTGCACACCGCGGCCGCCTCCAACCTCGGCCAGATGCTCAACAAGATCTGCCTCAAGGACGGCATCGATCTGGTCAATGTCGTCCGCAGCGCGCAGCAGGCGGAGATCCTGCACAAAATCGGCGCGAAACATGTGGTCGATTCCACCGCGCCGAGCTTCATGGGCGATCTGACCGCCGCGCTCGTGGAAACCGGTGCGACGCTGGCGTTCGATGCCATCGGTGGCGGCAAGCTGGCCGGCCAGATTTTGACCTGCATGGAGATCGCGGCCAACAAGACCGCCAAGGTCTATAGCCGTTATGGATCGAGCGTGCACAAGCAGGTCTATATCTACGGCAGCCTCGACCCGGGTCCTCTTGAGTTGAATCGGGCATTCGGCATGGCCTGGGGAGTAGGTGGCTGGCTGCTGTTTCCGTTCCTGCAGAAAATCGGACCGGCCGACGGAATGAAGCTGCGCCAGCGCGTTGTCGCCGAACTCAAGACGACCTTTGCCAGCCATTATACGCAGGTGGTGTCGTTACAGGAGGCGCTGCAGCTCTCGCATATCGCCGTCTACGGCAAGCGCGCGACTGGGGAAAAATACCTGATCAATCCGAACAAGGCCTGACGATTTTCTACGCCCACGGCTTGGCCAAGGATTTCACGCAAATAATGACCCGACGGATTGCGCGACAGGAGTTGTTGAAACAGTTTTCAAAAACGGGGGAGATCAATGTCTGCAGATCTCAAATATCTCGCCTTTACGGCCATTCTGACCGCGTCGCTGTGGATTCCCTACATAGTTTGCCAGGTGATGACCAACGGGGCCCTGACGCCGCCGAACTATCTCGATCCTGCGCCGCGGCCGGTGCCACTGTGGGGCAAGCGCGCCGACCGGGCCTATATCAACGCGGTGGAAAATTTCGCGCCGTTTGCTGCGCTGGTCATCGCGGTTCACTTGGCCGGCAAGGCCAATGCAGTGACGGCGTTCTGGGCGATGGCCTTCTTCTGGCTGCGGCTGGCCCATGCCATCGTGTATCTGCTGGGCATTCCCTATCTGCGGACGCTGATCTTCACGCTCGGTTACGTGGCGGTAGTCGGAATCTTCTGGGAATTCGTCAAGTAGGCGCACATGCGATCTCCGGCGGCGCTTTTTAAGGCGTCGATGGATTGCGCGTGCGCATGACAATGTGATTTGACAAGGTGACTTGACGGGGCGACTTGCCTTCCGCTCCCAAGCGGAGGCATTGGGGTCGCATGCGTAAACGCAGATTTAGGACAAGGGGAGAATTCGCCATGACTGATTTGAATCGCCGTGATCTGTTGGCCGGTGTGGCGGCCGCAGGCGCCGCGACCGCGTTGACACCGTTGGCTACGCCGGCCGCTCGCGCCGCAGTGCCGCCTGCCGCCGCGCAAGCACCGGGTTTTTATCGCTACAAAGTCGGCGCTTACGAATGCACATCGATCAATGACGGCGCGCGCTCGTTCCCGCTGCCCGATACGTTCGTCAAAAACGTGCCGAAGGAAGAGGTGCTTGCGGCCGCCGAGGCCGCCTATATGCCGAAGGGCATGGTAACCGTGCCGTTCAACCCGCAGCTCATCAACACCGGCAGCAAACTGGTCCTGATCGACTGTGGCAACGGGATCGCCTCCTATGAGCCCACCAAGGGTGCGGTTGGCCGCACGCTGCAAAATCTAGCCGCCGCAGGGGTCGATCCCAAGAGCATCGATGTCGTGCTGATCTCACATCTGCATCCTGACCATACCAACGGTATTCGGGCCGCGGATGGGTCGATGGCCTTTCCCAATGCCGAAATCATGGTGCCGGCGAAAGACTGGGACTTCTGGATGAGCGACGAGAACGCCGCCAAAGCCCAGTCCAGCGAAATGATGAAGAATTATTTCGCCAACGTGAAAAAGATCTACACCGGCATCGAATCCAAGGTCACGAAATATGATTGGGGCAAGGAAGTCGCCCCCGGCATCACGTCGATTGCGGCACCCGGCCATACGCCGGGACATACTGCTTTCGCGGTTGCGTCAGGCGGTTCGAAAGTCCTGATCCAGTCCGATGTCACCAACATTCCCGAGTTCTTCCTGCGCAATCCGGATTGGCATGTGGCCTACGACACCGATCCGGATATGGCACAGGAAACCCGGCACAAATTCTACGACATGGCGGCGGCGGAGAAGGCGATGGTGGTGGGCTTCCACTTCACCTTCCCCTCGATCGGTCACGTCGAGAAGGATGGCGCGAAATATCGGCTCGTTCCGGTGGCCTGGAATCCCGTGATCTGATCGCGCTCGCGAAATTTTGACTGGTTGGATCGTCGTCGGCCGTTATTTGCGAGATCAGCTACATCGCGCATCCCGGATGAGCGATGTCTCATCCCGGATCTGGAATCCCAGGTCCGGGATCGATGCTGCGAACGTGAACCTTCAGTTCATGCACTTGCATCTTTTTCTGGCGCCGCTTAGGGTGGCGAGCAGCGTGACTCGAGCTTGCGTCAAAAGGAAATCTAATGGCCCACCCCCACAACGTCGTCGTTCTCCCCGGCAGCCTTCGCAAAGAGAGCTTCTCGCTCAAGATAGCCAATGCGCTGGCCAAACTGGCGCCCGATACGGTCAAGCTCAACGTCGTGACGTTGCATGACATCTCCATTTTCAATCAGGATCTGGAAGCGCCGCCGCCGGCCGATTGGGTGAAGTTTCGGGAGACGCTGCATAAAGCGAACGGCGTCTTGTTCATCACCCCCGAATACAACCGCTCGATTCCCGGCGTGCTGAAGAACGCCATCGATGTCGGGTCACGGCCTTACGGCAAAAGCTCGTTCAACGGCAAGGCGGTTGGCATTATCAGCAATTCGCCGGGGCCGCTTGGCGGTGTCAGCGCTGCCAAGCATTTGCAGCAGATACTCCCGGGAATCACGGGACCGATCATGCAGCAGCCCGAAACTTACCTGAACGGTGTCGGCGACGCGTTCGACGACAAGGGCGAATTGATCAAGGAATCCCTGCTGGCGGTGCTGAAGCAATATATCGACGCCTATGCGGCGTTCTTGGAAAAGCACAACAAATAGGCTGGTAGCCGCTGCGCCGTCCCCGGCCTTAGGATTCCGTTAACCGGGCCATCGCATGCTCGGGTTATGGTCTCACGCAGCCGACTCAAATCCGTGCTTACCGGGCTGGCCCTCTATACGATGGCAGCGGCGATGGTCGGCTATTTCGGCGTCAACGCCTATACCGGCAAATATGGGCTGAATGCGCGCCAGGAGCTCGACCAGGAGATCATCGCGCTGACCTCCGAACTGGCCCGCCTCAAGCGGGAACGGGCCGAGGGTGAGCAGCGTGTCTCGTTGCTGCGGTCCGACCGGGTCGACCCCGACATGCTCGACGAGCGCGCGCGCTATCAGCTCGATTACGTCAATCCGCATGACCTGGTTCGCACCGTCCATCCGAACTGATCGACAAATTACAATTTTGCACGAAATAGATTTCAAAAATGTCGCGCGCATTGCACTGCGGCATAGCGAAACTTTCGCAAGCTCACGCAATCCTTTCAAGCCGGTTTGAGTTGGGTTAGAGAGAGCCATTCGTTCTCTCATCCGGAAATGCCATGGCCGCACCGAAGAAAAGCGTCGCAAAAGAAACAGTTCAGGGAAATGGCGCCGACACTCCCCCGGAATTCACCAGGGAGCAGGAGCTGACCGCACTGCGCGATATGCTGCTGATCCGACGATTCGAGGAAAAAGCCGGCCAGCTCTACGGAATGGGCGCCATCGGCGGCTTCTGCCATCTCTATATCGGCCAGGAAGCGATCGTCGTCGGCATGCAGATGGCCTTGAAAAAGGGCGATCAGGTCATAACCGGATACCGCGATCATGGGCACATGCTGGCCTGCGGCATGGAAGCCAAGGGCGTGATGGCCGAACTGACCGGACGCCATGGCGGCTATTCCAAGGGCAAGGGCGGCTCCATGCATATGTTCAGCAAGGAGAAGAATTTCTTCGGCGGCCACGGCATCGTCGGCGCCCAGGTGTCGCTCGGCACGGGTCTCGCTTTTGCCAATCGCTATCGCGGTAACGATTTCGTCAGCCTTGCCTATTTCGGTGACGGGGCATCGAACCAGGGCCAGGTCTATGAGAGCTTCAACATGGCGGAGCTGTGGAAGCTTCCGGTGATCTACATCATCGAGAACAACCGTTATGCGATGGGCACCTCGGTCACGCGCTCGTCAGCCCAGACCGACTTTTCCAAACGCGGTGTTTCCTTCAACATTCCCGGTGAGCAAGTCGACGGCATGGACGTCCGCGCGGTGAAGGCTGCGGGCGACCGGGCGGTGGCCTGGTGCCGCGCCGGCAAGGGCCCCTTCATCCTGGAAATGCAGACCTATCGCTACCGCGGGCACTCGATGTCGGATCCCGCGAAGTATCGTACCCGCGAGGAAGTCGACAAGGTCCGACACGACAGCGATCCGATCGAGCAGGTCCGCAACCGCCTGCTGGCGGCCAAGATGAGCGAACAGGAATTGAAGGCGATCGATGCCGAAGTGCGGGAGATCGTCAATGCCGCCGCCGACTTTGCCCAGCACGACCCGGAACCCGATGCCGCCGAATTGTGGACCGACGTCTATCGTTAAACGCGCGAAACGCTTATCCCGCAGGATACGCGCAGCCTAAAGAGTGAATTTTCCGGAGCGGATATGCCAATTCAAGTGCTAATGCCTGCGCTGTCGCCGACCATGGAGAAGGGCAACCTTTCGAAGTGGCTGAAGAAGGAGGGCGAGGCCATCAAGTCGGGCGATGTCATCGCCGAGATCGAAACCGACAAGGCGACGATGGAGGTCGAAGCCACCGATGAGGGCACGCTTGGCAAGATACTGATCCCGGAAGGGACCGCGGACGTCGCCGTCAATACGCCGATCGCGACCATTTTGGCCGACGGCGAGAGTGCCGCCGATGCCGGCAAGGCCAGCGCACCGGCGAAACAGGAGAAAGCCGCTGAGTCGGCGCCGCCCGCCGCCGAGACGAAATCCGCGCCGACACCGAAAGACGAAACCCCGGCGCCGCAGCCGGCTCCCGCCGCTTCCAAAGCCGCCGCCGCCGAGCTTGATCCTGAAGTACCCGCCGGCACCGAGATGGTAACGATGACCATCCGCGAAGCCTTGCGCGACGCCATGGCCGAGGAAATGCGGCGTGATCCCGACGTGTTCATCATGGGCGAAGAGGTCGCGGAATATCAGGGCGCCTATAAGGTCAGCCAGGGGCTGCTGCAGGAATTCGGTGCCCGGCGCGTCATCGATACGCCGATCACCGAGCACGGATTCGCCGGCATCGGCGTCGGCGCGGCGATGGCGGGCCTAAAGCCGATCGTCGAATTCATGACCTTCAACTTCGCCATGCAGGCGATGGACCAGATCATCAACTCCGCGGCAAAAACGCTGTACATGTCCGGCGGACAGATGGGGTGCTCGATCGTGTTCCGCGGCCCGAACGGCGCCGCCGCCCGGGTCGCCGCGCAGCACAGCCAGGACTACTCGGCCTGGTATTCGCAGATTCCCGGCCTCAAGGTGGTCGCGCCGTTCTCGGCCGCCGACTACAAGGGACTCCTGAAGGCCGCGATCCGCGATCCCAATCCGGTGATCTTCCTCGAAAACGAAATGCTCTACGGCCATTCCGGCGAGGTCCCGAAACTCGACGACTACGTGATCCCGATCGGCAAGGCGCGCGTGGTGCGCTCGGGCGGGCATGTCACGATCATTTCCTGGTCCAACGGCATGTCTTACGCACTGAAGGCCGCCGACGAATTGGCCAAGGAAGGCATCGAAGCCGAGGTGATTGATCTGCGCACGCTGCGCCCGATGGATACCGATACTATCGTGGCTTCCGTGAAGAAGACCGGCCGCGCCGTCGCGGTAGAAGAAGGCTGGCAGCAAAATGGCGTCGGCGCCGAAATTGCGGCCCGGTTGATGGAGCACGCGTTCGATTATCTCGATGCGCCGGTGGCGCGGGTGTCCGGCAAGGATGTGCCGATGCCCTATGCCGCCAATCTCGAAAAGCTCGCATTGCCCTCTGTGGCGGAGGTGGTCGAAGCCGCCAAAGCCGTTTGTTACCGGTGACGCATGGCAGGTCCGAAGGAGCAGCCGTTGCCGCCAGACGTCATGGGCCGCGATGACGCCACCGAGGTGCTGCGTGCCTTCGTCGTCGATGGCGGCCTCTCGATCGCCTTCACCCGCGCGTTCGAGGAGCCGGATATGTGGGGCCTGCTGCTAGTGGATATCGCGCGACATGCGGCGCGGGCCTACGCGCAGGAGAGTTCCTACACCGAGGACGAAGCGCTGGCGCGCATCGTCGACATGTTCGAATCCGAGATCGCTCGACCGACCGACGTGGGCAATACCACGCGGAGATCGCAACAAGGACACTGATTGTGGCGGTTGAGTCCTATCATTTCGACTTCATGGGAGAAGCCATTCGCGAGGCGGAGATCAGTATCTCCGAGGGCGGGTTGCCGATCGGCGCGGTGCTGACGCGCGACAGGAAGATCATTTCGCGCGGGTATAATCGCCGGGTGCAGGAGCAGAACGTCATCCTGCACGGCGAAATGTCATGCATGCGCAACGCCGGGCTGATCCCGTTTCATGACACGGTCATGTATACGACGCTGTCGCCCTGTTCGATGTGCGCGGGCGCGATCGGACTGTTCAAGTTGTCGCTGCTGGTGATTGGCGAGTCCGTCACGTTTCCGGGCAGCAAGGACATCCTGGCCCAGTTCGGGATTCCCTATATCGATCTCGAAGACGAGCGATCGATCAACATGATGAAATCATGGCGATCGATTCCCGCTAACGAACGCCTCTGGCAAGGCGATATCGGCAATTGAAGCGGATCTTCGATCTTTCATCGGGTGTCGATAACACCCATACGTTTCCTAGTTGGCCTTCCAGCCGTTGGAAGACAACGAGCAAGAATATCCTGTGAGGTCAGTATGCCCATCAACATTCTGATGCCCGCGCTATCGCCGACGATGGAGAAGGGCAACCTTGCCAAGTGGCTCAAGAAAGAGGGCGACAAGGTCAAGTCCGGCGATGTGATCGCGGAAATCGAGACCGACAAGGCGACCATGGAGGTCGAGGCGGTCGACGAGGGAACGATCGCGAAAATATTGGTGCCGGAGGGCACGCAGGACGTCGCGGTCAACGACGTGATCGCGGTGCTGGCCGGCGATGGCGAGGACGTCAAGGCGGCCGGGGCAGCGGGCGCCAGTGCACCGCCGAAAGCGGCTGCAACGGAAGCGCCGGCGGCGAAGCCGGCGCCAACACCCGCACCTGCGCCTGCTCCTGCGGCCCCACCAGCAAAGGCCCCGGCACCTGCCGCCGCGGCGCCGTCGCCGCAGGCCGCGGCATCCGCGCCGCAGGCCAACGGCCACGCCCGCACTTTTGCATCTCCGCTGGCGCGTCGCCTCGCCAAGGAAGCCGGCATTGAGCTGACGCGCATCAACGGTACCGGCCCGCATGGCCGTGTCGTCGCCCGCGACGTCGAGGAAGCCAAATCCGGCAAGGGCCTGAAGGCGCCCGCGGCAGCGCCGGCCGGCGCACCGTCGATCGCTCCCGCGATATCGGACAAGCAGATTCTCGCGTTGTTCGAACCGGGTAGCTATGAGGTGGTCCCGCATGATGGCATGCGCCGGACCATTGCGCAGCGGCTGACCGCATCGGTGCAGACCGTCCCGCATTTCTATCTGACGATGGACTGCGATATCGGCAAGTTGCTCGCCGCGCGCGAGGAAATCAACGCGACGGCGCCGAAGGACAAGGAGAAGAAGCCGCTCTACAAGCTTTCGGTCAACGATTTCGTCATCAAGGCGATGGCGATCGCGCTGCAGCGGATTCCGGATTGCAATGTGAGCTGGACCGAAGGCGGCATGCTCAAGCACAAGCATTCCGATATCGGCGTCGCTGTGGCGATGCCGGGCGGGCTGATCACGCCGATCATTCGCCACGCCGAAACCAAGTCGCTGTCGACGATCTCGAGCGAAATGAAGGATTTCGCTGCCCGCGCGCGGGCGCGGAAACTCAAGCCTGAGGAATATCAGGGCGGCACCACGGCGATTTCCAACCTCGGAATGTATGGCATCAAGGATTTCACCGCGGTGATCAACCCGCCGCACGCGACCATCCTGGCTGTCGGTACCAGCGAAGAGCGCGCGGTCGTGCGCAATGGCAAGATCGAAGCCGCGCACATCATGAGCGTAACGCTGTCGTGCGATCACCGCGCCGTCGACGGCGCGCTCGGGGCTGAATTGATCGGGGCGTTCAAGATGCTGATCGAAAACCCCGTGATGATGATGGTGTGAACGCCGGTCGTTGGTCGGCAGCAGGGGCGATCATGCGATCAGCGGGAGTGTTCATCCTGGCTTTAGTCGTCTCGGCCATCGTCGGCTTGCTGGCCTATGCAGCGGTATCGCTGCTGCCGGATTGGGATGACGCCGCCGGTCGCGGCCTTGATGAAGTCTTTCGCGGGTTGCTGACGGCCGGCTATGTGATCCTTAGTATCATCCTTTATGGCTTCGCGGCCCGGCGCCGCGAGCGCGCGCGGCACCTCCGGCGTGCGCTGCGCATTCTGTTTCTGGTGCCGTTTCTGATCGCCGGTCTCGGCGCTCTCGACAATGGCTTTCAACACATCGACTGGCTGCGCGAAGCCGTGGCCTTGGTGCAGATGTTCACCCCGCTATGGATCGTTGCGCTGGTACAGTGGCTGATCCTGCATACTTTTCTGTCGCGGCAGACCGCAGATGCGGGGACTGCCTCCGCATCACCCACGACCGCCTGAGCTAACG
>Ga0210400_10001512_pt1 | contig 23028 bp, 26 predicted proteins | sample IncBWH26MmetaG_FD_155456 | JGI IMG/M metagenome (GOLD analysis project Ga0210400, IMG submission 155456) | Forest soil microbial communities from Barre Woods Harvard Forest LTER site, Petersham, Massachusetts, United States - Inc-BW-H-26-M | ecosystem: Environmental > Terrestrial > Soil >...
AGCGATCAGCAGTTCGACCAGGCCAAAGACCCGAAGCAGGGGCAAATGTTGGGAACGCGAGATCGATCCGCCCAGCACACTGCCCAGACCCAACCCCAGCATGAAGGCCGTAACCACCATCGTTACCGACTCGATGTTCACGCCGTAGAGGGTAAAGAGAGCGCGCTGCCACACGATCTGGTAAAGGAGTGCCGGAAATCCAGAGACAAAGAATAACAGGCATGGCCATGCTGTCGATCGGAGCGTAGGCGATGAGGTGCTCTTGGGGAACTTAGTGAGGGTTCGCGCCGCGGCGGTCGCAGCATATCCAGTCATGCTAGTCTCCGTGGATTGGACATTCCAGGGGCCTGCCGCTAGAAACTCTATGAGAGCCAGCAGAAGGCCGTTGCCCTGAGTCTAGCCCGCGCGCATGCCTTCTCAGGTTCAAGGTACCTGTGAGCCGAAACGAAGGTAACAAGGGTAAGTTGGGTGGCCGCTATCCTGTTTTCACAAAATGGAGATATGTTCCACGTGGAACACTGTACTTGCCATATTGTACGTACTACTATATACATATAATAAGCGCATATGAAACAACAGAAACGAGTTAAGAGGCGCGGGAAGGTTGCCCGGCTGCAGGCGTCCGCGGGCGGGCGAAAGCTTCCGCCGGGACCTACGCCGGAGTGGCTGGGATACTACCGGCCGATCAAGAAGGCAGTGACGTTGCGTCTGGATGCCGACGTTCTGGCATGGTTCCAACGGCAGGAACGAGGGTACCAGACGAGAATTAATCGGGCGCTGCGGAAGTTGATGTCGGAAGAGAGGAAGGTCTCGGAGGAATGAGCTGAGGAAGTTGTGGGCTTAATTGTCCCGTCACTTTCACTTAAGGAAACATCCCGTCTGTCCCCAAATTTGTCCCGTCCCCAAATTTGTTCCCAGATTTTTTATCCGCAGATTTTTAGTCTCACTCATAGTATCGGGCCGCAGCGAGCATGTGCCCGAATGTTTTCCATTCGGGAGTTGCCGGAACCGCTTGATTTTGATTTATGTAATATCCATCCATATCTTCTATCCACCCAGCGAGGGCCTCCAGAAAAGAGTGAAGGCTGTCATTCTCCCACGAGTTTGGAGCCGCTTTGTACTCTTTGCCAAGTTCTTTTACGAACCTAGCGAGGTCTTCACGCGTTTCAATCTGTTCGACGTCGTTCGCATTCATTGTTGCCCTCGAATTACAACTGATGTTCCTTTGTTTTTGCTAGTAAACTTGAATGCTTCGTCTGCCACTTCTTGGCGGGTGGCCCACCCCTTGTCCACAGTCTTTTCTTTTCCCATATCAGAACGTGGGTGCCCCATCCTTGCGTTTTTTGCAAGGGTGGGCTGCGATGCTGCTGATAGCATAATGCTTGCCATGCCTCGCGGCCTGCATCGATACTACGGCGCTGATCACATGCACTTTATCACGTGTTCTTGTTATCGCCGCCTCCCTCTTCTGCGCTCCGCCCGGAGCCGCGACCGATTACTCTCCGTGTTAGAACAAACTCGCCAGCGCTACCGCTTCGTGGTGGTGGGATATGTCGTAATGCCGGAACACATCCACTTGCTGCTGAGCGAGCCCGAGGTTGGGACCCCTTCCACGGTGATGCAAGTATTGAAGCAGCGCACGGCTCGTGCCTTGTTGCCGAAAACGAAATCGCGCGATCCGCGGCAGATCAAGCTGTTTGGCGAGATGCCTGTGCGCGCGCCGCTCTGGCGGGCTCGATTCCATGATTTCAATGTTTGGACAGAGAAGAAGCGGGTGGAGAAACTGCGCTATATGCACCGCAATCCGCTGAAGCGAGGTCTGACGGCGGCGCCTGAGGATTGGCGCTGGAGCAGTTATCGCTTCTATTTTCTCGACGAGTCTGGGCCGGTGCGGGTGAATGAGGGATGGGGGAAGATTTCGTTTCGGGCACACGCGGCGTGAAAGGCGAAGCCCATGGTGCGATCAGTCTGCCACCCACCCTTCGCAAAAAGCCGCGAAGGATGGGGGCACCCTCTGTGTGGTTTGCCATCGGAAGGTTGGGCCACCCGCCCGGTCAACACGATAGTAGGGGGCGCTGACAATGTTTGGTTTCATACATCTGTTTGCGTCGTCGATATATGACGCATGTGGTTTGTCACTTACGCTGGGGGCAGTTGTGTTTGCCCGCAACGCCATTCGTCAAGGCGATCTGGACTATGAGGCCAGATTCCCGTGGTGGGTCCGCTTGTCATTGTATCTTCTCGTTTTGGTAATTCCTCTAGGGGGAGTGATTAGCCAGGACATGTCGCTGAATGCTTCAGTCTGGAGAAATTTCTTACTTGGTACTGTCGCGCTTGTAATTCCTCCACTTGGATTACTCGGTAGCCTGTTGCTAGTCGCTTTCAGGAGAACTCGGGAACGTGTCAAATTAGGGAAAGGGCTGCTCTTTGTCTCACTGATCCCTATTGTCCTTTGGATTGGCATATCCGTTGATCCGGCCACTCGTGTGATCAATTGAACATTTGCGTTCTGACCAGGGGGGAAACCTGGGGACAGACGGAATGTTTCCTAGCCCGGTGGCCTACCTCATCGTCAGCCAGTTTCCAAACAAGTCACCGCCCCCGCCCCTACCGCAGCAGCGCCGACGCGCACCACAACACCGGAGCCTGGCCATGGAAATCGCCGGTTCGGCGCGCGCGGGCTAGGTAGTAGTCGAGATCATTTTTCTTGCCGGTGCCTTCGCAGACGCTGGTCACGTCGGCGTTCTGGTCAATGTAGCCGACCAGCGCCAGCCATCCTTTGCGAGCTGCGGGGCCGTAAGTGGCGGGATCGAGCCATCCGTTTTTTACGCCGGTGATCAAAGCAAAAGTGAACATGCCGGTGGAGGAAGTTTCCGGCCAGGCCTCGGGATGGTCAACGAGTTGTCTCCACATGCCGTCTTTGCCCTGGAAACCCAAAAGCGCCTGCACCATCTTGCGGTATGCCGCCAGAATGCGCGCGCGCCGGGGATGGTCCGCGGGCAGGGCGCGCAGCAACTCGGTCATGCCGGCGGCTACCCAACCGTTGCCTCGTCCCCAATAGAAGGGTGCATCGGGCGCGTGAAAGAACAGACCGTTCGGTTGCTGCAACCGGTCGAGGTAGGCCTCCATTTCGAGGGCAGCGCGATCGAGATACTTGGAATCTCCGGTGGCGCGAAACGCCTGCACCTGGACCATGGTGATCATGTACATGTCATCAATCCAGAAACGGGTTTCACTGGTCAGGCCGTCCGGAGTCGGATTTTCCCACTGCCGGTCGGCTAACGACTTGCCCAAGTCGAGGTACTTTGCGTCTTTAGTATGAGTCTCCAGATAGATTTCCAGTGGAACCGTACCGAAGACGGTGAAGTCCACATGGCGGTCTTTGCCGATGAGATCGGCTCCCGCCGGCGTCATTAGCGGATCGAAACGCTGAATCAGTTTTGCGGAAAGACCCTTATCGCGAGAAAGCTGAGCGAAAGTCAGCGCACCGTACCAGGTGCAGACCTCCTGATAAACAATGTGCTTGGGATCCGCGTGCGGACTGATGACGAAATGTTCGGCCACGCGTTTGCCGACTTCAGCGGGGGAAGTACCGGCGGGCCAGTCGGTGAAGTAGTTGGTTTGGGCGGCGGCCGGAATGATAAGGCTGAAGAGCGCAGCTGCGGCCCCCAGGATCGCGAACGCTTTTGAGGCTCTCTGCTTGGGGAGTGCGGACATGCGGGTATCATAATATCCAATCGTGATATTACTGCCGGTGAATTCCCTTGTTCACGACAAGTTCTCGCTTGTCTCAAAGCGGAACACTAGCGTAACTTGGCAGCATTCAAATCTTTATAGGAGAATCCGGAAGCATCCTGGGCCCCGCCGTAGGAAGTTCTGAGGCCAAAAGGCATCTCGACTTCTATGCACTGTCAAAATGTAGTTATTGCTCTGACCACGAGAGACAATGATTACCAGGCGGAACAATCGGCATCTGCGACCGAGGTCGCGTCCCGGCTGGGTGTGAAGATCAACGTCATTTACGCGGACAACAACGCCGTCAATCAAACACAACAATTAGTGAAGATCATCCAGGACAAGGCTCAACGCCCGGACGCGATTCTGGTTGAGCCGGTTGGAACCCCCATGTACCAGGTCGCGAAAGCGGCAGTGGCGGCGGGCATCGGCTGGGGAATTCTGAATCGCGAAGCCGACTACATTCCTGAACTTCGCCGAGCCGCCCCGGTCCCGGTGTTTGCGGTGAGTCCCGACCAGGAAGAAGTAGGGCGGATTCAGGGTAAACAACTGGCAGCCTTCATAACCGAAGGCAACATTCTTTATATCGAAGGTCCTTCAACCAGCAGCGCCGCGAAACTCCGCACCACGGGGATGCTTTCGACCAAACCCAGCAAAGTCGAGGTGAAGGTGCTCAAAGCGGACTGGTCAGAACGAGGCGCACATCAGGCAGTCAAGTCATGGCTGGCGTTGAGCACGTCGAGTCAGCTTCACATTCGGGCCGTTGTCTGCCAGAACGATGCCATGGCCATGGGCGCCCGGGAAGCATTCGCGAGCCTGCCCGAGGCGGCCCGCGAGCAATCGCTGAACATTCCTTTTACGGGCTGCGACGGAGTCACGAAGACTGGTCAGGAATGGGTGCGAAGCGGACAGTTGCGGGCCACGGTAGTGATTCCCCCCATGGCGGGCCTCGCTCTCGAAATGCTCGCGAAAGCGGTCAGGACCGGTTCCATGCCTGCCGAGCGGACTCTATGCGCCCCTCGATCTTTTCCGGCCGTCGCAGAGCTATGATGCGTCTGCGCGAAGGTCCTTCACCCAATCGCACGCTGAACAGCGATAAATCCCGTTCTTCCGATCAACAATGAGCGTGGCCCTTTTCATAGCGCCCGCTCTCGATTCATGGTGGTCTTCTGTTAGACACTGCGAACGAACTCAGGGTGCAATCTTCAATTTAAGGATGGGAAGAAATCGAGTAACAATCATCCCGACGTGGTTGGGTTAGCCTACTCCAACCAGAACCGCCACATCGAATTTCGAATAATACTTCTTCACGTCCTTCGCCCCGTACTTCTCCCGAAATTTCTCAGTCACTGATTTGACGGCCTTGGCAGTAGCCACGGGGAGGGCTCGAAACGTCGCGCCCACGCCCCGCGCTTCCAGGCGAATCTGCGGATTTTGGAGCACGTTCTTGTACCACTGCGTGTCCGAGCCTCGCACGGGCAAAAGGTAGAGCTTCTCGCCCTCGAGCACGAACCAGACCGGGACGGAGATTGTCTGCCCAGACTTCCTGCCGATGACGCTGATCTTGATCTGGCGGTAGCGGGCGAGGCGGTCTTTCAGCGTGTCTTTGTGAGTTGGCATCTCGTGACTCCTACTTTGCACTCGCTTTACCCTCGAAAGTCCGCTGCCCCGTTCCATAGCAACTGCACTGCGATGGCCAGGATCAGGAATCCGAAGATGCGGTTGATCGCACCCAAGGCACCGGGGCCAAGGCGCTTGACGAACGGACCTCCAAGGACCAGCAACAGATAGACGGTCAGGCCGAGCGCGACGATTCCGATCACCATGCCCAGGTAAGAAAGAAAGTGGTCGGCGGTGGCGGCGAGTCCCATGACGACTCCGATCGAGCCCGGCCCGGACAGCATCGGCATGGCCATGGGCGTAAGCGAAATGTCCTCTTTGGTCAGGGCCTCGCTGCTTTCTGCCGTGGTCATGCGGCTGGAGCCGGTCACCATACCCCACGCCGTATTCGCCACGATCAGGCCGCCCGCGATTTTCAATACGGGCAGCGAAATCCCAAAGAAGTTAAGCACGAACCGGCCGAAGAACATAAAGGTGACCAGGATCGCGATTACATAGAGTGCGGTCTTCAGCGCAGTGCGGCGGCGTTCTTCCGGCGAGAAATCGGCGGTAAGAGTAAAGAAAACGGGAATGCCGCCAAGCGGGTTAACGATGGGGAAAAGCGCGAGGAATGTCGCCGTCGCTGCCGAGGGCAGGTCGTGCAGCAAGCGACCGATGGCCATTTGCGGGTCCATGCTTTCTGTGGTTTTTGTGCGGGTTTCTGTGCGGTCCCGCGGAAATCGAGTATACCTTGTGCCGCCGAGGCCGCTCGCTTCGCGTCGAAGGAGAACATTAAGAGATCGGACAGAGAACCTGGCACGTCCGGCGCATGAGCATTTGCCTGCGGGAATTGCTACTTCAGATCTGAGTAGCGCTTGATTCCGGAGTCCGGCTTCGCCGCTTTCGGAGCTGGATTGCTGTTGAGAACAGTGACGGTGTTCTCTGCAATCACGCCCTCATGTTTGCCCGAAACCGGCGGCGAGAGAGTGGTAGATTGAGAGACCTTGGCTCTCGATGCCGCTTGGTCAAAGGTACGCTGGTCGAGATAGGTGACGGTGTCGCGCGCGATCAAGCCTTCACCGCGCCCGCCTGAAACCCAGGTCCCGACCATGTTAGCCGAAGACCTCGTCGGAGCCTCACTCGGAGCTTTGGCCATCGGAGCTTTGGCTATCGGATCATTAACCTGAACTTTCGCGATCGGCGATTCTTTCGGCACGTTGTTGAGATGTCCTGCTGGTTTTGCGGCTGTTGCCGGTCCTTGATGTGTTCCCGAGGTTTCTTCGGGAACGATCGACGCTTTGGCGATCGAAGCTGCCGCGGCTCCGGAACCCGGCGCGGCGGCTTTATCACTGCGGCGCGTGCCGAACCCGAAAACCAAGGCCAGCATCAGCGCCATGGCCATCGCGACGTTCCGGAACGATCCGGGAAACGATCCCGGAAACTGATCGGATGGTCGCAGGTTCCACAGTGGACGGACGTCTCTTGGAAGGGCTGTGGTCGAGACAACGGTGATTGGACGAAATCTGGCTGGACGAGGCATCGACGGGGCAGTCACTGACGGGGCAGTCACTGACGGGGCAATCACTGAAGACGCTGATGCAATATGGCTTGGTGGATCCACCGGCAGCTTCGGTGGTGGATCGGGCGCTAAGGTCAAGCGAGCGCCGTCTTCACGGACGGGTTTCAGCTTGGGGTTGAGTTCCGCATCGCGCGGAATCTTGGCTGCCGGGGAAACAGTTTCGGGCGCTCGTTGCGGAGCGTCGGCAGGCGGCTTCACCTCTTCGGCGCACTGCTCGGGAATGACGTTGACAGGCGGTTCCGGGAAATGAACCGCTTCATTGGGATTAGGTTCCCGCGGTCTGCGGATGAAGTCCGGCATCGGCGCTTTCAAGAAATGCACGAATTCGAGCGAAGCCGAATGGTCGCCGTTATGTGCTTCCACGCTCGCCACCAACTGATTCCCGGGTTCCTCTTCGACCCGCAATTCCAGGTCAGCAAGATTATCGGGGATCGAGTCCGGGGAAACGATTTCTACCGCGTAACCACGGCCAAGCAGATCGATGGCCAACTGTCGCGAACACGGATGCGAGCGGGTGATGATCCTTGCCAATGCCATAAAGCTCGTATCGCCTCTCTATCGGCGTTTCCCCTGTCGCGTCTTTGATGCGGAAAAGCTTCCATGGGTTTAGCGAGATTGTTCCAGCACGAGAGCGGCCCGGTTCAAAGCGGCCGCCAGACCAGCGATTTGCTGTTCGGTCCGGTGTAAGTCCCCCCGATCAATTGCCTCGTTCACCCCAGGAATCACGACAGCTGCATATCCGGTGTATTGTCCGGGGGCGTAAATGGCATGGCGAAACCACGGGCGGTTCGGTAAGCCCTCTGGAATCAATAGCGCACGCTCTGCTTCCCGGAGTTTGAGGTTCAGGCGATCGGTCGCCGCAAGCATCTTCCGTTGCTTTGACAGCATCTTCGCTCCTGCTTCCTGCAGGTGACGCGCGCCTTCCAGTGCCGCCGAGAAGTCGGGCGCCTTGTCTCCGAAACGTTCTTTACTTTTGCTCCTGGCAGCATCGAGGTAGACCATAATTTCCTTCCCATAGTTCTCGTAATCGTAGGGAAGCACGTCGGCGCTCGACATACGCAATACTTCCAGACCATAAATGCGGGCCATCTGCTGTTCGTAGAGGAAGTCGGGATCGCCAAACTTCTTGAACCAGTTGAAGTTATCGAAGGCCGAGTGATAGACGCCATAATCGCCGCTCGAACTGATATCGGTGGAAGGCACGCCCAGATGCTGAAGGAACACGGTGTAGTCGGAACCGCTGCCGAGGTCTCCCACTGGCACATCGCTGTGCGGTGCCGCCGGCGGTGGGCGGAAGGTGCTGGTTTCCTGGGGCCGGGAGTTTTCGGGGCCGGGCTGGCTCGTCTTCTTCCATGTGTCGTAGACGGTTCCGCCTTGCGGCGAAGGAACCGCTTTCGCGATCTCGCGGATGAACTCTTTCAGGCTGGGGACTCCGGAGGCTCCGAACTTTTTACCTGATACCGCCACGTCCATGTTGAAATAGGCGGCGGCGTTTGCCAACTCCTGCGCATGGTCCTCGCCCCACTCGGTGGAGCCGATTAGTCCTTCCTCTTCCGCGTCCCAGCTGCCGAACATAAACGTCCGCTTGGGCTTCCATCCCGACTTCAGAAGCTCGCCCAAGCCGTGCACCGTCTCCAACATTGCCGCCGTGCCGCTGTTTGGGTCCACCGCTCCATATACCCAGGCATCGCGATGATTGCCCGCTACCACCCACTCATCGGGCAACGACGTTCCGCGAACGCTGCCTATAACATCCCAAATGGCGCGGAACTGGTAATCCTGCTTAAGGTGCATCTTCACTTTCGCGGGGCCGGGACCAACGTGGTAGGTGAAGGGCAGCGCTCCCTGCCATTCGCGAGGCGAGAGCGGGCCGCCGAGGTGCTCGAGAATCGGCGCGGCATCGGCGTAAGAAAGAGGAGTCACGGGAATCTTCGGCAACTGCTCGGATTCGGCGGGCGATACCCGTTTGGAATCCGGTAGATTGGGAGTGGATGCTATTCCTGGGGTGGTCGGGTCTCCGGGGAACTGGAACATGTATCCGACCGATCCCCGTTGCACGCCGCTCGCCGGGCGCCACGGCCCTTTCGGATAGGCGTCGCCGCGGTAGTAGCCATCGTCTTTCGGGTCGGAATAAATGATGACTCCGGCAGCGCCGCGTTCCTGTGCCACAAATGCTTTGACGCCGCGAAAATTCTCACCGTAACGGACGATGACGATCTTGCCGCGCACATCGACGTTCATCTCTTTCAGCTTGTCAAAGTCAGCGGGAGATCCGTAGTTCGCATAGACGACCTCCGCTTCGGCATCGCCTGAGGGCGACATTCCGTTGTAAGCGGTCACGACGCGCGGATCGTCGGCAAACGAATCGCCGTCGACATGCTCGCGCTGCGGCCCATGCATCTCCACCCCGTCCGGTGCGGTAAGGTCTACGCGAATTTCCGCGGGGTAGTTAAGCCACACTTTATATTCGACAATTTCGGTGTCCAATCCGGCCTCGCGAAACTTCTTCGCAACGTACTCGGCGGTCGCTTTGTCCTCCGGAGATCCGGCAATGTGGGGCGCTTGCGTCAGAATGCGCAGATGCTCTTCCGCCAGCTTCGGATCGGGCACGGCCATAAACTTCTTTTCGACTTCCCGCTCGCCGGCTGCATCGCGGAACCCACTGATGGTCGCGCTCTCCGGCTGGACCTTATTCTTATCTTTATTCTTATCTTTATCCTTACCAGCTTGATCAAACGCTTGCAGGTTCGAACCAATCAGCACCAAGAACAGAAAAACAGCCGAGAGAACTTTCATGAAGCTCCTTGTAAGAAATGTAGACGAGATTGATTCAGATTTTTTCCAGCACCGTGAGAACTTCTTCGACGGGCGCAACACTATCATGGGGGTAGGTCTTGCGGAATACGACGCTGCCTCCGCGATCCACCACTAACACGGCCCGTTCGCTCGCTCCCGCACCTTCTCCGGACTTCCGCAAAACACCGTAGTGCTCGCAGACCTCGCCGTGCGGCCAGAAATCGCTGCACATTGGAAAGTCGAACGGGCCGATCACGCGTTCCCATGCCGTCGTGTTCATAACCGAATCCACCGTAATGGTTACGATTTCCGCGTTGCTCGCAAGCACTTGCGGACGTTGCACCTGGTAGCTGACCAACTGGGTCGCGGTGATTTCCTGCCAGTTAAACGGATAGAACGCGAGCACCACACTTTTCTCGCCGCGATACGCGCTCAGACGCAATGGCTTCCTCACGCCTGCAATCAAGGCGGGCAACTCGAAGTCCGGCGCTGCATCCCCGACGCCAGGCTTTCCGTTCTCGAGAACCCCGCGTACACGGTCTTCTGACATAGAATCCGTCGCCAGCCTTCGCACAAATTCGGCAAAACCAAGATTGTATCGTGCGGAGGGAGTCGCCAGTTGAACGCGTTACACTAAAGAGCGATGAGTAAGTCGCCAACGGCTCGTTTTTCCGATCGGGTGGAGAACTACGTCCGCTATCGTCCGGGATACCCGCCTGAAGTTCTCGACCTGCTTCGCGCCGAATGCGGATTGCGGCCGAGTCACATCGTCGCTGACATCGCTTCAGGCACCGGCATATTTACCCGCCTCCTTTTGGAAAACGGCAATTCTGTCTTTGCTGTCGAACCCAACGCGGCGATGCGCGAAATGGGTATGGCGCAGCTCGAATCGGTTGGATCCAATCGGCTGGTGTCCGTCGCCGGAACGGCCGAGGAGACGACGCTGCGCTCGGCTTCCGTCGACTTCGTCACCGCCGCCCAAGCCGCGCACTGGTTCGACCTGCCGCTCGCCCGCACGGAATTCGCCCGCATTCTGAGGCCCGGAGGGTGGTGCGTCTTGATTTGGAATGAGCGCGAGACCACCACCACGCCTTTTCTGCGTGAATACGAGCAACTGCTGCTGACTTATGGCACAGACTATAAAGAAGTGCGCCACGAGCGCACGACAGCCATGATTCATCAGTTTTTTGCGCCCGCGCAGTCCGAGGAACGCATTTTCAGCCTGCGCCAGCAGTTTGACTACGAAGGACTCGCCGGACGACTGTGGTCCTCTTCATACGCGCCGCTTGAGGGTCATCCCATCTATGCGCCGATGATGCAGGAACTCCGGCGGATCTTTCGCGCTCGTGCTAAAGATGACATGGTTGAATTTGAATACAAGACGCGCGTGTTCTGCGGACATTTGTAATTCGTGATTGGGGCCATCTCATAATGAACCGAAAAGGGAGTAGCGGGCTCCGCTCAAGATGACAACTTGAAATGGGTGGCTTCTGGTAATTTAACGGCACCGGGTGTTCAAATTGCCAATTACAAATTACAAGTTACAAATTGCCGGTCACCATGTCTGAACCCAAATCCTTTCACATGTCTCCTGAGGAGTTCCGCCGCCACGGTCACGCCGTCGTGGACTGGATCGCTGACTACCATTCCCGTATTGAGAGTTTCCCGGTTCTATCGCGCGCGCAGCCGGGAGAGATTCGCTCGAAGCTGCCGCCGAACGCTCCGGAGCAGGGGGAAGTCTTCGATCAGATTCTTAGTGACATCGACCGCGTCATCCTTCCCGGCATCACGCACTGGCAGTCGCCCAACTTCTATGCCTACTTTCCGGCGAATGCTTCCGGGCCAGCCATTCTCGGCGATCTGCTTTCCTCCGGACTGGGCGTGCAGGGCATGCTCTGGTCAACCAGTCCGGCGTGCACCGAACTTGAAACGCACGTGCTCGATTGGCTGGTCCCCATGCTGGGGCTGCCGGAGAAATTTCTGTCATCCAGCAGCGGAGGCGGGGTGATTCAGGACACGGCGTCGAGCGCGTCGCTCTGTGCTCTGCTGGGTGCGCGCGAGCGTGCGACCCAGTTCGTCAGCAATCGCAAAGGCTGCGATGGACGGCTGACCGCCTATTGCTCCACACAAACGCACTCTTCCATTGAAAAGGCGCTGAAGATCGCCGGCATGGGCTCGGACAATCTGCGCCAGATCGAAGTCGACAAGAACTTCGCCATGCGTCCCGAAGCACTGGCACGCCAGATCGAATCTGATATCCGGGCAGGGCTGGTTCCCTGCTTCGTCTGCGCGACGGTGGGGACAACATCTTCTAACGCGATCGATCCCGTCCGCGAAATTGCCCGCATCTGCCGCGACCGCAATCTGTGGCTGCACGTGGATTCCGCCATGAGCGGCACGGCCGCGCTCTGCCCGGAATTCCGCTACATTCACGACGGCGCGGAGTTCGCCGACAGTTACTGCTTCAACCCGCACAAATGGATGTTCACGAACTTCGATTGCAACGTTTTCTACGTCGCCGACCGGAAACACCTGATCCAAACGCTTTCCGTTCTGCCGGAGTACCTGCGCAACCAGGCGACGGAATCCGGCGCCGTCATTGATTATCGTGACTGGCACATCCAACTCGGGCGCCGTTTTCGTTCGCTCAAGCTTTGGTTCGTGATGCGGCATTACGGGATCGAAGGCCTGCAGCACCACATCCGCGAGCACGTGCGCCTGGCGCAGCAATTCGCCGCCTGGGTCCGCGACGACTCGCGTTTCGAAGTCGCCGCGCCCGCCCATCTGAACCTTGTTTGCTTCCGTTTGCGCGCGGCAGATCTTGCGGACCGAGATCATGCGAATCAGGATCATGCCAATCAACTCCTGATGGAGCGGCTGAATGGCAGCGGGGACCTGTTCCTCACGCATACCAAGCTCGATGGCAAATTCACGCTTCGATTCTGCGTCGGCCAAACCAATACTCAGGCGCGCCATGTGGAACGCGCCTGGCAGCTTATTCAGGACGAGACTGGGAAGCTTGGGAATTCCTGATGCTGTCTCCTGTAAGCACAGTAGTGCGAGTGCGATGCCCTGATACGAAACGTGAGTTCTTCGGCAACGCTTCAGGCGCTGAGGCGGAGGATTGGGGCTTGAGGTATCTGTGATGGATAGGGAAATTTCAGCAGGCGGCATCGTGCTTCGGCAGATTTCGGGGGTCTGGCACGTAGCCCTGATTGAGCCGCGAAAAGATGAGCCCCAGATAGACGAGGCACAGATAGAAAGTCTTAAACCCGCATCTGCGAAGACACCGCGCAAGCGCAGCCGTGCCATATTAACCCTCCCCAAGGGCCTGGTGGACGCGGGTGAAAAACCGCAAGCTGCTGCTGTACGTGAAGTGCTCGAAGAGACCGGCATTGTGGCCGAACCGGTCACCAAACTCTCGGATAACAAGTATGTCTACGTCCGCACCTGGGGCGATGGCAAACGCGTTTTCAAAATCGTGAGCTTCTATCTGATGCGCTATGTCTCGGGCGAAATCGACAACCTCGCTTCCGAGATGCGGATCGAGGTCAAACGAGCTCTCTGGGCGCCGCTCGCTGACGCGACTGGCCAGCTTGCCTACAGTAACGAGCGCAAGGTACTTCGCCAGGCGCAGGACTACCTGGAATCAGAGGGCCTCACTCCTTAAAGTCTCGAACAAAAAAGTCTCTAACAAGACCTCATGTTTCTGCATGAGCCTTTGTAACAAAACTCGCGGCAGCGGCAAGCTGCCGACCGGAGGAATCGGCTTCGGATGAAATGTATCTCAGGAACACTTCAGGAACTCTTCATGAGCTACTTACCCCTTGACTTGGGGATTATTCGGCAGGACAATAGCCGCCACTTCGCTTGTCCGAAGAGCAGTTTCCATCGAAGGAAGTGCATCACCCCCTCAGGCGAAACGGCCCGGCTCCCGGGAGAAACGACCCCAATCGGAAAATCAAGCTGAACTTCCGGAAAGCGCCGGATTAACAGGGCCCCGTTCCAGGGTGACCACGTAAGAGTCCGAAAAATCCAACAAGGAGGATGCTTATGAAACGCAACATTACGAGGATGATGCTTGTGATTGTTTCCGTGGCCGTAGTCTCCTTGAGCCTGGTACCGCAGATATCGGCTCAACAATGCTCAACCGCCACCGTGGCGGGAAAATGGGCGGCGACTCTCACCGGAACAATCATTCTTTCAAGTGGTGGGGTTCCAGCGGCGGCTACGGTCAGATTCAGCGTAGACACGGCGGGGAACGTCTCTGGCACGGAAGCCAGAAATGTGGGCGGCAATTTCGTTAATGAGACCCTTACGGGAACGTTGACCGTGCACCCAAACTGCACTGGTACGGCAACTGTGGACATCTTCCAGTCGGGGGTTTTGGTTCGCACAGTCGTGCTGGCTGTAGTCTTTGACGATAACTCCACGCAACTGCGCATGGTACAAAAATCGCTGACTCTACCCAATGGCACAAAAATCCCGGTTGTTGTAACCGTCGAAGGAAGGAAGTTGTAGGGAGCCCAGGGCAACTGTCTTGCGTTAGTTAGACAGCAGCTCTAGAACACGCTTCCCAGTCGGTGCAAGTCCACGAAAGGCGTAATAACAATTGCCGTGGTGCATTCCCGCAAAGGTGATGCATCACGGCGCTCGCAGGGCCCGATCGATGGCCTTCTTTTCGTCCACCGTCAACCGTCTCACCGAGCCTTTCTTCAGATCGCCCAGCTCGACCGGCCCGATCGACACTCGCACCAGACGCAACACTCGAACGTCCTGCGCTCCGAGCAGATGCCGAATTTGCCGGTTCTTGCCTTCGTCAAGAGTAATCTCCAGCCAGCTATTTTTATCGCCGTGCCGCAGAAGTCGTGCTCCCTTGACGCGCAAGTGTTCGCTGGAGTCGCGCTCAAGAAAGCTGCCCTCAACTAAATTGCCCTCAGCCGCGCACCCTCGAGTGATTCTCGCGAGCAGGTTGTCATCCGCAACACAGTCGATTTGCACGTGATATTTCTTATCCAAATGACTGGCCGGCTCGGTGACCTTTGCCGCCCACTCCGAATCATTGGTCAATAGCAGCAGCCCTTCGCTCGCCTTATCCAGCCGCCCTACCGGACCAACCCATGGCAACCCGGGCTCCAGCAGATCGTAAACCGTCTCACGCCCTTTCTCATCGGACGCGGTCGTCACCACTCCGCGCGGTTTATTCATGATGAGATAGATCGCCGGCTGTTTATTAGGCGGCGAACCGTCAACCTCAATTCGGTCCTGAGGCAATCGCGCCGAGCTCTCCGGATCCCGAACGATCTGTCCATTCAGAGTGGCACGCCCAGCGCGAATCAACGGAGCCGCCTGAGACCGCGAGCAATAGCCCATTTTGGAAAGCGCTCGCGCCAGGCCAATTCGTTTCTGAGGCCTCACATCCTTATGCTAAATGGATCGCCAGGCGGCAGCGAACAAGTGCTGGCATCTCGCGTTCAAACTCGTCCAGGGTTCGTAAGAATGGGGCAACCTCCTTAAGAAAATTACCATCTTACGCCCGGCGCCCACTTCGACAAGGAGCGTTCCCATGTCAAAGACACTTATGCTAGCTGCGGTTCTCTTGCTTTCGGCAACCTGGCTCCAGGCGCAACAAGACCAGGGTGCCGGCCAGACCAACTCGCCATCCAGCAACACGGTTGAGGGCTGCCTCCAGGGCTCCAACGGGAATTACACCCTGACCGATAGTGCCGGGACCACATATCAGCTTGCGGGTGATACCTCAAAGCTGACCGAGCACGTTGGTCACGAAGTCGAGATCAAAGGCTCGACTTCGCCATCCAGTTCGGCCAGTACCGGCGCGAGCTCACAGCCAACCTTAACGGTGGACAGCGTGAAGCATGTCTCCAAGACTTGCAAAGCGATGACCAAGTAGGTCGCGATCGCGTCGAGGTCTGCGCTACAACATTCTTACGCCAGCGATACGGACCGTCTTCAGGACGGTCCTTTTTTTTTTGGTGGAGCGGCCGGAGCCACTAGAATCACAGTGGTAAGCTGTGTGGATCTCAGGATATTGAATGAGCGTAGCAACTGTGTTCCCTGTTCCCAATCGCTCGACACAATGGATCTGACCAGCAGATGCAAAACGCAAGTGATGGGGGCAAGTTTCCGCAATGTGAGTCAGGTCGTCCGCCTGGCCGGATGCGATTTGCTCACCATCGGTCCCGAACTTCTTGACCAATTGGAGCAAGCCGAGGGCGCTTTGGACCGGAAACTGGATCCGACAAAAGCCCAGGCGAACAACGAAGAACGTATCCACCTTGACGAGAAGACCTTACCGCTGGATGCACAACGAGGATGCAATGGCGACGGAAAAGCTCGCCGAAGGTATCTGCAAATTTAACAGCGACGCGCGTCACCTGGAAGAGTATGCGCTGTCTCAGGTTGCCGCAAAGGTCGGTGAGCGAGGGTCCCGCGCATAATCACAATTGGACTCCGTGTCTCATGCTTTGGCCGCAGGGTTCGGTAGCGGTAATTAAGGATACGGTCGGCAGCCGTGTTTTAGACGACCTCAGCCTCTGAGCCACTCAGTTTCGGTGCTGGAAATTCGTACAAAGCGACTTGCGCTTCTCTCTGAGCACGGCCGGGCGAGAGGATCTGCATGGTGATTACAACCGCCGGGATCAGGTAGGCGAATGTTACGCAGACCCACATCAGGGCGCCGGCACACTCCTGATCCTGGAGAGGAGACAAATTCACGATGCGGGCCGCAGATACATAGTTTGGGTAAACAACGCGGCCACAGAAGGTGAGAAATGCGGAAAGAATGTCGCAGGGCAATGTACCGAGGAAGAGGTACAGCGGCATGAACATGGACAAGGACCATTGAAGCCCTTTGGCCTCACGCGGCCTAGTCCGGATGATGGGCCTCCAGAACAGAAGACCAGCGGACAGAAAACAGACGTCCTCGACGATGTGCCAAGTGTTGGACGATAGTCCCAACTGGAACAGAATGGGAATATGCCAGGCGATCACTGCGGCAGTACCCGCGAGCCAGCAGAAAACAGGGTTGCTTAGAAAATGTCCGAACAATGGTGGTGTCTTGCTGCGAAGAAGCAGACTAAGGCGCATGAACCATTTCGGCAACCCGCTCAGCAGTGGCATGGCCGGTGCCCCTAACAGAATCAAAGGCGCGCCCACCGTCATCAACAGAAGATGCTTCATCATGTGGATGGTGAGCAACTGATGATCAAGTGCGGCGAGGGGAGAGCCTAGAGCGATCCATAGTGAAAACAATCCAGCCACAAATGCCGCAACCCGCCAAGGGGGAAACAAAATCGGGGAAACCCGCCGAAGACGAAACCAACCGCGCGCGTAGACGAATACCAGGAACACCAATATAACGGTCGTCACCGAAGAGATCAGCGAGGAGAAGTAACCGTGTTGCGCGTGGGTGTGGATTTCAAATGGCATAAGTAGTTAGTGGTCGGTAGCAGTTTCGCCCAGCGCGACACCACGAGAAGCATCACGCGCCGGTACTTGAGTTGCCGGATGCAAGGTCTTAAGAAATGCTACCAGCGCCGTTGTCTCCGCCGGACTCAAGTTTTTTCCATAGGCAGGCATGTTGCCGCCGCCCTGAATTACCTGGCGGATCAGTTGATCTTCTGTGAGCCGGAGAGCAACACTGTCCAAGGCAGGTCCGCGTTCACCTCCACGATCATCGAGCGAATGACAGTTGTGGCACTGTTTGACTTGAAAGACCAGCGCACCTTGGCGCTGCAAGGCTGTGCGTCCGTGCACATACTGTGAGGGAATCGGCTCACTGCTCCATGCATCCATGACCGGACTCCAGGGTGTGTGCTGACCCAAGTGCGTCATAGTGCCGAGAGCCACCGCGATCAAGAGAATTGTGAGCACGGCAATCGGTCTGCGCCTCCAGCTTTTCTCGCCTTCTCCGGCGAAGAATGGAAGCGCCAGAAGCACGATGATTCCGACGGCGGGACCGATCAGCAATATCGGTGTCTCCGCGGACGGGGGCAAGAACGAGAGCAGCGCATAGATCCAAAGAAAGAAGAAGTCGGGGCGAGGGGCAGTTTGAATAATGGTGGGATCCGGCTGGCCACCCGGACCGAAAGGGCCAAAGTAAACCGCGCACGCGGCGATCGCAAGAAGGATGAAACCCGAAAACACTATGTCTTTCCACACAGCACCAGGCACGAATGGTATGCCCTGCTTATGCGTCAACTCGTGATATTCCTGCATGTACGTGGCGCGCCGAACGACGCGTCCGGGCATCGGCCACTCATTGATTCCAAGTTTCAGCACCATGAGCAAATGGACACAGACGAACGAGATCAACAATCCCGGGACTATAAAGACGTGCAGCGCGAAGAACCGCGAAAGCGTTGCGCCGGCAATGATCGGGCCACCGAGCATGAGGTTCACAGCCCAAGGGCCGATCACCGGGACGCGGCTTACAATTGAGGCCCCGATGCCTAGTCCCCAGTACGCGTCTTGATCGAATCGCATGATCTGGCCGGTAAAGGCCATCCCCAGGGTCACGAGTAAGAGCAAGACGCCGACGATCCAGGTGAGTTCTCGTGGAAACTTGTAGGCTCCAAAAAGGAAGACCTGCACCATGTGGATGAGGACGATGGCGACCATGAAATTCGAGCCCCAGCCGTGCAGAGCTCGAATGAACCAACCAAGAGAGATGCCGTGATTGAGAGTCTGGAGACTGTTCCACGCCTCTCCGGCAGAAGGCACATAGATCAGAGCAAGCAGTATGCCGGTGACAATCTGGAGCATAAAACACGTGAGCGCGGCGCTGCCGAATACATAGAACCAACTTGCGGTCTCGCGCGGAACCGGATGCTGGGCAGTTTCGCGAATCGACGTGCCAAGCTGCAGCCGGAGATCGAACCACTCGCCGATTTTTTGAATCAGGCGCATGTCGTTCCTCGGGGCTTCGTGTTCGCCGCACGGCCGGGAGTCGGCATCTCGCCGGCCTTGATAAAAATCTTTCCATCTTCGATTTTGTGGCTGTACTGAAACAATCCGCGTTCTGGAGGTCCTGAGGCGCGGGATCCGTCCTGATAGTAAGCTCCTCCGTGACAAGGGCACATAAACAGACTCGACTGGGGGAACCAGCGAACCGGGCATCCAAGGTGCGCACAGTTGATGGCGAAGACCTGGAAAGTCTGACCGTCGACGTTCCGCACCCAGCACGCGATGTCCGCGGTTTCTCCGTCCCAGGAATTCGCCACGGGATTGCGATACGTCGCAAGCCGAGTCTGGCCGGCGGGAAACTGCTCCAGCCCGCCGAGCGAGAGCCACGACTCGTATCCAAACTTTTTTTCGCGAGTCACCGGCGAAAAGAGAAAACGCACGATCGGCACCGCCAATACGGCGCCGACGATGGCGTTAAGAAAAGTCCCAAACTTCACGAGCATCATGCGTCTGGACATTCCGCTTTCTTCGTTCATCGAAGTCCTCCCTTGCCTACGTCCGCGGAAGAGATCGGGTACGGCTGACCTGGGAATTTTGACCGGTGGCTGGAAAGCCATGCCACGACATCGGAGACTTCTTCTGCGGACATGGGCCGCCCCTCGACATCACTGCGCCAGTCCGGTGCACCCAATTCCGGCCTGCCTGCAATGACAATCGTTCGGAGTTCCTGGTCACTCACCAGAGCGAGGTAGGCGGGATCTACGATCGAGCTGGCCTTGTTCCCTCCGCGGCCATCCACTCCGTGACAAGAGGAACAATAAGTTCGATATGCTTCCGCACCACGTTGCGGGTCGCCAGGAGTCTCGGAGGAATAAGGTGGAGGAATCACGTTGTTCAGAATGCCGGACTTCTCCCAGGAACGGATTCCACTCACTAGAGCATCGATCTGTTTGTCAGTGAGCATCCCACCCGCACTCTGCGCAAACGCGGGCATCGAAGTGCCGTGTACTACATTTGCGGCGGTGTGGCGAATTACGCTATCGTCAGCGATCGCAAGAAAAACAGGATTGGCCAGAGCAATCGCCGCTCCACCCTTTCCGCTTGCACCATGGCATCCTGCGCAGTTCTGAGAGTAGAGCAGACTGAACTCCACAACCTGGCTTGGCGGGATGATCTCAGAATCCGATTTAGGACGGCCCGGCGAACTATTGCAAGCGCTGCAAGCCGCGACCGCAACCATCATGACAGCCACGAGAATCGATTGGTGCGTCACTGATGATGCTCGTCTCCATTGTTATGGTGTATTGTTCCCGACACTTCAATTCCGGCGCGAACGGCGAAGGGAACATGCTGCCAAGTATGTATGCGCACCTGCCTGGAAACCACGATTCCGGCGACCACGCCAAATCCGATCTGCGAAATGACAAACCACAGCCAGTCAATCCGCTGGTTGAGCACGGGATCGATGGCTTCGAGAATGCTATGCAGTAGGCCAGACCATAGAATGGGCGCGATCACCCCGCCAAGCAGAATCGGGTTCCGGGGAAACATCGGAAGCGCGACTCCGTAGAGAAGGCCTACAAGCAGGGAGCAGAGCAGATGGATGACGGCCGCCACGAGCAGGGCGTCCCAATGAAAGGCGGCGATTTGCTCGATGGTGGCTCTCGCCGGGAAAAATCCAGCTGACAACAGATTGATCGGGTACCACATTCCGTGGCCGCTCACAATTCCGTAGATCACGGCCAAGACAGCCATCGCAACACTTCCAGCCAGACCGCCCTTTATCCCCGCGGAAATTGGATAAATCTCTATAGGCAGCCACGCGCGATGCAATTCTTGTGTCATCCATTTGACGCGAGCCACTTGCGGCCGTGTGGTCGTGACAGGCGTTGCCTTGTCCAGCACAGACACGCGCTCGTGCTTCTCCTCCGGCAAAACGTCGCGAAACCAACCTACGCAGCCCGCGATTGCCAGGATTGCTCCGAGAAGGCTGACCGAGATACTGGTGACCAATCCGGCGAACATCAATGTGAAACCGAAAGCCAGGACAATTGGCCACGCCGTCGGGGCAGGCAGTTCTAGTGTGTTCATCAATGGCTCCGCTTCTCGCGGCGACAGATCAACTATTTCCAAGCCCATCTGCAGTTCCCTTCTACCGTTCGGGCTTATCGTCCTTTATCGTCCAACGATATAAACGACCGTGAATACCACAACCCACACGGCATCGACGAAGTGCCAATAGAGAGACAAGACGTCAACTCGATACGCGTGCTCCTGCTTGACGCGCCCCGTTAGCGCAAATCCCAACACTAACGTAAGGCAGAGAAGACCCGCGACTACATGAAATCCGTGCAATCCTACTAATGAGTAGTAAGTTGTCCCGAAAAGATTAGTAGAGATAGTCAGTCCTTCCTTGTAAATCAGCCTGTGCCACTCGGTCGCCGTTCCATATAAGAAAATGCCGCCCAGTGCGATGGTCGAGAACCACCACCATGAGAAAATGCCGACGTTTCCAGCGCGAAGCGCTTTGACAGCGAGATGAATGGTCACACTGCTCGAGAGAAGGCAAATACTGTAGAAGATCGGCGCTGCGAGGACGTCTTGCGGCGTGGGACCTGTCAGACTCTTGCCGATATAGAAGATGTAAGCCACGACAAAAATCGTAAAGATAGAGGCTTCAGCGGCGATGAGAACGAACATTGCGACCCGCCCGCGCTCGGGAAGTTGCACCGTGACCGGTTGCTGCTCCATCGGGATGTATGTCGCGTTCATTCGAACTTCCAGTCAGGATCGGCCGGATGCTTGAGATCCCAAAGCGGGCGACGGCTCTTGACGGTTGGAATGACGGAGAAGTTATATACAGGGGGCGGCGAAGGTGTAAGCCACTCGAGCGTCCAGGCGTCCCACGGATCTCCTCCAGCGGCTTTGCCCCGAAAGTAGGACCAGAGCAGGTTTCCCAGGAAGACCAAAATCCCGGCAGCCTGAAAGAAAACTCCGATGGTCACAATGAGGTTCCACGTGTCCCAACCGCGCCCCGGTTCGTAGGTGTAGATCCTTCGCGGCATGCCCAGCAATCCTGGGATATGCATGAAGTCGAAGGTCAGGTGGAAGCCGATAACGAAGAGCCAGAAATGCAGCTTACCGAGCGTCTCGCTGTACATCTTCCCCGACATCTTCGGGAACCAGTAGTAAAACGCCCCGAAAAGACAGAAGAGGATGCCGCCGACAATTACATAGTGAAAATGAGCGACCACGAAATATGAATTTCCCAAGTGCCAGTCGAAGGGGGCCGCACCCTGCATGACTCCCGTGAGACCAGCGATCAAGAACTGGAAAAGAAAAGCAATGCAGAACAGCATTGGAGTCTTGAACTCAATCTTTCCGCCCCACATGGTTGCCAGCCAGTTGAAGATCTTGATGCCGGTCGGAACAGCGATGGCCATGGTCGAGATCACGAAAAAGTTATTGGCGGCTGCGCTCATACCCACGGTAAACATGTGATGCGCCCATACACTCATGCTGATGAACCCGATCGCCACGGTCGCCGCCACCATCACTGGGTAACCGAAGATCGGCTTGCGGGAAAACACCGGGATGATTTCTGAGGCGAACGCGAAGGCTGGGAGGACAAGGATATAGACTTCGGGATGTCCGAAAACCCAGAAGAAATGCATCCAGATCACGGCGGAGCCTCCTGCCTGGGTGTCAAAGAAATGTCCGCCAAGGTAACGATCGACCAATAGCATGATCTGAGCCGCCGTTAGCGGACTGACGGCAAGGATCGCCAAGCCGGCCATCACGAGGTTGAGCCAGGCGAACAGCGGCATTTTGGCTAACGTCATGCCTGGGCAGCGCATGCAGAAAACGGTAGCGATGATGTTGATCGCCGTTCCGATGCTGCCAAAACCGGAGACCAGCAGCGCCAGCGTCCAGAAATCGGTGCTATGGCCAACCGAAAACGTCCGCGAAGTCAATGGTGCGTAGGCAAACCACCCCACGTCGGGAGCGTTACCCGCTCCATACAGTCCGTTGGCTCCCACCAGGCTGAAGTAAAGAAGCAGACCACCGAAAGCGGTCATCCAGAAACTGAAAGCATTCAGACGTGGGAAAGCCATATCCCGCGCCCCAATCATGAGTGGGATGAGGTAATTGGCGAATCCGAACATGAAGGGCATGATCACGAAGAAGATCATGGTCGTTCCGTGCATGGTGAACAGCCGGTTGAATACCTGGGGCGAAATAAAGTCGTTGTGCGGACGGATGAGCTGGATGCGGATAATCATCGCCTCGATCCCGGCGATCAGGAGAAACGTCATTGCATAAACTATGTACAGGATCCCCAGCCGTTTGTGATCGACGGTCGTAACCCAGTCGTGCAGCTTATCCACGAAGGG
>Ga0210400_10001515_pt1 | contig 23013 bp, 9 predicted proteins | sample IncBWH26MmetaG_FD_155456 | JGI IMG/M metagenome (GOLD analysis project Ga0210400, IMG submission 155456) | Forest soil microbial communities from Barre Woods Harvard Forest LTER site, Petersham, Massachusetts, United States - Inc-BW-H-26-M | ecosystem: Environmental > Terrestrial > Soil >...
AGGCTGCCGTTGAGCCGCACCGGCCTCTTTATGAGACGCGAGCCATTCATGACCAAAATGGTACGGGGAAGTTCTACATGGGTCGAGAAATCGCTCAGGTGATGGAACCGGGAGGCATCCCCTGGTTAGACCGCCCCGAGCGCGATGACCAAGAAAAACCTTCAATCGTACTAGATGCTTTGAAACTCCGGGGCGGTGAGACCGTCGTGGACTTGGGTGCTGGATCTGGCTATTTTACATTCCGCATTGCTCCGAGAGTTGGCAGGGCCGGTAAGGTGTTGGCCGTCGAAATCCAGGACGAAATGCTTCAGACAATCCGTCAACGTGCGCAGGCGCTGAAAGTTACGAATGTGGAGGCGGTGAAGGGTAGCGAAACGGATCCAAACCTGCCTGCGAAAGCCGTGGATCTCGTGCTGATGGTGGACGTCTACCATGAGCTAGCCTACCCCTTTGAAGTCATGACCAAAATCCGCGAGGCCCTGAAGCCCGGCGGTCGCGTTGTCTCTGTCGAATACCGCAAGGAGGATCCCGATGTGCCTATTAAATTGGTGCACAAGATGTCCGTGGAGCAGGTCAAAAGAGAGATGAAAGCTGTCGGGCTTGCACACTTGCAGACGTTGGAGACACTGCCATTGCAGCACATCCTGGTTTTCGAAAAACCCCAATGACCCCCAGTCGGGAGAACAAGTTCGGTCTCTTGACTCTGCGAAAAAATTCAGATCGACACATTGACGTTGAAGTGGAGCACCAACGGATGAGCCTTTTCCAGGAGAAACCATGCGATCAGCCATTCTAGGCCCGTCCGCGGTTTGAACTGGCGATGCCGCCACCCGTCAGTGAGGAATAGCACCCACGATTCGGCGGTCGAACTTTCGCATCCACAGGAAAATTCCCTCGCTCGTCCAGGCGCGAACGAGGCTTTTCCCTTCGGCGTTCTCTTCAACTGTGTAGAGGTCTGGGCCGCGAGCCGTCGGCACCGCTTGCAGGATCCGTTGGCTCTTGTATCCAGGATAGTTTGGAACTGACCATTTGATCGTACCGTTCGGCATCTTGTCGCTGTCCAGCACGGTAATGGATGCTTCCGCAGACTGACTTCCGACACGTGCTCGCAAAATGGCTTTGCCCGGCTGTTTAGTGATGATTGTCGGTTGGCCCTTGTCGTTAAGGGTCGCTATTCCGGAGTCGCCAATCGTCCATTCGGCCTCGCGAGTCAGGATTTTCCCAGCGATGTCGAAAACGCAAAACTCACGAATGTCGCCGACCAGCATATTGGTCACTGACGGCGAAACAAACAGCGTCTGATCGGCACTCACTTCTGTCTCGGCGCCGACTGGCGAACTTGGCCTCTCCTCCTCGAGCCTCTTCCTTTGCTCTTCAAATCGTCTTTTGCGCTCGGCGGCTTTGGCGGCCTCGTCGCTGGTAGTGGATCCTTCCGCACTCTGGGCCGCCTGCTGGGTTGGTTGTTGAGCTGCCCAAGCCGCGACTGCAAAGAAAAGGATTGCAGCAGCGCGGAGTGTCAACGAAACGTATCTTGGCTGAAGGAAAAGGAAGAGGGGTTTCACGGTTAGGGACCCAGCATCTTCAGCTTCTCACGAAAGCCCCTTGGCGGCGTTCATTGTCGTTGTGCGGGTGTCGCAAGGAATATGCCTGAAAGGCTCCACGAAACAAATCACGGAATGCCGACCGTTGCAGGGTCCGTTTCCTCGGTATTTTGTATTCCTGCTTCAAATCTACCCACGTTATCGCCGTTCCTACCCATAATTCTCGCTCAACCTGTCGAATCCGCGCATCCTATGTGCGTGACGATTCACTTACGAGATTCGGGGCGGGTTTCCGCTACACGGAAACTTCTACGAATTTGTGACAGGAACCACAGCCTGGTAAACGCACTATAAAAGGGCGCCCGTTTTGGAGTAGGTTGACGAACTGTGTGCTGAAATTCGCCCACGCCATAATACTTCCGAAAATTGCCCCTGAGGGAGGAGAACTTGAAGCTATTCGTGGGGCGCCCTCCATGGTTTCTCCTTCGTGCACCAAATGTTATAGCTGGCGCTACAGGAGACGACTTTTGAAATCTGGTGGACGAGAGGGGATTCGAACCCCCAACCTCCTCATTGCGAACGAGGAAAAATCTGAGATAAGGCACGGTGCGGCAATCACTTAGCCTTTCGAGGGGGCTTTCCAGTTGGACTACTTGGACTACCGGGCTCTGCCCGGTGAGAATGCCACTTATTGTGATGTTTCCCTACTCCTACAAAGCGTAAGCTTTTCAGTTCGTATGCACTCTTACAAGAAGTGTTCGCGCGAACACCAAAATGCTATTCCTTTGCTCACTTTCCGCCCTGTCGAACAGTTGCTTTTCGTGGCGAAGGTTAGATAATTGACGCGTCCCACGATGAGAGGCGTGATGCGGAATGGTTTGCCCTCAGTGCAGCCACGAAAACTCGGCTGAGTCGGTACAGTGCGAGAAGTGCGCGACTCCTCTTCCCATGAGTGAACAGACGCTGGCTACCGGCGGCCAAGGCTGGTCTCTGCCGGTTGGAGATGCGATTGTTTCACAAGCCTCTCTCGTTTCTCTTACTCCCGGCTCGACCCTCGGGACACGCTACGAAATCATCCGGCTTCTCGGACAAGGTGGCATGGGAGCGGTCTATCTGGTGCACGACCGCGAACTGGATCGCAATGTCGCCTTAAAAGTGATCCGCGCGGACATGGCGGCAAATCCCGAAATCCTGGAGCGCTTCAAGCAAGAACTGATTCTCGCCCGCCAGATCACCCACCGGAACGTGATCCGCATCTTCGACCTCGCTCAAGCCGAGAACATCAAGTTCATCACCATGGAGTTCATCCAAGGCGAGGACTTGCAAGCCGTCCTGCACCGCAAAAAGAAACTCGAACCCACGGAAGCAGCTAACATCATGGCCCAAGTTTGCCGGGCGCTCGAAGCCGCCCATGGAGAAGGTGTCATCCACCGCGACCTGAAGCCCCAGAACATCATGCTGGACAAAACCGGTCGGGTTTACGTCATGGATTTCGGCATCGCACGGTCGATAACGGCGTCCGGAATGACGCAGACGGGCGCGCTCATTGGCACGCCGGATTACATGTCGCCGGAGCAAGCCAAGGGCCTTCCCCTGGATGCTCGCTCCGACCTTTTCACCGTAGGCATCATCTTCTATGAAATCCTCAGCGGCAAAGTTCCCTTCGACGCCGACACCACCATGGGCAAGCTGTGGAAGCGCACCAGTGAGCCTCCCCGTCCGCTGATTGAGCTGGATAAGACGATTCCAGCGGCTCTCAGTGACATCGTAAAGAAATGTCTCGAGATCGGTCCGGACAAGCGCTTCGCAAGCGCCAGCGAGCTTCTTCACACCATCGAGCTTTGGCAGGGTCCCCAGGCAGGCACCCGCGTCGTGCTGGGGCCTGGCACCGGCTTGCCTGCTTACGCCAAGTGGGCTGCCGGGGGAATCGCGGTTGCGCTCGTCGCAGGCGCGATCGTCTTCGGCGGAAAGTTCGCTTCCCCTCCTGCTGCGCCTCACGCTCCGCTATCGCTGCTCATCGCCGATTTCGACAACAAAACCGGCGACAGCGTGTTCGATGGCACTCTGGAGCCCATGCTAGGCATCGCCTTGGAAGGCGCGCCTTTCATTTCCTCCTTCAATCGAGGCCAAGCCAAGAAAGTTGCCGCTCGTCTCGTGCCCGGAACCACCCGGATGGACGCATCGATGGCCCAGCTCGTCGCCAAGAGTGAAGGCGTCAATGCTGTGGTGACCGGCTCGATCACTCAGGAAGGCAGTGGCTATAGGGTGTACGTCACGACCCTGGACGCCGCTACCGGCAAGTCCATCGTGACGGAAGAGTCCAAGGCCAGCCAGAAGCAAGATGTCCTGGCTGCCGCAGGCAAGCTTGCGGATAAGATTCGCCGCGCGCTGGGCGACAAAACCCCTGAGTCGACGCAAGCCATGGCCGACGAAACTTTTTCAGCAGGCTCTCTCGAGGCTGCCCACGCCTACGCCATGGGCCAGGACTTTGCCCAGGCCGGCAAGTGGGCCGACGCCATGAAAGCCTATGACCAGGCCATTCGGTTCGACCCCAACATGGGCCGCGCCTACGCCGGCATCGCGGCCGCCTATGCCAACCAAGGCAAGCGGCAGGACGCCGAAAAGTACTACGGTCTCGCCATGACCCACATTGACCGCATGACCGAGCGCGAGAAGTATCGCACCCGCGGCAGTTACTACGTCTTCATGCGCAATCAGACCAAAGCCATCGAAGAGTTGTCCGCCTTGGTCAGCCAGTATCCTGCCGACAGCATCGGCCTCGGCAACCTGGCGCTGGCTTATTTCTACCAGCGCAGCATGAGCAAAGCCCTCGAAAAGCAGCGCCACGCGCTCGAACTCTCCCCGCACAGCGTCCTCCAACGCAGCAACTTCGCCATGTATGCGCTCTATTCCGGCGACTTTGACGCCGCTGCCAAAGAAGCCCAGGCCATGCTCGCTGAGAATCCCAAATTTGACCAGGCGCTGCGCACTCAGGCCTTAGCCGACCTCGGCCGCGGCCAAAACGAAGAAGCGCGCCAGGCGTATGAGAGGGTGAAGGACGTAAGCACCTATGGTGCTTCCATTTCCCGAATCGGTCTTGCAGACCTGGCGCTCTACGAAGGTCGCATTACCGATGCTGCCGGAATTCTCGAAAAAGCTGCGCGCGAATACAAATCAGCCAACGACGCGGAATCGGCTGCCGATTTCGGAGCCACTCTGGCCCTGACGCAATTAGCCCTCGGGAAGAACAAAGAAGCGCTTTCGTCCGCCGGCGAAGCCTCCGCGAGCAGCAAGGAGCCTAGCGTGCTCTATCGCGCCGCGCAGGTTTATCTTGCTGCCGGCCAGGAGGCCAAAGCGCTGCAACTGGTCGCGCCACTGGCGCAGCGGCTGGAGACCGAACCCCAGACCTACGCGAAATTGATTGCCGGGGAAGTGCAGCTAAAAAAAGGCTATCCCCGTGACGGGCTGAATTCCTTTCAGGAAGCGCAAAAGTTGACCGATACATGGCTCGGACACTTCGACCTCGGGCGTGCCTATCTCGACGTCGGGGCTTTTACGGAAGCATCCTCGGAATTCGATGTTTGCCTGAAGCGCCGCGGCGAAGCTACTTCCGTCTTCCTCGACGATGTCCCCAGCTACCATGTGCTACCGCCCGTTTACTACTACCTGGGCCGCGCGCGCGAAGGCTTGAACAGTCCCGGAGCCGTCGATTCCTACAAGACCTTTCTCGCCATCAAAAGAACGGGCGCCGGGGATCCGCTCGTTGCGGACGCCCAGCGTCGTCTTGCTTCACACTAGCTTCTTCGAACCGCAATTCAGGACAGCCGGCGGTGATCAAGGCGCCAGGATGGACACCTCGTTGGAATTCACGCTTTCCACTGTGCCGGCAGCAGCCCGGACGATGTAGAAGTATGTCGTGCCGCTGGTCACCGTCGTATCGGTGAAGCTAGACGAAGTGGAAGGCACTGAACCCACCTTGGTGTACGGCCCCCCGGATATGGTTGCCCGGTACACGTTGTAGCCCGTTATGCCGCTCGAGAGGCTGAACTCCCAGATGATACCTATCGAGCCAACAGACACAGGCCCTGGTGCGACGTTAGACGGCGGCTGAGGCGCCACATTCAGCGTCAAAGTCTCGAAATAAACCTGCGCCGGGGTCGAGCTGTCCGAGGCCTGAATGTTGAAAATAAACGTTCCCGCGCTGGTCGGCGTGCCGCTGAGCAACCCGACAGCGGCGCTTTGTGTTGAAATGGCAAGCCCGGGCGGCAATGCATTGTTGCTCAGGCCGGGTTCCAACTGATAGGTAAAGGGAGTGATGCCCCCGACGGAAGTTAGAGTCTGCGAATACGCCACATTCGCCGTTGCCTGGGGCAGTGTGTTCGGCGTCGTGCCCGCGAACAGCGGAACCAGAGTGAGCGTCAATGCCTGGCTGGCCGTTGTTGACGGCGGCCCGGCGCTTATTGCCTGGACCGTGAAGTTGTAAGGTCCGGCTGGATCGCTGACCGAACTCGAAGACAGCGTTCCAGTTGCCGGATTCAGCGTGATGCTCGAAGGCAGTGCGCCAGAAATAACCGAGAAGGTCGTCGCTCCGCCCGCCCCGCCAGAGGTTTGAATCTGCAGAGAGTAGGGGGGGTTAGGCGGCGTACCCGGGAAACCGTTGTTCGTGACCGCATTCGGCAAAGTCGTGGTGGTAATCGTCAGCGCCGGAACCACCACCGTGAGCGTGAAGTTGACGGCGGCGGCCGTCTTTTGTGGCGTGCTGCTGTCGGTGACGCCGACTGTAAAGTTGTACACCCCCGCAGCCGTGGGCGTGCCGTGCAAGATGCCGCTGCCGGCGCTCAAGTTGATGCCCGGGGGCAGCGCGCCGCCGGTCACGCTCCACGTCAGGCCACCGACTCCGCCTTGTTCGAGCAGGACTTGCGTGTAGGGCGAGTTCTGGATCGCGCTGGTCAGCGTGACGTTTGCCGTGCCGAGCTGCAAATTCAGCAGCACCCAATCGTCGCTGTTCACGGTGTACGTAAGGGCTGTAAAGGGGGTTCCGGATATGAATCCTACAAATTGCGTTTGGCCAACGGTGGGCAAGCTGCTCAACGGCAGTTCGTAACCGTTTGAGAGCGTGATGTTCCCGGTGCTGGCACCACGGAAGCCGAGCGCCCCATAATTCAACCCAACGGCGTACGTCGGAGCCGGCAGCGTAATCACCAGCTGATTGCTCGGATTCGAGTTGGCAGAATCCACGATGAAGTCGGCACTGTAGTTGGGTGTGTAGAACGTCGACGTTGTCACGTTCACGAACGTACTGGGCTGCGGAGTCAAGAAACTTACCCCGGAAAGAAGGAGCGGGTTATAGTCCTGATTTGTGGCGCCCGCGGGAAGTATGCCATTGAAACTGATGTTGGCGAGGCTGCTCGCCGCCCCGCCAAAGGCCGTGGGGTTCGAATAGCTTGTAGTCCCCGTCTGCCCCGGCGTGGTTGTCGTTATGGCTATCGGCCCAAGCGACGAAGTGCTGTAGTAAATCTCCTGGGTAGAGGCGGTGGTGACTCCGTCATCCCCGCCGGAAACCAGCGCGTATCCGTTTGGCAACATAACGGCGGCCGCATATTCGCGCTGCGCGCTCATCGCACCTGTTGGTGCGAATGTTCCGGTCGTCGGATTGAAAATGTCCGCTGAAGTAGTCGAAGGTGTAGTCGCGCCTGTGTCAGGGACGCCCCCGGCGACCAAGATGGTTCCATCCGGCAGAGGTGTTGCAGTGGGGTGCGCTCGCGCAACGCTCATGTCGCTTGCGGATAGCGTGAAGGAGTTGGCTGCAGGATTGAAAATGTCCGCAGTTGCGCTGGAAAGGCCGGTTTGATAGCTGACGAAACCGCCCGCGATTAGAACATTGCCGTTGGAAAGAAGGACGGCTCTTGCTTCATCCCGCGGGCTACTCATGTTGGCCGTGACAGTGAAGGCTCCCACACCATTCGCGTTCGGATCGAAAATCTCCGCGCTGGCAAAGACAGTAACGGGCGCGCCGCTGAACGTGCGGCCACCGGCTACGAGGACTTTTCCGTTAGGCAAAAGCGTCATAGTGTGGCGTCCACGCGCGACGTTCAGACTCCCTGTTGCGCTGAAGGTACCTGTTGCGGGGTCATAGATTTCGCAAGAGGAAAGCTCGCCCGATACACCGACCCCGCCGCTGACCAGGACCCTGCCATCGGCCAGTAAGACTGCTGAGACTCTAGCGCGGGCCTGCGCCATGCTACCCGTTGCTGTGAACGTTCCAGCCGTCGGGTCATACAACTCAGCTGAAGCTAGCGGATTACCGGCGCTATCAAGGCCGCCGATCAGCAGCACTTTCCCGTTCAGCAACAACACACTGGCTTGCGTTGCGCGCCCCGCAGCCAGATTTCCAGTCGAGGAAACGGTTCCCGTGACCGGATCATAGCGTTCAGCGGTGTTCAGGGCGGTGCTGCTATTGTTGTCTCCGCCAGCCAGCAATACCTTGCCGGTGGGCAGAAGGACTTCCGTACCAATTTCGCGGGCCGTGGACATACTTCCGGTCGGACAGAAACCTTTGACCGTGAACGGATTCGAAACCCCCGACACCGATTGGGCCGTTGCTCTCATCGTATAGCCCACCTGCCCACGGTCGACGGTCAGGTCCGTGTAGAAGATGTCTCCTGTGGCGTTCGTTTGCTGCGTTACCGTCCCGCCGAGAACCGCCGTGGGGCATGGGGGAGTGCCGTTCAGCGACATCGTGACGTTTGCGCCGGGTAAAGCGCCTCCTTGACTGTCCTGCACGTGAATGTGAACCGGACTGTTCGGATTCAGCTGCCCTCCCACGTAGTCCGGCGGCTGGGTCACGAACAGGATATTCACGGAAGGCGCCGCGAAAAGAATCGTGTAAATGGCATTCGCAATTTGGAACGGGTTCGCTTGGTCATGCACCGTCACGCCAAAACTGATCGAAGACGTCTGCGGATTCGCGATCGTGATGAGCCCGCTGCTGCTGACGAGTACACCCGCCACCGGAGCCGGAACACCAAAAGAATATGCACCAATTCCGCCCGTCGCCGAGAGTTGCGCGGAATACGGCACGCCAATCGTACCGCTCGGCAGTAGCGGCGGAGCGATCTGGATGACCGCGCCCACGCGAATCGTCGCCACCGTCGACACGGCTTCGGCCGGGAACGCCGCGTCCGTCGCCGTGATCGTCACGCTAGTGCCAGGCGGATTGACCACCGTCGGCGCTCCAGTGATTTGGCCCGTGCTGGGATTGATCGACAATCCCGGCGGCAGGTTCGGCGCGGAATAAACATACGGCGTCGTTCCGCCCGTGGACACGAGCGGCGTCGCCCCGTATTGCTGATTCACGACTCCATTCGGCGCCGGCAGCACAGTCTGTACGCTCAGCGGCGCAACGCTCACGTTCAGCTTGTAATTCCTTACCGCAATGTTCGCAGGCGTCGCGCTATCCGCAACTTGGATGACGAAGCCGTAGGCTCCGGGCGTTGTCGCTGTTCCGGAAAGCACTCCGGATGGACTCAAAGTGAGTCCTGGCGGCAGGTTCGCCGGCCCCCCAACAACGAACCAGGTATCGGGACCGGGCTTTCCACCTTGGGACGTGAGTTGCACCGAGTAATTCGGATCGTTGCGGTCTGTCGTGGGCAAGGATGGAGTGGTGATGGTCAGCTGCGGATAGACCACCGGCCCGGTGAGAGTTGTATTCCCCGGATTCGAAAGCACCGTGATCGTGTTCACCGCTTGCGGAACGGTTACCGGAGCGATGGCTGTCAACGGATTGAACTGCTGCTGCGCTGCTGTCAACATCGGATTCTGTACCCGCAATGTCGCGTACACCGTTTCGCCCGGCGCCAGCGTCACCGACGCTTCATTCGGAGTCGGATTCTGGATGTTTGGAGTCCCCAGCCCTGCCGCGCCCGGCCCGTACAATTTCGGATTGATGATGTTCGCCACCGTCACCCAGTGCGTTTCCAAACCGAGCTGGCAGTTCTCCGCTATCGGCGTCTGGTACAGCTTGTTCAGAATCAGCTGCACCACGATTCCCGCGGGAACCCCCGCGCTGCCGGCAGATGCTACCTGAACCGTATACGTCGCCGTCGTGTTGCCGTTGTTCGTCATCGGATAAATGACGTCTTCAATTACGTTGTTCTGAACGTTGGGGTTCCCGATGTTCGGGTTGCCGATGTTCGGGTTCGGCGTATCGGGGTTCTGAATGTTAGGGTTCTGGATATTGCCGTTCTGGACGTTGGGACTCGTCGAGCTGACATTCCCGATGTTTGGGTTGCCGATGTTCGGATTCTGGACATTGGGGTTCTGAATATTAGGGTTCTGAACGTTGGGGTTCCCGATATTCGGGTTTTGGACGTTCGGGTTGCTGATATTGGGGTTGCCGATGTTGGGGTCGGTGACTTCGGCGTTCTGGACATTCGGATTTTGGACATTGGGGTTCTGGACGTTGGGGTTCTGGATGTTGGGGTTGCTGGCGTCCGGATTCAGAACCGTCGAAGCGTTGAGCCCGTTCGTGATTACGGAACCGCCGATTGCGCTGATCTGAGCGACGTTTATGGTGACGCTGGCAAGCGCATTCGTGGAAGTAACGAACACGCTTCGCGACACAGACGAGTATTGCGGGATGGTGATGTCCAGAGTCGTCAGCAGAGAAAACTGCAGGAACGACGCTGAGCCTCCCGTGGGCTGGTTCGCAATGGTGAGTCGTACGAAGATCTGCTGCCCTGTGATGTTTTGCGCTTCGACCGCGAACGCGCGCTGAAACGGCACTACGGAAGTGACGCCCGTAACAGGGTTGGTGAACGTTGTGGTACCCAGGGGTTTCGCGTTTCCTGGAGAACCTGCCACAAGTCCGCCGGTAATCTGCGCGGTGTAGATGTTCTGGTTGCGCATGCCTTCCTGTCCAGGAGTGCACGCCGGCAAGGTTTGGCCGGGCTCGAAGATGCTCATTTGCGGCCCGGCTGTTCCCGCGATAATTGGCGGCGTGTAGTGCACCCAATCACCATTGGGCGGCGGAACCACGTCGCGATTGTCGGTCCAGGTGGCGTGGAACAGGGGATTGACGCTTGGCTTAAAGTTGTACGCCCAACCGCTGCCGCTCGGCACGAACAACGGCGATGGCACCACTTCGATGTAGTCGCCAAGGAACGGCTCCGATCCCTGCGAGAAGAGCGGCAAATTGGGCACGTTGAACTTGTACTGCTCGATATTGGTCGGCGTTTCTGAAGCGGACGTGTCCGCAGGGAGGCAGCACCCGAAGTCATAGTGCGAGACGGAGACCGAGGGTCCGACCACGATCGTCGGGAAAAACCCAAGTTCCAGCACGCGCAAGTCGATGGTGTGCCGGCGCAAGGTCAAACCGAAATCGTCAATGTAAGGCGTGAAAACCTCACTGGGGTTAGAAGTAGGAGGTGCAAGCTCGCCTTCGGGCACCAGCGTGGAAGTGTACGTTGCCGATACGTTGCCGGGACTATAGAAATTGACGTAGTGATCGAACCGCAGATCGTAATAGAGGATGGTCAGCCTGCCGTTGGCAAAGGTAATGGCAGGCATGATCTGGTGGCCGCGCCCGGAAGGATTGGTGGTCGCGTTTTGTGAAGGATTGTCGACCATGATCGCCGGCGTCCAATGTGTTCCGTCAAGCGATCCAGCGGCGACTACGCGGGCATCTCCGTTCCGTGCCAGTCCGCGAGCGGAAAAGGCCACGTAAACAAAACCGAACATATCGGTGGTGATGGAAGGATAGGCGTTGGTGCGGAAGGAGGTTGGCGTGGTGCCTTGATCGAACGGCTGGAAGTTGGAAATCTGTACGGGGGCGCTGAAGGTTCTTCCTGCATTGGTGGACTGTGCAACCATGACGGCGTTGGACACGCCCGTGGAAGCGAACTGCCGCCAGGCTACGTAAACATTTCCGTTCACCGGATTCACGGCAATCGAGGCGCCCTGGCTGGTTACTGTTCCCTTGTTAATCTGAACAGGCGTACTCCAAGTGATGCCACAATCAGTGGAGTGCGAGAACATCAGCCTAGTAGGAGTAGCGTTGTTCTTTTGGGCCTGCAGGAACTCGGTATAGGCAATGTAAACGTTGCCCGCCGCGAAGGACTGGTGTACCGACACGGGATTCCCGTTCTTGTCGACCACTCCAGGCTCATTCACGGTGAACGAACAAGTATTCGCGCCCGCGCGCGGAATGTCGACGGCCAGCGCGGGCTTGTCCAGGAACTGTGCTCCGGTGTTCCCCGTATTTCCGGTCGCGACAATGTGCGTATCGATGTAGGTGACCGGGTCGATGTTTTCGTTGTTGTTCAAATCGTTGTAGCGAGCCACGAAGATCGAACTCAGCGTTCCCGGAAGCGCTCCGGAGGAAGGCCGCACAAACGCAAGCCCCGCATAATAAAACATTCCGTTCGTACCGGCACGCACGACAGGGTCAGACGCGGCTCCGTAAAATCCCTGGAGTGCGGAGTGCCCATTCCCATTGTTGTCGGTGCATTGCGGCACGAGCTCCGGGCAACCAGGCAGCAGAGTGCTTTGCCACGTGTAGCCGCCATCGAAGGACTTGAATATGCCGAGCCAGGAGTCGCCGGTTTCTGTGCCGCCGCTCAGCAGAGTTTCTAGATCGACGGTGCGGTAGTCATTTGCTCCCGCGAGAATGTGCATGGGGTTGCGAGTGGAGACGGCCATCGACGGCTCGTTCTGACGCTGCAGGAAGGGGTCGCCCGTCGGCCATTGGGTGCCGGACACCATGTTCACGTTTTGACCGACGACTTGCGCTTTCGCCGCAGGCGTCAGCGTCAAGGCGCTACACAAGACGAGTAAGGCAAGCGCACAGAAAGATCGAAGGGAAGAATTCACAATAGGCCTCCGGCAGGGATAGAGATCAAGCGCATAGGTCCTCGCGACCGCTTGTCCTCGAGCATCACTACCGGCGAGGCAGCCAATCGATTCACTGCAGCATGCGAGAGTGGGAGGGACAGACCACGCGTCGAGCAGAGATGCGCAAGTTTCTGTGAAGATCCAACAAAAGTCAAGGATTGCTTTAAAGATTGCTTTAAAGATTTGTCAAGCCTCGTTAGAAATGTCCCCCTCTTTACCTCATTAGAAGTGTCCCCTTTTTTTGCTTTGTTGTTGTCATTGGGGCCTCCGCCTCCGCTTCGCCCTAAACGCGCCGCTCAAACCGCGGCGCAGGGCTGCGCTCCGGCGGAGGCCCCAATGAGTGCTGACATTTGCGTGCGATCCAGCAACAGCTGCTTTCTTCTTTCCGCATGGCCTTCGCGCCACGGATGGTTCGGGGCAGGCTTGCTTCTTATGCATTTGCTTGCTGATGGCCCGCAAACGTGATCCAGTCGAACAGATCAGGGTTCCTCGGAAGTGGAACGAAGAATTTATCGACGCGCCGCTTGTGAAACATCAACGGCAACCCTCCACGACGTGCACGGGAATGTCCGACATTCTGCTCTTCGCGCGTGGCCAATACCAAGTGCTCTATGCGCTTCTTGCGGGATGCGGTCCGCTTCGTGCCGCATTTCCGAAGAATTCCGCACGCTCTATATCGTGCAGAAGGCGAAACGCGGGGAGATTCAGCCATACCTGCGAAAATCTGGTCCGAGCCGCAACAGCGTACGTACCTCGCCGCCGCCGGACTTCACCAGCATCTTCAGCACGTTTTCCACTTCGTAGTGATCGCCGGCGCGCCAGAGCGTCCACTGATCCTGGGTGAGACCGACCATCTGCGCGTCCTGTTGATCACTGTGCCGAACCCGGGCTTCGGCAAGCTTGACGCGCTCTTGCGCGAAGATTTGCGTGCCCAGGCTAAGCAGAAAGAAGAAGACGGCAAATATTTTCGTGCGGACCGGCATGCACGAGATCTCTTGTACCAGCGACATTAACACTGCTGTTCCATCTGCTTCCTCTCCTGCCACAGCAGGGCCAGAAGACTGCGCATGCGCGCCGACGACTGCCCTGCAGATCGAGCTGATCGTCGGTCTTGATCGGCACGAAACGCACGTTCTCGTGATCGACCGCCTTGGTGATTCGTTGTACGCCAAGTCATTGATTTCGCAGGTGTACGACCTTTTGGCGAGGCACACCCTCTATTCGTCAATTATTATTTGATCAGTCGTCTCGGATTGCCTGCATCGGATTCGATGCTGCCGCGCGCCAGGCAGGCAGCGCGCACGCCACGGCGGCCAACAGTGCCATCACCCCGGTGGCGGCGAGCAGCAGAAGGGGGCTGCGCGAACTCTCGGCATCCCAGCCCGCCAGCACCCTATTAAGCGCCAGAGTGAGTAAGACACCGGCGAGAATTCCGGCGCCCACGCTTACGATCGTTGAGTTGAAAACAAGACCCAGCACATGGCTTCGGGGAGCGCCCAGCGCAATGCGAATGCCGAACTCATTTGTGCGCTGGACGACCGTATAGGAGACCACGCTGAACAGCCCCACAGCGGCCAGTGCCAGAGCCAAGGCGGCAAATGCCCCGAAGAGCCAGGAGATCAGGTGGCCTCGCGCCCACTCGGGCTGTTTCTGAATCCAGCCGTCCAGGTCGCGGACATCGTTACCGGTCTGCTGATCGCGGTCCACCGAGTTGACCGCAAGCTGTACCGCATGGAGCAATCGAAGCGGCGGGATCTGGGACCGGACCAGCAACTGCGTTCCCATTACCTCGATCAGCGTGTCGGGAACGAACACTTCCGATCGCACCGGCTTGGAGAGACCGTCATTGAGCTTGTCCTCGACCACGCCGACGATCCGCAGCCAACCATCCGCTCCAGGCGCCAGCATGTTGTAAGGCGGCTGCACCGCTAACGCGGGCCACTTGATCGAATGACCCACGGCATCCTCTCCGGGAAAATACCGCCGAGCCAGCGTTTGATTCACCACAGCGACCGAGGCGCCGCGATAGTCCTCCGTCTGGTCCCAAATTCGGCCCTCGAGAAGCGGAATGCGCAGCAAAGGGAAGTACTCCTGGCTGACCATGCTCAAACGCGCGGCTTGATCGTGCCCCGACGGCTTGCCAAGAATCTCGAATTTGGTCTCGAAGCCGTTCGATGGCGGCGTAGCGTTGGTGGATAGCGCCGCCATCGTCACCCCAGGAACCTCTGCCACATTCTCTCGCAGGTGATCGAAATAAGCGGCGCGTCCGGCCCAGGTGGTGTATGCCCCATCGCGCAAGGGAATGCCCACCGCCATAACGTTGTGCGGATCGTAGCCCAGGGGAATATGAGCCAGGCGCAAGAATCCCTCGATCGCGGTACCCGCTCCGGACAGCAGAATCAGCGTGAGCGCGATTTGCCCCGCGATCAACGCGCCGTGCGCGCGCCGCCCGCTCACCCCGCCTGTCATTTTGCGCGCGCTTGCCTGCATCACCTGACTCACCTCTGTCCGCGACAGTTGCAGGGCTGGCCAAAGGCCAAAGAGGACGCCCGTGCCCATCGCCGCGGCGATCGAAAACAACAGCACCGCCAGGTTGATATGAATGGAAGCCTCATGCGGAAACGAACTCTCCGGCAGGTTGGCCACGATGGTATTCAGAGACAGGGTGGCTAGAACTACTCCGGCGACAGCTCCGCTAACCGAGAGCAACAACGATTCGGTAAGCAACTGGCGAACGATCCGGCGGCGGCTGGCTCCAATGGCTGAGCGCACCGCGAACTCGTGCCGCCGCGCGGTTGCACGCGCCAGCAGGAGAATCGAAACGTTTCCGCATCCGATCAGCAGCAGCAGGGTGACCGCGCCGAAGAGCAGATACAGCGTTCCACCCAATTGCTGTACGAATTCTTCGTTGATCCCCATCACATGCAGGCGGAATGTATTCGGCGGGAAGTGTTTGGGCGTCTCCTTCGCAAACTGGTAAATCAGCGGTTGCAGGGCGGCGTCAGCCTGGACGTGGGTCACGCCCGGCTTAAGGCGAATCTCTGTGAAGTAGGACAGAGCTTGATTGGAATCTGTTTTCAACGGAAGGTACACGTCTCCGTCTTGCCAGGTAAACCGCGGCGCCGCCACTCCCACGATCAAATAGCTTTTATGATCCAGTCGGATCGTCTTTCCCACGACGGCGGGGCTGGCGTTAAAATGCCGCTGCCAGAATTTGTGGCCGAGTTCGGCCACTGGTTGCGGGTCCTGCCCGTCGATGGCGTCAGAGGGTTGCAGGTTCCGGCCGAGCGCCGGGGCAACACCCAGGAACTCGAAGGCGTTCGAACTCATGGACGCCGCCTGGATGTTTTCCGGCAAATCTCCTCCGCTCACCGTCACGTCCCGGATGTCAGAGAGAAAGGAGTCTTCCACCGCCGGAGACTTGCGGATTTGTCGCCATTGGGAGGGGGTCAGATTCGCAAACCAACCCATGAATCCCTTCTGCGTGACCAGAGCCAGATGGATCATGCGGTCCGGCGCCTGATAAGGAAACGGGTCCAGCAGAATGGCGTAGACAACGCTGAACACGGCGGCCGTAGCACCAATGCCCAGGGCCAGCGAGATCACTGCGGTGAGAGTGAACCCTGGCATTTTAACCAGTTGCCGTAGTGTGTAGCGCAGATCGTGCAGCAGCGTATGCACATGGGCTCCTTAGGGTAAAAGTGGTTTGCGTCGTCCAAGGTACTACATCTTAAAATCCGATGGCCAGATAGGAAAGTTCCTCGCAGCAGACGAGTGGGTGCAATCGGGCGTTCGCGTCCGGCTGCCTGGGTCAGACACGAAATGGGTATTGTCATTGCAGTCGGGCGATCTTCCTTTGAATTATCTCTACCCAGATCGCTTCGGAGCTGGGCTCCATCGTCTTCGCGATTGCGAGCGCCGTCTGGTATGCGGGCTTTGCGGCCAGCCTCCGGCCGAGCGCAGTCAATGTATCGCCCAGAACCATTTGTGCCTGCAACTCATCGGGGTCGATGGCAACGGCCGTCTGCGCCTCCGCCAGCGCGGACGCTAACTGCCCGGCCGCAGTGAGATCTTTGGCCCGCGTTACGTGGCCGAGGGCGGAGGCGGAACGCATGTCAAACGTCCCATCGTAGACAAAGACGCCGTCCTGAATGAAAGTAACCGGTTTCAGCTTCTGAAACTCTCGGTAAGGATTCAGCACGTTGGAACCCCACTCGTAGCCCGTGAGCGTTCCCGCGCTGATCAGTAGAGTTCCCGTGATCGTCTGCGGCGTATCGATTTGATAATCCGTCCACCCGCTGTCAGCTGTCGGCAACGGTTTGCATGGGATTCCATACGCGCTGAAATGGATGGAGGGCTCGGCAAAGTATGCAAACCAGCAGTCCTTCACCCCGCGATTGTCGAGATATTTCCTGACCGCCTTCAACTGTTGACCCCAGTCCGTATTGGAGTCGGTCAGGTACTTATAAGTGTTCGCGGGACCGCCCCAGAATTCGTTCGAGTAGGCAAGGTAGTTCGGATAAGCTCGCGCCGAAGAAACCACGTGCCATGCCAGCAACAATCCCACGACGTAGGCCCAGCGCCGGTCCTTATGCGCCAGTGCGAGCGTGGCGCCCCCAATCAGCACGGAGAGAAACGGATACATCGGCAGGATGTGCCTTGCGCCGATGTTCAGGCCAGTGCCAGTCGCGATCAGCAAATAGAGAACCGGAGGAATGGTGAGAAAGAAGACCTCGCGCCGAGCGCGCAATTTTCCAGTAACAATCGCGAAGCCGGTCAGCAGCAGCAAGCACATGAATGCCGCCGTGGACTTGATGATGAAGGCCGCAGGAAAGTAGAACCAGACTCCGTGCGCGTATACTTTGCCGAAGATGTAGGTTGAGAACGAATCTGAGATCAGGCGCACGTCCACCAACCCGTAAAGAAAAGACTCGGGCAGGAGGTGCAAGCGCGCGAGCGCGAGATAAACCTGCGGCTCGAGCCCTTTTAATCCCCTCGCGTACTCAGCGAGCGAGGGACTCAACTGCATTCCACCTGGCCGTGCGGCATAGCGAAAACCGTAGAAAGCCCAGAGCACCACGATGGCGATGGTCGACGCAGCCAGAAAGGCGCCAGTCAGGCGCAATGCTACTCTCTTTTTGTTGGTCCGCGTTTCGGGCGAGGACCACAATATCTCAGTAATAATGAGTGCTAAGCCGAATGGGAGGAGAAGCACACCTGAGTGTTTCGACGCCAGAGCAAGTCCACTGACCAGGCCGAGAACGATCAGCCTCCCGACCGAAGGCGCCTTCACGTAGCGGTAGAAGGCATAGATGCTGGCGAACATGAAGCAGGAGATACCCATGTCCGTTGTGACATAGGCGCCGTGCGCGATCATGTTTGGCTCAAAAACCACCAGCGCCAATGCGAACAGCGCCGCACCGTCGCCAAACATCTCTCGCGCTGCCAGAAAGACGAGCAGTCCCAGCAAAAGACTGAGGGATGCCGCCGCCATCCGGGCGCGAAAAATGATGCAATCCGCTTCGGCCTCTCCACCGTTGCCGAAGATGAAATCCCGTCCATCGAAGTATGCTTCGTCTTTGAATGATGCAAGGCCCTTGGGATCTGGCACCTTGAGGTGTATCGGCAGAAGTGGGATCGCCGCTAGCGCCTTCACCAAGGGTGGATGTTCCGGATTGATGCCAAAGTCTACCTTCTTCCATGACATATAGCCGGCGAAGATATGGTCACCTTCATCCCAAGACAATGATTGCTGTCGGATCGAGAATGTCAGTTCCCCCAAGAACACCAGCAAAAGCAACACTGCTCCCGCGCTTCCATAGTGTTTTCGTAAGTTCAGTTCAAACACATCTCACCCCTGGGCCATAAAACTAGAAGTTGCTGTCCTGGATCTGTTTTGACAGCATACATGGGCTTCGCGAATCGTGCCGTTGGCAACGGGTTGATCGGTGCGGAAGCGTCCAGAAAGTCGACTTTGCGTCAGGGCGGTTTCGCAATCACGGGTCCGGACCCTAATCGGCGCTAAGGCGGTTTTACGTCCAGGTGGACTAGATTTGTAAACACTGTCCGTGTCAGTAGTAATTGCAGTCAAGGCTTGCTGCGCCGTGCGGAATCGGTTCGCTCCAGAGGGGGCCGCCGTCTTCTCTGGAGCTGCCGGGCGATTCCGGACAAATGACAGCATAAGGTTTCCATTACGTTGCCTGCCCAATGTCCAGTCGGTTGATCTTACCCGCAGGCGAGAGCTGAACCTGAAGTATGTCTGAAAATCGCCCCATCGGTCCGAGTGGAATGCGCCAATCAGATCCAGTCCATTGTTCTCGACGCGGTCGATTGAAGTGAACCGCTCGTGCCCGACTCAGTATCTGGCCCGGACTCGTCCACCTGAAATGCAGCTTCAGCTTCTTCCAGCGGATGAATTTCGACGGCCAGAGCATTACGGACCCAGGCTCAACCAGGATGCAAGGAGCGACTCTCATCACGCCGCACTGTGCGATTGGACTGCGACGTCCCGTGTTGTCAGCAGGTCGCCCAGGCCAATCCGACGAAGAAGCTAGGCCCGGACACGATCCGAAACTGCATTGACTACCTCCGCGCCGTCCGGCGGTGAAGTACGCTACAAGCAAACCAATCTGGTTTCTGGCACGTCAGGCCTGCATAATCAGAGCCAAGAGTGCACCGGCGGCAAAACGTAGCGACATCTTCATCTGCAAATCTCCCTTGTTCTTAGAAACGATTCTGTAATGCGGTTATCGGGACTGAGAATCACATGGTTGATTTAAGCGATGATTCAAACGCCGTCAGTTTTGCCCACCGTGACCGTCGGAGTGGTCGTCGTTATCGCCTGAGTGCTCGCCGTGATCCATCTCGCCACCCAGACTAAAGGCGTACACTTTGTTATTTCCGGTTCCTTGAATATTTCGGTAACCCGATCCCCAGTAGAGGGTGCCGTCCACAATCGAAGGACCATCGATCACGGTGCCCCCGCTCGCGAAGTTCCAGAGGATATTTCCCTTTGTCGCGTCCAGCGCGTACATCTGACCTGAATTAGAGCCGGCGTACACAACGCCGTTTGCAACACTGACCGAACCTCTGTCAATTGTGTTGGCCGTGGGGTCTGCAGTCTGCCAAAGGATCTTCCCAGTGGCGACATCCAGAGCGCTCCATGCACCCCAGGTTATTTGCTGTCCCGACGGCACCAAGGTGTAGGGGAGGTGGTCGCTATTCGCGATAGCAACATAAATGCGCTGACCATCGGTCGCGGTACCCCACTCGATGCCTCCGAGCGAAGCGCCTGGACCTACCGGTGTGCTCCAAACGATGTTGCCGTTGTCGGGATTGAGTGCCCAGAAGATTCCGCTCTTCTGGCCAAAGCCAACGATATTGCCCACGAGATTAGGTCCTGATCCTCCCAGATCGAAATCGGGGCTGGTGGGTACAGGACAGTTGGCCTTGGGTCCTGTGGGTGTAAGGCATGCGACTGTCCATGTATCAAGACCTTGCAGCCTCTTGGCCCACTTGACCTGCCCGCTCTTTAGATCCAATGCAAGCGCGGTGTCGAAGAAATCGTCAGCCGCGGCACAGTTCGCTGTCGGAGTCGCGTTCTGGCAAGCTTCCACATCTGCGGGCGCAGTGTAGTTGTTGCCGGTACCAATGAAGAGCATGCCGCGCTTTGGATCGATTGCGGGTGGTTGCCAAATCGCGCCGCCACTGTATCCCCCTGGCTGTCCGCCATTGTCCGGCATGTCGAAGGTTTTCCAAAGCATCGCACCGGTTTTCTCATCGAGCGCGACGATACTGCCGCGAAAACTGCAACAGGGATACGTTGGGTCAAGTGCGAGAGCCTCCTCACTCGACGAGACGCCAATGTAAACGACGCCGTCGAAAACAACCGGTGATCCGGTAATGATTGCTGCCGGATGATCATCCACGTGTGTCATCCACCTGAGCGTTCCTGATTCGCGATCTACCGCCATGACGTTCGCGCCGTTGTGAACCTTGTTGCCGCCCAGAATGTCGCCAATGATTACCTGGTTCCCGTCGACGGCAGGACTAACACGAGAGATAGCCCCATCGACGCCGTCGTACTCGGAGATCTTGTGAGACCAGATGAGGCGTCCGCTGTCCTTCTTGACTGCGAAGAGATTGCCGGCCCAATCGGGGAAGTAAACGGCGTCACCGTCCACTGTTGGAGTAGCTGAAACGTCGCCACCCGTTGTGAACACCCATTTGGGTTTCAGCTCTTTGACATTGGCCGGACTGATAGAGTGCTCAGCGGGCTGGCTCCAAGTATTGTTTAGATTCTGTCCGGCTATTCGCCATTGGCCGGATTTCGACTCAGGCGATTGGCTCTGCGCGCTCAGCCCGGCGACTAACAAAAGGATACTGATCGAGGCTGCCTTTGCCAGCGACACGTAACGATTTTTGATGGGTATCTTCATTGTTCTCCTTGAATTTGGTGCAATCACGCGCTCGTCTACTGCTTACATCTCAAAGTGGCTGGGATTAAGGAATTGCAGCTTCTGCTTGATTTCGGAACAACTTGCCAGTTGGCTTTGTCCGAGAAAAAACCACACACAGAGTCGGACCTGATAAATCCAGCCGATGGTGTTGAACTCTCAACAGTCTCGGTGCGGAGTTAAAGCGACTCGATCCTTCGCTCGTCTCAATGTGATTGCTTTTTATCTGCTTCCAGGATTAGTACGGAAGGCTACTCGGGTGATCTGGGGGATGCCGATAAGCACCATTGCAATCCGCACGGGTTGCCTTTTCATCATTTCTCCTTTGAACATTTTGACGGCTATTGGGTAACTGCTCCGCTTACGGCTTCTTTATCCAGCGAAGAGGCCGTTATCATGTGTTAAGAACGATCATCGTCAAAATGTTTCACAAAGCGTTGGATTGTGATGTTCGCTACAGGGTTACGGAATCAGATGTAAAGTTTTTGTCGCCTGTAGCGCGAAGAGTCGTGACAAAGTTCGCGCTTCATGGTTAGCAGCATATTTTTATCGACGTGCCTCTGTTGGCGAGAAATGCGGTTATGTAGGAAGCGAAAAATGGATCGTGAGAGGATTGAAGAGTCCGCCATCACGCTGGTCGTAAGCCTGGTTTAGCCATTCAAGGCTTGGCTCACGTTTGCATGTTCCAAGAAGGCTTGGAATCGCCGGTTGGACTATAATCCGCGGATGGCGTCCGCAGAACATGGTTCCCACCTGCCTGTCCGCTCAACCGATCCGGACGACACATTGGCGAAAGGCCTCGCCAGTGAGGATATTCTCGAAATATTGAGAATGATTCTGGCAGGCGCGTCTTTGAAGGAAGTGCTGACGAGCGTGGCGCGGGTTGTTGAATCTCATCGTGAAGGAATGCTCTGCTCGGTTTGGCTTCTTGATCAAGACCGTGTACACATGCGGGCTATTGCAGCGCCAACTCTTCCCGAATCCTACGTTGCAGCGCTTGACGGATTTGCTGTTGGCCCACAGGGCGGATCGTGTGGCGCAGCGGTAAACCAGCGCAAGCCTGTTTTCGTCAGCGACGTCCTGACGGACCCAATCCTTGAACAGGTGCGCGACATAATCGCAGCGCATGGCATTCGCGCCTGCTGGTCTGCACCAATCATATCTCACCAAGGTGAAATTCTTGGAACCTTTGCCTTTTACTTCCGATCAGTGCGAAGCCCAAGTCCAAGAGATATCGACCTAATCGGAAACGCCACTAGTATCGCTGGAATCGCGATAGAGCGGAAGAAAGCAGAGGAGAATCTACGGCGCAGCGAATGGTCTCTTCTTGAGGCTCAGAGACTAGGCCATTCGGGGAGTTGGAGTCTAGACGTTTCATCCGGGATGGTAACGACTTCGCCGGAAATGCTCCGGTCATTTGACGTCAAATCGGGTGACGACTGTTCAAGCCCTGACTTTTGGTTTAACAGGATTCATCCTGAGGATCGGAAGCGGGTTCGGGATCTCTTTGAGAGATGCGTCATGGAGAAAACAGATTACGAAGCGCACTACCGCCTTCTTCTTCCCGACGGAACCATCAAATACCAACATTCTATCGGACGTCCCATCGTGAACGAGAGGGGCGACCTCGTGGAATTTGTTGGGACCGCAATAGATGTCACCGAACAGGCGCAGGCCAGGATTGAATTGGAGAAAGCTTTTGAAGAGATTAAGCAGCGGACGGAAGCCGCCCGCCGGAGCGAGAGAGAACTTCGCGACGTGGTCAATACGGTTCCTGCGTATGTATGGAGTACTTCGCCCGAGGGGCAGGTTGATTTCGTTAATGATCGTTGGTTGCAGTTCACAGGTTTAGCTTTGCCCGAGGCATTCGGGCGGAAGTGGGAAGCGGTTCTTCATCCCGATGACCGGACGAGGGTCGTCGCCGATTGGCACACAGCCCTTAAGAACGGGCAAGCCATGGAGAGTGAAGCGCGGGTTCGGCGGGCAGACGGAGAATATTGCTGGTGGTTTATTCGCAATGTACCGATGCGCGATGAAACCGGAAAGCTCGTCAGATGGTATGGAACTGCTATCGACATCGAAGATCGCAAGCGGGCTGAGCAAGCCCTTCGGAAAAGCGAGGAGCG
>Ga0210400_10001516_pt1 | contig 23007 bp, 18 predicted proteins | sample IncBWH26MmetaG_FD_155456 | JGI IMG/M metagenome (GOLD analysis project Ga0210400, IMG submission 155456) | Forest soil microbial communities from Barre Woods Harvard Forest LTER site, Petersham, Massachusetts, United States - Inc-BW-H-26-M | ecosystem: Environmental > Terrestrial > Soil >...
GCCCGTGCCGGTGGATCTGGCTTACCTCGTGCGCAACAACATCTACGTGTTTGGGATTCGCGGCGAGGGAAAGAGCGCGACCCACCGCGCCGCCGCGTTGATGGCGCAAAAGCGGTTCGACGCCAAGCTGATCCACACCCACACCTTCCCGCTTGGCGAGGTGCCGACCGCAATCCGCTACGCGCGCGAGCGCGTCGAGGACGCAATCAAGGTGGTGGTGCAAATTCGCGAGAACTGATCTTCGCATCGAAGAACCGGTGCTGGTCGGCCAGGCGCCGGCGTGAACGCAGCCGCGGTTACGCGACGCTTGGCAGCACTTCGACCGCGACAGCGGTGACGTTGTCGTCGACCCGCCGGTCCAATGCGGCCGAGATCAGGTGCTCGGCGGGTGTCTCCGTCCTGGCTAGCAGGTCGGCGAGATCGCCTTGCGGAACAGTCTTCGAAAGCCCGTCGCTGCACAGCAGGAACCGGTCGCCGGGTTGCAGGCGGTCACTGATTTTATCGAGGTCGAGCGGCTCGCCCGCGGCGCCGACCGCTCGGGTTATGATGTTGGCGCGCGGGTGATGCGCGGCGTCTTCCGCGCTGATTGTGCCCGCATCGACCAGTTCCTGCACTAGGCTGTGGTCGTGGGTGACCTGGATGAGTCTTCCCCGGCGCAGCAAATAAGCTCGCGAATCGCCGGCCCACAGGCAGGCGTAGTGATCGCCGCGCGCCAGCAGAACGACGATCGTCGTCGCGAGCATCGCATCGGCGCCGCGCCGCGCCGCCTCGGCCCGCAGCAGATCGTGGGCGCGAAAGATACGAGCACGCGCTTCATGGAGCAGCTGTGCCGCGCCGAGCCCTCCCGACACCGCGTCCAACGCCTCGGTAACCATTCCGGCGGCGACTTCGCCTGCCTGATGACCGCCGGCGCCGTCCGCGACCGCCCACAGGCCGAGATCGGGACGGTTGACAAAGCTGTCCTCGTTGCGCGTGCGGACTGTGCCGACATGCGTCGCGGCCGAGGAGCGGAAGCGCCCGGCGGACAACACGCTCGCTCCGATCGGCGTGTTCGTCATTCGCGGTCGACCGGCTCAACCGACTGCATCGCCATGCGCCGCGCGTCGAGCATGGCGGTAAATGTCGTGCCGTCCGGCAGTTCCCGGTGGGTGAAGACGCGCGGTGGCACACGTGGCGCTCCCTCGGTCCACCAAACGCCACCTAACGGTCCGAGCAGCAGCGGGTCGATGCCCGGATCGAGCGGCGGGGCGCCTGCGGCCTCGCTCAAACGAGCGGCGAGTGCTTCGGGTGAAAGGTCGTCCTCTAGGGCCGCGCGCCCAGCCTCCTCAGCGATGCGAAAAAACCCGCCGGCATCGCGGATCATTTCGATCGAATCGCCGGAGCGGGCGACCAGCGCGAAGGTCAGCGGGAAGTACCGGCCGACCCGATCGACGCTCGGCAGCCAAAGCCCCACGACCAGCTCCGGCCCGCACAGCCCGGGCGGCAGCGCGAAGCGCCAGACCGCCGCCTCGAGCCAGGCCGGCTGCCATTCCTCGCCAAGCTGGGCGCGGCTGGCCAGCAGCATGCTCTCCATCCAGCCATGCCACGGATCGACAAATCCGCGCGGCAAGCCGACACACACGAAGTCGCCCCGCGCCGGGATCTTGCCGTAGAACCCCATCGCGGCATCGCGCGGTCGTGACGTGGCTTGCCCGTCGGTCACATGTTCGGGCACTGAAACCCTCGCAACATGCTGCCGGCGAACGGGTTCAGGACCGAGCCCGCGCGCAGCTCGAAAATCGCCTCCCGATCGCCCACGCGGAATGTCAGCTGATAGCGGTCCGCCGAACCGACCTGTTTCAATTGGCCCCGCTCGAACAGACGGAACAATGCCCAGGGCCCCGATTCCTGTAGTACCCCGGTGCTGCCCGAAGAGGGCGGATCGAACACCAGCCGGGCGGTGCTCATGCCGTTGGGGCCGGGCCAGGTAACTTGGGTCGCGCGAGGTGGCCCGTTCGCATAGGTGATCGTCGTCCCGCCGAGATCGAGGGTCACCTGAGTGGCGCTGCGATCGAGCGATACGGGTGTCACATCGAAATGCACCGTCGGCGTCGTGCCCGCCGCGAAAAACACGTCGCGGATCTTCGCCGCCTGCTGAAATTTCGCAAGCTCGGCGGGCGACACCGGCGGCGGTACGCCGCCGACCGCCTGGCCTCGCCACACCGGCCCGCTCATATCGACAAAGGGGCGAAGCTGGGTGTTGAAAAACCCGTCGAGCAACCCGCCCGGCGACAATAGCTTGGTGAAATCGTCGAGCGGGATATCGTTGGTTCCCCCGGGACTGAACGGATACCGCCCGGCGACCGCTTGCTGGCACAGGGTGGCGGGGCCGCCGGGGGCGCCGAACGCCTTCTTGACCTCCTCGGCGGTGCTGCCGCTGCGAATGGCCGTACCGCTGGTGATCATCGCCTCCAGCCAGCGCTTCACCGGCTGCGGTGCGCGCGTCGCCTCGGCGCGCAATTGCACGACAGGGTCGTCGCCGGCGAGCACTGTCGGTGCCGCGGCAGGAGCGCCACCGGCCGCTGGCGAGGCCAGCTTGGCGAATTGCTGCCGCAGGGCGTCGATCGCCTTCAGCGTCTGGTCGATCGGCGCACCCGGTCCGCTGCCGACATAGTCACGGAGTGGACGATAGCGCTCGTCGATTTCTTTGCCGGGCTCGATCGGAGGGCTCGCTGCCTGTGCGGCGAGCAGCGGGGTCAGCTGCGCTGCCGCGGCCGAGAGCGACTGCTGGGCGATGCCCTGTGCTGCATAGGGCACGACTGCCCGCGCCGCGTTGGACGCAGTCTCCGTTGCTGCTTGGCCTGCCGCCTGCTTCCCTGCCGCAGCCGCGGCATTGCCAGCCGCTGCCGCGGCGCCTGCGCCAGGGGCCCCCGGCGGCGGCTGCGACAGCGTCAGCTGCCGCGCGACCGAGGTCAGCAGATCGCGTATCGGCGATTGCGGCGAGGCGAGCAGATAGAGATCCTGCGACGCCTGCTGCGGGTTGCGGAGCGGCGTAATGCTGAGATCGGTCAGCATCGCATCCCACTGCTTGGCATAGTCGGCCTGGTAGAGCGCGATCACATCTTGTTCGAGCCGCCGCGCCTCGGCACTGTTCGGGGCGAGCTCGGAACGGGTCCCGAGCACCCAGCTTTCGCTGGACACTTGCTTCGCGGCATAGCCGAGCGCCGGCAGCAGCACCTTGTGGAATCCGTCGACCGTGTAGAAGCCTGGGATGCCCTCGGTGAGCGGCTTGCCCGTAGCCCGGACGAAAACCCCGATACCGCCGGCACCAAGCGCATCGGCCGGGCGCCATGGCGGGATCGACTGGGCGGCTGCAGACGGCGCGATCAGGGAATAGGCGCGCGTCGCCGGCGGCACCCGGCTAAAGGTCGCGCGGGCGGCGGCGACGAGCGCGTCATCGAACGGCACCGTCGGCAATGGGTTGGCGAGCAGCACGTCGAGGTGGCGGGCCAGCGCCTCACGCGATGGCGCCATCACCGCGCCCGGATACCGGCCCTGCCAGTCGAGCAGCATCCAGGCGCGCACAAGGTCTCGGTCGAGCGGTCCGGCGCGGCCGAGCATCAAATACACGCGGGTCGCCTGATAGAGAAAATCCGGACGGCCGAAATTGTCGTGCATCTGGCTTTCGAGGCGCCATAGCAGCCGCGGAAACAGCACGCGCTCCAAAGCGTGGCGATAGATCCCTATGGAGCCGGCAGCCAGCTTGGCGTGCTGCGACAGGCCGAGCTGAAGCCAGGATGAGTGGGCTCTCCGGTCATCGTAGCCGTGCGGCAGCGCACGAGCCTGGTCGAGCACCGGTAGGATGCGCGGCATGTCGGCATCGGAGATCGGTTCGCGCGGCAGGCCTGCCGCCGTCTGCTCGTAGCCCGTGAGCGCTGCCGCTAGCTCGTCGATCTGCTGCTCGTTGTCGCTGCGAGCATGCCACAGCAAGCCGGCGACGATGATGACGGCGGCTGCGGCCGCGGCGAAAGCGCCGCCGCGCAGCAGCACACGGCGCCGGGCGGCGCCGGGCCGCTCGGAGGCGAGCATCGCCTCGCCGAAGATCACCTCGCGCACGAGACGGCCCAGAAAATAGCTGCGGCCTTGCTCCGGGCGAAGGCTCGGCGCGCGCCGTTGGTCGATTCCGAAGGCGCGGCTGAGCACCCCGGTTAGCCGATCGATCGGGGTGCCTTCCTGGGTGCCGGAGGTGACATAGACGCCGCGCAGCATCGGCGCCGGATCGAGCCGTGAGCCGCCGAACACCTCCTGCAGGAATTCCGCGAGCGGCGCTTCCATGCTGGCGAACTGCGACGGGAAGCCGGCGATCAGGCCGCGCCGCTCGGGACTGCGCTCGGCCTGCAGGCGTTCCAACAGCCGGCTGTTCAACCGCTCGACCAGGGCTTCGAACTCGGCCCGGAACCCACCGATCGGGCCGATTTCCCGCTCGGTCAATGGGAAGGTTGCTCCCCATACCTGGGTGCGCTTTTCCCGGTCGAGATCGTCGAAGAACTCGGTGAAGCCGACAAGCAGGTCGGCCTTGGTGAATATGGCGTAGACCGGCAGCCGGATCGCCAGCCGCTCCTCGAGCTCCTTGATCCGCCGCCGGATCGCGCGCGCATGATCGAGCCGTTCCCCTTGGGCCGCGCTGGCGATCTCGGTTAAGGCGATGGCGACGATGACGCCGTTCAGCGGCTGCCGCGCGCGGGTGCGCTTCAACAGGGCGAGAAAGGCATCCCAGCCCGCACGATCCACGGCGGCGTCGGAATCCTGAGTCGTGTAGCGACCGGCCGTGTCGATCAGCACGGCGTCTTCGGTGAACCACCATTCGCAGAGCCGGGTCCCGCCGACGCCCGCGACCGCGTTCTGCCCCATCTCGGCGGCCAACGGGAACCTCAGCCCGGCATTCAGCAGCGCCGTCGTTTTGCCGGCGCCAGGCGGGCCAATGATCACGTACCAGGGCTGCTCATAGAGATATCCCTTGGTGCCGCGCGCCTTGCGCAGCAGCGTCAGCGCGGTCGAAAGCTTGTCCTGAAGTGCTGCCGCCTCCTCGGCGGAGGCGAGGGCTGACGGGTCGGCCGGCGCCGCCGCGATCCCTTCGGTAAGAGCCGCATCGCGGCGACGGCGTCGCCAATCCAGACACAGGTTTACCCCGGCCCATACCAGAAACATCAGGGCAATCAGGGCGACCCGTATCTCCCAGTCTTCGAGAAACGACAGGAACGGGCCAAAGAACCAGAGCAACGCCGCGAGCAGCGCGGTGCCGAGAAAGCTCAGCGCCCAGCGCGCGATCAGAAAGGCGAACAGGCCGTTCATGGCGTCACTGCGGCCGATGCAGCACGATCTCGATCCGCCGGTTCTCTTCGCGGCCCTCCGCTGTGGTGTTGGGGGCAAGCGGGTCGGATTCGCCGCGGCCTTCCGCGGCCGTGCGCGAGGGATCGCCGATCTTGCGGTCGATGATGGCCTTGGCCGCCTCGGCCCGCGCGAGAGACAGCTGGAAGTTCGAGGGAAACTTCAGATTGTTGCGGATCGGCTGATTGTCGGTATAGCCGACGATCTGAACCTGCCCCGGCTCGTCCTTCAGCCCATTTGCGATGCGGTCGAGCAATGGGAAGAAACGGGCTTCGACCGTGGCGCTGCCCGAGGCGAACATGCCGCGATTTTTGATCCGCACGAGCGGCGTTGGTGGTGTGCACATCACGCTGACCAGGCCCTGGTCGACTTCCGGCTTCAGGAAGTCGCACAGCGGGTCGGTCGCAGCGGGTGCCGGCTGGGCGGCCGGCGGCACGGGCACGACCGGAGCCACCCGGGCGATCGCCGGCGTGTGATCGGGCGGTGCGTTCAACAGCCGTGCGAACAAGCTGTCGGAGGATCCGTTGAGCGTCGTCGAAAACCAGATGAATAGGCCGGCCAGAATGGCCAGCGCAACGGAGGCGCCGACCCAGACCGGCACGGTCGGCCGGGCGCCGCGGTAGGGGGCGGCGAGCCCTTTCCAATGCGGCGATAATTCGGGTTCGGCCAGTTGGCGCTGGCGCAGGATCAGCGCATAGGTCTCCTCGCGCAGTCGGTCGAGCTCGGCCGGTCCGCGCGGCGACAGCCGGTAGCGGCCCTGAAACCCGAGCGACATGCACAGATACATCAGCTCGATGACCGGCAGGAACCGGCCGGGGTTCTGCCGCATCTGCGTCAGCAGGTCGAAAAAGCGCTCGCCGCTGCGAACTTCCTGATGAAACGTCGAGACCAGCGAACGGGCGTCCCAGACGCCGGTGCTGCCCCACGGCGTGTTCAGCACCACGTCGTCGAGGCTGGCGCACAGCGCGTAATGGGCCGGACGTAAGAGCTCGATTGGCACGCCCGAGTCGCGCGATTGCTGCTCGAAGCGGCGCATCGCCTGCACCGCGCGTTCGCGCAAATCGCCCGGATCGGGCTGATTGACCGTGTTGCGCAGGCGCATCATCAGCTGCAGCAGCGGCGCCGCTGCGGCGACCAGCGGGCTCAACCCCATCGTAAGGGTCTCGACTCCATCGGACGAGACTGCGGCGGCGGCCGGGCGTAGCGGTGGCTCGGCCACGCCCACCGGGAGATCGGCAGCGGTGCCTCGGCGGCCGCCTGGCATCGGCCGGATGACGGTCCTCTCGCTGTCTTCCGGCTCGATAAACGGGTTGTCGCTCATGGTGCCGCCCGCTAGCCGCGGATCGCCCACAATTCGAGGCGGAGGTTCGGAAATTCGCCGGAGAGATGAATGGCGAACCCGCCCGAAGATTGCATCTGCTGCCAATGCGGCGAATTGCGGTCGAGCTCGAAATAGGATGCGCCGGCATAGAACGGGATCTGGCGCGGCGCCACCGGCAACGGGCGCACCGCGATGCCGGGGATCGCGACGTTGACGAGGTCGCGGATGTGCTCGACGGCGCCGATCTTGACCTGGCTTGGGAAGAGCCGTTGCAAGGTCTCGGTCGGGACATCGGCCTGAACCGTCAACACGAAGCTCGCGGCGCGCAGGATCGAGCGGTCGGTAATCGGGCCGACCCGAACCCCATAGCGCCGCTCCTGCAGCGGGATCGCGACGGCGGTCTGTTCGAGGACGGCCGACAGCGAGCGCCGCAGATCGGCGACGACCGGCGCGAAGCTGCGCTGCAAATCCTCGTGCCGATAAGCGGGATAGCTGTTGGGACGGCGGGTGGCTTCGGTGAAGGTGGCGAATTCGCCCGCCATTTGCACGAAGACCGAATAGAGTTCTTCGGGATGGACATTGCCCGAATCGGCCCAATGCGCCAGCAGCTTTTGCCAGCGGTTGATCGATTGCAGGAGCAAGAAATCCTGGATGTCGGCGACACCGCGCGAGCCGCCGGGCGCCGTCAGCCGCGCGGCAAGCGCCTCGCCGCGCTGGTTGAGCATGCCGGCGAACTCGGTGATCAGTCCGGCAAGCGGCGGAGCGCCGGAGCACAGCAGCGCTGGCGGAATCCAGCGATCGTCCAGCGAGGCGCGGCGGTCGGAGGCGACCTCGACAATCCGCGCCAGCCCGATGCACAGATACCCGGCGCGCTCTTCGGTTTCCAACATGTAGCGCAGGCGCAACCGGCCGATCTGCAGTGGGGCGGGCTGGGGCGAGGCGGAATGCGTGTCGTACGCCTCGAATTCGCGCAGGTGATAGCGCCCGTCGGCGCCGTTGGCGGCGACCTCGACCGCCCCCGCCTGGCGCACCGGGGCAGCGAGGTAGACCACCGCATTCCTGGTGCTTTCCGGCAGATCGAGGGGTGGCGGGTGGTCGGTCTCGCCGGGAATCGCGAAGGGTGTGCCGTCCTCGAACACGCCGATCGCCGAACTCAACGCGAACCTGCCCGTCGCCAACAATTCGCGGTCGATCGCCATTTCGACGATGCCCCAGGGGTGCGGACGCAACGGCGCGGTACGCGTCCGCACCAGCGCTTCCAACCAGCGGTCCTGCTGCTGGAAATGCTGGGCGCGCAGGAACATGCCTTCCTGCCAAACGACCCGGTTGGTCCACGTCATGCTACTACGCGCTTCCCCTGCCGAAGCGGAGCCGTCAGCCTATCATCGGCCTTGGGGCTACGCGAGGGCCGCGGTGAGCCGGGTGATCGTCAGGGCGCGGCGCGACGGTCCGCTGGCCGCCACCGGCGCGATCCCCCGCCACCGCGCCCGGTCGATATCGCGGAACAAGACGGCCGTGCCGATGAACTGCGCGCCGGGTTTCAGCTCGCGGGTGATCGTCCGGCTTTCTCCCGGCTTTAAGACGAATTCCTCCGAACCCAGGCTTTCCGTGCCAAGGGTTTGTTGCTCACGTTCGGTCAGCGCGAAGACATCGGCGCGCTCGAAGGCGGCATTGCTCTTCAGCTGAAACAGCCTGACCGCCACGGTAGCGCCCTGGCCCGATGCATCCGGGTTCTGGTCGGCGCTACCGCTGACGGTCAAGGTCAACACCGCCGGCGGCGGCGGAGAGGAACAACGCGCCGCCAGGAGCGCCGGCAGCGCGAGCAACAGCCGGCGGCTGATCATCAATCCTCCTCTTTCGCCGACACCTCGGTGAGGGCACGTTCGTAGGCGCGGGCGAAATTCTTGCCGAACACGCTGTCGAAATCGTCCGATAGGGCGTGGGTGATCCGCGCATGCAAAGCCTCGAAGGCGTCCCATGCACCGGCCTTGCGCTGCATCGGCACGAAATCCAACCCGCCGCGTTCGGCGGTCCGCCGCAGCTTGGCCGGGTCGAGCTCGGCCAGCAGGGCGCGCACCGCCGATTGCATCGCCACGACCGTCGCGAGCTCGTGCAGCCGCACGTCGCGCAGCGCGTCCGCCACCGCGTCGGCGGCGTTCATCTCGGTGCGCCGGCCGGCGCCGAGCAAGGCGCGCAGCGCATCCTCGTCATCCGCCGAGAATTTCAGCGGGTTGTTGCCCTGGCTGCGCAACATCGTCTGTTCGAGCCGGAATTCGCGCTTGACGGCGGCGCGCGCCATCAATGCCCGGCGCAGGCCGGAGACCAGCGCGCGAAAGGCCCGCCCGAGCGCCTCCATCGCGGCGGCCGGGTCGCCGCTCGGCCGGAGATCGGCGACGCCGACGCCGCGCAAGAAGGCGACTAACAGATCCGCCTCTACCGAAGGCGCGGTTTCCGTCGAAGGCGCGGCGGGCGCTGGTAGGGGCGCACGCGGCGGTGGAACCATTCCCTGCGGCGGCGCGGCGGGAACCGGTCCCGGCGGGGCAACAATGGGGGAAGCGACAGCCGGCGCCGGAGCCGCAGGCGGGGACTCGGGAGCCGCCGCCGATGCCGCGAAGGAGCGGAATTCGCGGTCCCAATCGTCCGGCAGCACCGAGCGCGCCGGCGCCGGGATGAAAGCGTCCTCGATATGGGGCGAATGGTCGGCCTGAGCCGGGCCGGTAAACGGCGCGTCCGACGGTTCGGGCGCCAGCGGGTCGTAATCGGCGGGCAGATTGACGCCAGGCGAACCGAAACCGGCTGCGAACGCGTCGGGGGCCGCAGCCGGGCGCAACAGCGGGTCCTGCTCGAACCGGCCCCCGGGGGAACCGGCCGGCGGGTTGGCAAACGGATCGAGATCGAACGGGTTCTGACTCGCCGTCGCCGACCGTTGCGCCGCGGCCTCGACAATGCGGATTTCGATCTCATAGGGGCCGATCCGCACCCTGTCGCCATCGCGCAAATCGTGCGGCTGTCCGCGTCCGAGCGGCTCGCTGTCGCGGTTCAAGAACGTGCCGTTGGTCGACAGATCGGCGATCTGCCAGCACCCCGAACGGTAGGCGAGCATGCAATGCTGCTTCGAGATACTGCGCTCGGGATCAGCCAACACCCAGTCGTTCTCCGGGCCGCGCCCGATCGAGAACTCGCCGCTTTGCAGCGATCGCGTCTCGGGCGCTACCGTCTCCGGGCAGCGCAGCATCGACAGGGTGAGGGTCATACCGGGCGAGCTTGTTACTTAAATCAGGGGATTGTCCATATATCCCTAGAATAGCCGAGCCGGCGGCGATTTGCGAACGTGAAACCCAAAAAATGGCCCTGATCAGCGCGGAACCCTCTCATACCCGAAGGTTACAGGCCTTGCGGAACGCCTACCGCGGCAATGGCAGGTGCGATTGCGTCAGCTCGCCGCCCGTCAGGGTGAAACGGATGAACGCGTCGCCGTCCTCGTTCTCGGCGAGAAACGCGTCGATCGGCCCAAAGAAGCGCCGCAGCTCGCTTTCCGTGCAGGTCGGCAGAAAGACGCGCAAGACCCGCGGGTCGTAAAAGCGGAAAACGAGCGGCGTACCGTCCTCGCGGTAGACGATGTTGAACTTGCGCAGATGCCGGCGGACATCGTCGAATCCGGCCGAGCTTGTTACAAACAAACCCCAGCTCTCGCCAAACCCGGCCTCGGCAAAGCGCAGCGAGCCCGACTGATCCGGGCGAACTCCCAGAAGGTAGGGCGAGACATGCGCCAGGCTGTCGCCGACGTCACCTTGATACAGCGAGCGCTGTTGGACCGCCTCGCCGAACTCGCTCAGCCAGCCGTAAATCCGCGGGTCGCGCGCCGCGTCGAGCAGCATGTAGAGCGCTGCTCCGGGCCGCGCGCCAGCTACTTGGGCTCCGAACAACAGCGCCGCCACCCGGTTCGGCTGGCCCCGCGGCGATGCGCTGCCGCTTCGGTTGTCGCTCATCGGTGCTTCCTCACGGCGCGGCAGCCGCCAATACGTCGACCGACGCCAACGGCCCGATGCGCAGGATCTTCTGTGACGACTCGCTGAACGGGCTGAAGCGCAGGGCGGGGCCAACCGTGGTTGCGACGGTTCTCGCCAGCGCCCGGGTACCCGTGCGACCGACGAAATAGCCGAGTTCAACGAAGGCCGGCATGCTGACACGCCGGGTTAGACCGGGCGTGTCGGCGTAGGGCGTCCACGGCCGCAGCGGCAGGCGCAACTCGACCGATTCAGCGAACTCGCCCTGGGCGGTAAGCGCAATGACGCAGGGAATATTGCGAACTTCGACGAACTTGTTCGGCGGGAGAACGGGGATTTTCTTGCCGATGACGACGCGGTCAGCGATCACTTCGATGTTGCAAATATCCTTGTCGACGCGGTAACGGCCCTGGTCGTCGACGCCGTCGTACATCCGGTTGAACAGAAAGATTTCAGCATTCGTCCGATTCCGCACGGCATAGGAAAGAGTGGCCCGCTGCCTGTCGACCCGCAATTCGACCGTCAGCACGGCGGAATCGTCGCTGCCTTGCATCGGTGCACCTTTCGCGTCTGAAAGCCATGTGGAAGGCGAGGCGATCATTGTTGCCGCGAGCAAATCCAGCATCAGCATCCGTCGCGACCGATCAATAATAAGGCCGGCTCGGCTGCTTCGGCGACCATTCATTGCGCAGGGTGTTCTCGGAATAGGGTTCTTTGTCGTACGGCGGAATGCCGGCGGTACGTACCTCCTCCTTTATTTCCTGTGCTTTCTTGTCGGGATCGGCAGGATCCGGCTGATCGTCATTGTCGACCTTACGTGTGTCGACCGTGCCGTTCGCGGCATGGTCAGCGTGGACCAGCTCGTGACCCAATCCGATTGCCGGCGGGCGGGTTTGCCAGGCTTCGTCGCCGATCTTCTTGCGATCGGGGTTGAACATCACGGTTGAATTCGAGCCGCTACCCGGTGTGCCGTCGGCCTTGACCAAGGCGTTATTATTGAAACCCTCGCAGCCATTGCCGCTGGCGGTCTCCTTGATCGTCACGGTCTTACCGCTCTTTTTCAGGTCGGCCAACAGGGCCTTACCGGACTTGGTGCCCTCGATTTCTCTGAGTGCGGCGATGGTTTTCTTTTGGAAATCAGCACTCCCATCGATCTTTATGCCTTCGAAGGGACAGTCCTGCGTGGCAGCAACCGTCGAGCCCGCCGTCGGGGAAGCCTTAGCGGCGGCATCTGCCTCTTTCAGCGCGGCCGCGGCTGGCGAACTGCCAGAGCTTGGGACGTCCGACGGGCTCATGACCCGCCACTTTCGCGGAGGGTCTGCTCGACCAAGGGCACGATGCGATCGAGCCACGCGGGATCGCGATTTTCGTCGTCCTCGGGCGCCAGATCGATGCGGCCATTCAATGGCTTCGCCTCGAAACCGATGCCGATCACCGCGCTCACGTTAGCGTAACGCGTGATGCCGGTCTCGGAGCGTAGACCCAAGACCTTGGCGTGTTTGATGCACGCCAACGCGAATTTTTCGACGGCTGCAGGATCGGCCGCGCTAAACCGAAACGGAAAAAAAACTCGCAGACTGTCCGCGAGGCGGCGCGCAAAGTTGCGCTCGACGTGCTCGTCGAGCGCCTGCACCTGGTCGGCTCGGACGGTCAGCATCGTCTCCTCGACGTCAGAGTACGATAGTTCGAGGGCCAACAGTAGCTGGCGATTAGAGCCCCGTCGAGGTCGGGTGGTGCACGGGCGGCCCGGAGCCCAGACGCTTGTGCAACGGCGAGGTTTCGCGCTATGCGCTAGGTGGGATGTCGCGTTCGGGGAGTTTCAATGCCCCAGGATTTTACCCAGGACGAACGGCTGATTGCGGTCGAGACGCCGCTCGGCAAGGATCACTTCCTGCTGACCGGGATTTCCGGCCACGAGGCGGTCTCGCAACTGTTCGAGTTCGATCTCGAAATGCTCGGCGGCGAGGACACGGTCGATGACAAGAAATTGGTCGGCGAAAACGTCACGTTCGCGATCAAGCCGCGCGGCGGCGAGCGCTCGTTCTTCAACGGCTTCATTAGTAACTTTTACGCTGCCGAGCCGGCCGATGGCGGCGGCCGCGTCTATCACGCGCGCATCGTGCCCTGGCTGTGGTTCCTGACCCGCAGCGCCAACTCCCGCATCTTTCAGAAGAAAAACGTCGTCGACATCGTCAAGCAGGTCTTTTCCGACCACGGCTTCAGCGATTTCGAGTTCCGCACCCAGCGCACCTACAAGGAATACGAATACAAGGTGCAGTACCGCGAGACCGACTTCAATTTTGTGTCGCGGCTATTGGAGCACGAGGGCATCTTCTATTTCTTCCAACACGAGAACGGCAAACACAAAGCGGTCTTCGGCGATGCCGCGAGCGTGTTCAGACCGGGCGAGCAGGAGAAGGTGTCGTTTGTGCCGCGCCCGGAATGGGAGCACGTCCACGGTTGGCACCACACCTACGAGTTCCGGCCCGGCAAATGGACGCTGACTGATTACGACTTCAAAAAACCGCAGACCGATTTGACCGCCGATCAGCCGACCGTCGCCGGTCCGTCGCGGATGAAGCAGTACGAGTTCTTCGATTATCCCGGTCTCTACACCGACAAGGATGCCGGCAGCGCGCTGGCCCGTACCCGCATCGAAACGGAGGAGGCGGAGTATCACACGGTCAGCGGCCAGGGAATGGTGCCGAGCTTCCGCGCCGGCGAGACCTTCACGCTCGAGCACCATACGATCCGAGACGAGGAGGGCAAGGAGTATGCCCTGCTGTCGGTCCAGCACCATGCGGTGGAAACCAGCTATAGCCGAGCCAATGCCGGCCCCTCGCATTATTCGAACAGCTTTGTCGCGCTGCCGGCCAAGACCGTGTTCCGGCCACCGCGCCACACGCCGGTTCCGGTCATGCACGGGCCGCAGACCGCGACCGTCGTCGGGCCCAAGGGCGAGGAGATCTACACCGACGAATACGGCCGGGTGAAGGTGCAGTTCCGCTGGGACCGCTACGGCAAGGCCGACGAGAACAGCTCGGTGTTCCTGCGCGTCGCGCAGAACTGGTCGGGGAAGCAATGGGGCGCGCAGACGATCCCGCGCATCGGCATGGAAGCGATCGTCGAATTCCTCGAGGGCGATCCGGACAAGCCAATCGTCACCGGCTGTTTCTACAACGCCACTGCGATGCCGCCCGACGCGCTTCCCGACAACAAAACCCGCACCGTGTTCCGCACCCGCTCGACCCCGAACGCCAGCGGCTTCAACGAGCTCTCGTTCGAAGACAAGGCCGGCAGCGAGCAGATCTTCATGCATGGCGAGCACGACCAGGACATCCGCATCAAAAACGACGCGAAGGAATGGATCGGCCATGACCGTCATCTGATTGTCAAAAACGATCAGCTCGAAAAAGTGGAGGGCAGCAAGAGCCTGCAGATCACCGGCGATCAGAAGGAAAAGGTGGGCGGCTCGGTCTCATTGGACGCGGCCGAAGACCTGCACCAGAAGCTCGGCCAGAACGCGGCGCTCAAGGCCGGCATGAACGTCGCGATCGAGGCTGGGATTCAGCTCACCCTGAAAGCCGGCTCCAGCTTCATCGACATCAGCCCGGCCGGCATCACGATCGTTGGATCGCCCTTGGTGATGATCAACAGCGGCGGCTCGCCTGGGTCCCTGACCGCGCAGCCCCAGGCGCCAAAGGATGCCAAGGAGGCAGACGATCGCAAACCGGGCCAGGCGCTGCCGAAGGCCAATACCGGGCACAAGCCGTCGCCTGGCACCGCGCCGACCTACGTCCCGGAGAGCTTCAGCGACTCGCCGCAGGCGCAGAGCCTGAAGCAGGCCTCGCAAACCGGCGCCCCCTTCTGCGCCATCTGCGCCGCCGCAGCAGCCGCGGCAGGTGGCGGCTAACTACGGCGAGGGTTTCAGATGGCAGGATTTGCGCGGCCAGGGCCCGTTTGCAGCACGAAGGACGGTTTTGATAGGGGGACCTTGGTACTTACTCAGTCTCCGTCACAGGGCCCGGTTTGTTCCCCTTGGAACTCCGTATTGCCAAACGGGCAGCAAGGCAATACAGACCCCGTGTCGCGAATACCAGATCTGATCATCGACGCGACGGCTAGCACTCCCAGTGGCATTGATGATTATGCGAAGATCGTCAATCGAGGTATTGAGATCGTATCCGGATTCGAGGCTTTTCGCCGTTATGACTGGCTAAAGAACGTCCCGGAGGTCAATTCCGCGGGCAATCTCCGGGGCATGGTAATTAATTCGAATGCGCGCGCCGTATGGAGCTTTTCGACCAATATCGGCAAAAAATTTGCGAAGTACGAAGACACACTTGTTCTGTTGAACCTCCTATTCGAGATTGCAAAGGACAGCCACAAGGCCGTGGACGTCTTGGATTCAAGTGATCGGTGGGAGACTAAAACTGCTAAGCTCTCTGCGATGACGAGTGCGGGCATATTTCGCGCACTTACGGGCGTGGTTCCCGTTGGAGCTCACTTACTTGAGCTAGCGTTGGAGGGCTATCTGCAAATGGCAGATGTCGCAAGCGGTGGCAAGTTTCCGAACATCCAAAATTGGATTTATGCACTACGTGGATTCGATACTACAATAAACACGACCTATAATCAGATATATAGCGGTGAAAACGTCTATAACGTTATCGATAATTACTTAGTTATACCTCTTCCCCCTATTCCGCCAGCGAGCTGGTTGGGGCGATTGCTCTAGGCCAAAAGCCGAGATTAATCGGTTGCATCGCGTCGCTGCGGCTGTCCTACGGAATCATCGTCGTGGTCTGGCCGGGGTTGGTGACGGTGATCACGCCGGCCCAGTTGCACAGGCAGGTCGAGACGTTGTCGAGCGCCGGCTGATTGCCCAGCAAATCCGTGATCGCACCCGGGACCCAGGGCGTTATCGTCGCCGGTATGCAGGGCTGCGGCGTCAACACGCCGAGCGCCGCGGCGGTGGCGGCGGCGACCTGCGGGTTGGCGAGACTCATGCACAGGCCGAACGGCATGATGTTGACCATCGAGATGTGGTCCATGATGTTGGCGGCGTACTGGTTGCCGCACAACACGCGGTTGGTCGGCAATACCACGAGGCTCGACGGCGTCGTGCCGAACGAGCACATCAATGTCGCGCTGTTGACGACTTGCATCGGCATGGCGGTTTCCCCCGGTCGAAGATGACTTCAACATAACGCCTTTTGGCGCGGACGCATCAGGGATGCAACATGGCGGCAGCCAGCAAGCCATCCGGGCAGCCGTCGGACACGCCGACACAGCCCAATCCAATAGTGGCTGTAAATAACGAACTAAATTAACGAACCGGCTTATCCGACCCAGCGCCGCAGGTTGCCCATGTCCATATGGGTAAATTGCTTCATCGGGTACATACCGACCCCGCCGAACACAAAGGTTCGGAAGTCGAGCGCCACCGCGGCGTTGTCCATGTTCGGTAGATGAATGTCGAGCGCCCGCGCCTCGATGTGCTGCGAGTGTTTCGCAGCTCCTTCGATATTGGCATTGGTTTCCGCCGATCGATATCCACTGAAGATCTTGATCTCGTCCTTGCAGTATTTCCAATGCAACACGAACAATAAATCCATCAAGCGGGGGTCAAGAAATTTCCACTGATTGATACGAAAATCTCTGCAGGTTCGTGAGAATTGTTCGCACGCGGGAACGACATACTTCCCGTCCTCAACGTAGATGTTGCTGAAGCGCTCGTTCGTATGGACGAACACGATCTTGATCCAACGCCGTGATGGGAACCCGTTCTTTTGCCAATTGGGCGGCGGCCACACGCAGTTCGCGGCGCCGGTTTCCGCGGCCATGACGGGCGTTTCGGCCGAAACGGCGGCCGCGGCAGCGCCGAAGAGCAGCGTACGACGATCGATCATGGAAGGCCCACCCCGGTCTCGGTCGACATCCGATCGCGGATCTTCAGGTAATCGGTCATCGCGCCCCATTCAACATACGCTTGGCAACGTGTCCTTAGTCAACGTGCGCTCGTATGGACCAGCAGCAACGCCAGCGCATTGCTCGTCGCTGACCCGGAATTTCCACGTCCAAGCGCGCGCTTCAGGTCGCGCAGGTAATCGACCGCCTTTTCAACGGGCGGGCGCGGCACGCCGAGGCTGAGCGCGCTGGGAGTCGCGACCACCGAGATCAGCTCGGTCCCGAACGGCGCGCCGCCGGCGATCCAGTCCCGGCCGCGGCCGTAGCGGCCGAAAACGCCGCTCGCTCCGGCGGCGAGTTGCGCCGCCGGCAGCTCGCCGCTCGGGGCAAGGTGCAGCACCTGGCCGTCGAGCGAGAAGTAGTCGATCCGCAGCTGGACCGCATGAGCCGGCGCCTGTATAGCCAGCTCCATCAAATCGCCCTGCCGAAGCCGGGTACCGCCATTGCTGAGCTTCAGCGTGAGGCCGGTTTCCGTCACCAGCCCGGCCAGGCGCATGCCATGGAGCTCCGCCAGAACCTGGCACAGCGGCGGCGGCACAATTTCGAGGTTGATCTCGGGCCGGCCGTCGGGAAATAGGCGCGCCGCGACCTGCTCCACCTTGGCCCGCTGATCGATGTTCGGCACGGTCCCGGAAATGACCGCCGAGCCTTCCGTGGCACGGGCGTTCAGCGAGGCGCAGTCGATCTGCTTCAGCGCCTGATTGAGTTCATCGAGGGGCGCTTTAGGCGCTGCTGGCGCGCGGGCGGGCGCGGGCGGCTGGCTCGCGGCCGGTACGCTGGCTACGGCCTGGCTGGCGGCTGGCGCGCTCGCCGCGGGCGGGGTGGAGCGCGACTGCGCGCCCGGCAAGGCCGGGAATTGCTCGGTGCACGGCAATGTCGGGAACGGCCAGCCCGGGCATCCGCCGGTCGATTTTGTCACCGGCGTGGATGGAGTGGAAACAGGGGCGGTCGAGGGCGCCGAGGGCGGAGCAGCCGGCGCGGGCGCGGCGACGTTAGCAACAGGTTCTTCCTTGGGCCGGCGCGCGTCCTTCCAAGCCGTGGAGCGCTCCTTGCCCTGGTCGCGCTCGCGCGGGCTGATGACCCGGTCGAGCTGGGTTCTGAGATCGGCCGCGACGCTGCCCCACACCCCTTTGCTATCAGCCGCCAGCGCCGCCCATTTGTAGGCTTCGATCAGGTCGGGCGGGAAACCGTCGCCGCCGGCACCCCAAATTAGCGCCAGCCGGTACTGCGCCTCGGTGTTGCCCTGCTCGGCGGCCTTCCGATACCAGTAGTCGGCCCGCTTGTAGTCCTGCTTCAGCTCGCCGGCGCCGATCTCGTATAGGCTGCCCATGCCGAACTGCGCCTCGGCGTCGCCGCGATCGGCGGCGTTCTGCCATTCGAGAACGGCTCGCTGGTAATCCCCCTTTTCGAAAGCCTCCCGGCCGGCGGCGACATCGGCAATTACCGGCGGCGCGGTTGCCGCGATCAACAGCCAGCAAAACCCGGTAATCAAAAGGGAATGAACCGGTCGTTGCCTATTGCCGCGAAACCGAATGCTCTGACGCATGCCGCTTACCCGAGATCGGGTCAACTTTACTCCCAGGGCCGCCGAAAGGAGAACGCTTTCGCCCTAGCTGGAGGGGCATGCGGCCGTGGGAGCCGCTCCCGCAGCCGGCTCGCGCAAGTCGAAGAACAACATTCCGCCGGCGGTTTTGCCGGTTGGCGATCGGCCGATCGCCTCCGACAGGTTCGCCAGGTAATCGCGCGCCTGCTCGACCTCGGGTCGGGGATCGGAGAATAGCGGCTTTGATGTCGCGACCAGGCTGACGAGCTGCCTGCCCGGTTTGCCGCCGAGCGTGTATGTCGTCAACATCGGCGGGCAGCCAAGTACGAAATGATTGCGCGACGGCCGCAGATTGAGCCGGTCGCGCCCGCTCGGAAACAGGTGCAGCACCTCGCCATCGGCATTGAAATAATCAATGTAGAGATAACCGTCGAAACCGGGGGCGCGGACGTCGACCGTCAGGCGGTCGCCGATATGCAGCTCCTTCGATGTCAGCGCGAGGGTCGGCGCGTCACGCACCCCCTGTTCGATCAGCGGAGTCAGCATCGCGGCGACTTCGCAATACGGCCAGCCCATTAAGCCGACATCGAACGACACCAGACCGGCGCCGCTGATCGCCCCGATGTCGCGGCGCAGGCGGTCGATCTCCTGCGGCGTCGCGAGATGGCCGGAAACGCGCACCTCGCGGTCCGGCGACACCGCGACATTGAGCGCGGCGCATTGGTAACCGGCCGTCGCCACGGCAAGCTGCCGTCGCAATTCGTCGACCGGCGATCCCGACGGGGTGGACACGCGCAGCATGGCGGCAGCGATCGCCGCACCGACGACGATGATGGTGCCGGCCGCGATCAGCAACGCGCGACGCCAGTTCCTCGGCGTTCGTGGCGTCGCGGGCGGGCGCGCGGCGGCCGGCGGCGGCTCCGCCTTTACAGCCACCAGCAATTCGCGCATCGAGGCGGGCCGGTCTTCCGGCCGCGGCTGCAGCATCGGCTCGATGACCGGCCGCAGGCTGGCGGGCACGGCGGCGAGATCGGGAAGCCGCTGGCGAGCCGCGATGACGGTGGCGGGAGATGCGCCCATCTCGAGAGCCTTGCCGAAGCCGATTGCCGCCGCCGCGAGCACGAGCCCGAGGCTGTAGATATCTGAGCGCGCATCGACCTGGCCGCCGAACAGACCGACCTGCTCGGGCGAGGCATAGGAGAATTTGCCGGCAAAAGCCGACCCGATAACGGTGGCGTCACCGGGATTGGCCGATTTGGCGATGCCGAAATCGATCAGTTTCGCGCGGTCGACATCGCCTTCCGGCAGGATGATGTTGTCGGGCGACAGGTCGCGATGAATGATGCCCCGGTCATGCGCCGCCGCGAGCCCCTGAACAAGGCGGTTGCGCAACCGCAGAACTTCGTCCGGTTCGAGGCGGCGCCGGCTGAGGATCTTGGTCAGCGACTCGCCTTCGATGAATTCCATGACGAGGTAGCGCAAATCGCCCTCGCCACGGAACAGCCCCTCGTAATTGACAATCGCGTCGTTGCGCACGCGGCCGAGCTTGCGTGCCTCCTCGACCAGCAGGTGAGAGACCTTCGGATCGTTTGCCAGGCTCGGAAGAATGACCTTTACGGCATGCTCCGTACCGAGCTCGATATGCTTGGCCCGGTAAACCTCACCCATGCCGCCACGGGCCAGCAGCGCCTCGACAACATAGGTGTGGCCGAGCACCGTCCCGGGCGCAAACACGCCCGGAACGCCACGGCGGATAACGATGGTCCTCTCTTCGTCGTGAACAGGCATTGCGAGGGTGGGCGTAATGTTCGCTAGGGGGCCGGATTAGCCAGCACGCGTGGCCGCATCATGGATCGGTTGAACGATCAAAGTCTATGCACTTGGCCACAAGTAGCCGGAGATGCACGGCAACTATTCAGAGCGAAGGCCGATTAGGAGCAAGACATCCCAACCGGCGCCATAACGGCGCTCGCTCGGCGATAAGGCGATCGATGAAGGCCGCCAGCCGCTGCTGCTCGGCGGGCGATTGATCGCCGCCGAGGAACCGCGCCCAACCCTCGGGATCGGGTCGCTCGTAGTCCTGCATCCGGGCGGCGACAAACACATCGAGCATCGGGCAGGGCAGCGGGACGCCGGTTCCGGTGCTTGCCAGCGCCATCCCGGTATTGAGGTTGTCCGGTTTCACGAAGCGCCGCGCCGCGGCGCTGTTAAAACGCCGTACAGCGCTGTCAGGCTCGCAGGGCGGCGCCAGGAGCGGCATCGCCTGCCCGGTCCCAACCAGCACGCCGACCAGCTCGCCCGGGTTGTCGCGCCGTGGCAGATCGGGGAGGGCAAGCAGATCGCAGACCTGTCGCGGCCCGTCTGCGAGGGCGGCGACAATCGGTCCGAAGAAACCGCGCTCGATTTCGGCGCGGCCGGCCGGAACGTCCATATCCCAGGTGAATTGAGCCTCCGAGCGCAGCAAAGCCAGCGTCACCTCGCCGAGCGCCGCATCGCGTTCGGCGTCGCTGAGCCGGCGGGCGCCGCGCACGAATACGTCCCGCCGAAAGCAACGCGACGCGCTCATGTCCTTGACGAGCTCGCGCATCACCGGATCTTCGAACCGCGCCATCACCGTCCTGGCCTGCTCCCCCAGCATCAGCGGCGAGAAGTTTTCCAGCAGCTCTGCGGACGCGACCCAGTCGAGTTTCGCCGCCGCCAGATCCCGCACCACATCGGCATGGAAGCAGGGACGCCAGGCCGCGTTCATGTACTCGTGCGCGAGATAGGAAAGCTGACCGCGATCGGTATGCTCGAGCAGCGTCTGGACGAGCTGGCTGCCGCTGAGCTGATGGGCGCCGGCCTCGATCAGCGCGCGGACGACCTCGATACCGGCTTCCACCTGGCGATCGCTGCGCATCGCGCCGCGCTGGCCGGCTTCACGCACCAGCCGTTGCATTCCGATCGCCTGCTGCCACCCGGGCAACGCGTTGTAGCTGACATAGGCGATGCCACCCGGCCGCAATTTACGGTCCAGGAGCCGCACGATGCCGGCGCGCACCGGCTCGCTAACCCAGCTCCACAGCCCATGCAGGGTGATCACATCCGCCTCGGGCAAGGCTACCGCCCGGTCGCTGTCCGCGAAATCCGCCAGATCGGCCTCGATGAACCGGGCATTCGCGATCCCGGCCTCGGCGGCCAGTTCGCGGGCGGCGGCGATATGCGCCGGGCTGAAATCGATGCCGGTGACCTGCCAGGACGGATTCGAAGCCGCCAGCGCCAGCGCGCCAAAGCCGCAGCCGCAGCCGAGCTCAAGGTAGGAAAGCGAGCTTTCCGGCGTGATCGCCAACCCGCTCACGCCGCCGAGCAGGCAGGCGAGATGGAGATGGAGCGGCGATTGGTGATGATAGTAGCCGGGCAGGTAGGCGATATCGGTGACATAGCCGCCGCCCCATTCGGCGCCGGACCCTTTCATCGGCGCGCCTGTTCCGCGATTTCTTCGGCTTCGACGATCTCGGCCTCGAACAGAGCCTCGGCGGCGTCGGGTCGGCGGATCCCCGGAACCGGCGATTCCGGCCCCGGAACCCAGGTGTTCCAGCCGAGGCGCGGCGCCGGATCGGCGGCCATATCGAGCAGCAGCGGCGGCATCTCGGGGCCGGCCAGCACCGGGTTCACCGCAAAGGCGGTCTCGAAACCGAGAAAGGCGCGCACCAGCGCGACCAATCGCTGTAGCCCCGGACGATCGGGCAGCAGGGTCGCGAAAGTTTTGAGATCGAGCGGCCCGACGCGCAGCACGATGCGCGATTGCGGATCCCAGGCGCGCACCCCGATCGCCGCGTCGACGCCCAGCCCATTCCACCTGCCCGGATGACGGCCGCGCGCGAGGGAACTGCGCTGGTCCGGCGGCAGCTCGAGCCATGCGCCGGCGAACTGCACGATTTCGACCTTGCGCCCTAGCCAATCGGACACGAGCGCGGTCAGTTTTTCCGCCGAGCGGGGGCGGGTGGCGAAGAGCCCGGCATAGTGCAGCAACGGGTCGGAACCGACCCTGAGGCGAGGCACCAGATGCGGCGTCGCGAAGCCGGTGAAGGCAAGCAGCGCTTCCGTCACCTGCCCGGTGCCCGGCGTATCGGCGATCGTCTCGGTCTCGGCCGCGCGATTCAGGCGGTACCTGATGCCGGCGCGTGCGAACATCCCGACAATGCGGTGTGACAGCAGATCGACGAAATCGTGCAGCGCGCTCGAGCGGTTGCGCAACGTCGTCGTCAGCACCTCGGTGTAGAGCCGCGGCAACACGCCTGCGGCGCCGACGAGGCCGATGACGCCGGTGGTGAGCTGGGGCGACCGGCCGTCGGCGGGCGGCTCGATCGCGGCGACTTCCGCGGCCGGGTAGGCCAGACCGGGAGCCGAGCGGAAGCGCACCGCCTCCGCCGGATCGGAGGTCTTCGCCGCGCGCGTTAGGATCCGGACGGCGGCGTCGAAACGAAACCGCCGGGGCTCCGCCAATAGCCAGGCATAAGGTGAGCGCGCCGTTTTGCCGCGAGGTTCGGGAAAGCTCGCCAAGCCGTTTCCGGGCGAGGGGGCTTGCTCGATCGAGGGTCGAATCCTCTCGACCGAGGCGGGAATGTTCTCCACAGCGGCGGGGGGGCTCTCGGTGGCGACGAGGACGCTCTCCAAAGCCGGGCCGTTGCCCAGAGACACCGGGTCGGCCTCCAACAAAGCCGGCGCGCTCGCTACAGCCGCCGGGCCGTTCGGGTGAGGCACCTCGGGGGGAGGAGCCGCGGGCTGTGGTGCATCCGGGACCGGCAAAACCCGATAAG
>Ga0210400_10001518_pt1 | contig 22957 bp, 21 predicted proteins | sample IncBWH26MmetaG_FD_155456 | JGI IMG/M metagenome (GOLD analysis project Ga0210400, IMG submission 155456) | Forest soil microbial communities from Barre Woods Harvard Forest LTER site, Petersham, Massachusetts, United States - Inc-BW-H-26-M | ecosystem: Environmental > Terrestrial > Soil >...
TGACAGGTAAGAGCAAGTGAATCTCCAACACGTTCACGACGGTGCGCACTATTTCAGTAAAGCTCGAGTGATCGGATACCGGTATTCACCTGAGGAAACAGACAGCGATCCAGAACCGCAACCTCAATGATTTACTGTCTCGATACGAATGGACATTCGAGTGCAAGAGGAAGAGTGTTGATGCGAGCAAGGTCTGGAGTTCATGGATGATGTCATTGCCGCTAGTGCTGACGAGCTATAGCGATGACACAGGTTTTGACACTCTGCGAAGGAGCACCGAGCTGTTTCAACAAGATTCTTTCAATGAAGGTAGCTGTTATGAAGATCGTTTGGCGCAATCCAAATCACATCAACTCCACATCGTGCGTGATTGAAAAGACTTCGTCTGTGGAGCGGGGGAGCAAGTTGCGAGTGTTCTATCACAGCTCTCGAGGGCCGGGGGCACTCGGAACGCTGTTTGAGTTGCTCGTGAATCGCACGCCACTTCTTATGCTGCTTAGTCGAATCGCCCACGGTTTTTTTATGGAATGGAATGAACTGTGACACAAAAGCAAAAACTGCTTCAGAAAGCCCGCAAGGTCGCCAAGCCATTCGGCGTCGTAGACGGCAGTAAGTTCAGGCTGAAGGATGTTGACCCGGCTAACACCCTGGGGTTGAACTCAGAGGCAAAGCCGAGGGCAGTGGAAGAGTTGCAAATCGGCGTGAGTGCGCTTGCGGAATTTCAGGACATGCTTTATGCGCAGGGAAAGTGGGCCGTGCTGCTGATTTTTCAAGCCATGGATGCCGCCGGCAAAGATGGCACCATTAAACATGTCATGTCGGGCGTCAATCCGCAGGGCTGCCAGGTGTTCTCCTTCAAATCGCCGTCTATCGAAGAACTCGATCATGATTTTCTTTGGCGTTGCGTGAAATGTCTGCCGAACCGTGGGCACATCGGCATTTTCAATCGGAGCTATTATGAAGAAGTTCTGGTAGTCCGCGCGCATCCGGAATTCCTCGACAAGCAGAAGATTCCGCCCGTGCTCGTGACGAAAGACATCTGGCAGGAACGCTTCCATGATATTCGCAGTTTTGAGCGATACCTCTCCCGCAATGGAATCAAGGTCGTAAAGTTTTTTCTGCATGTCTCCAAGAAGGAACAGAAGCGCCGCTTCCTGGAAAGAGCGAAGGATCCCGATAAAAACTGGAAGTTCTCCGCCTCCGATATGGCGGAAAGGCATCATTGGAATGAATACCAGGACTTCTATGAGGACATGATTCGTAATACCGCGACGAAGGACAGCCCCTGGTATGTAGTGCCTGCCGATAACAAGTGGTTCAGCCGATTGGTGGTTGTCGCTGCTGTCGTGGAGACACTCGCTTCCCTCGATCTCGCGTATCCCAAAGTCGACAAGGTAAGACTAAAGGAAATCGCGAAAGCCCAAAAAGCTCTGCTGGAGTCGAAATGAAGCATCCGTTCCAGTAATCGGCCAAAGGGTTTACTGAATGGAAGTCGCCACAGAGGGCTCCCCGGTTTCGGCGTGACTTCTTCAACCTTCCCCCGCGTGGGTCAACTTGCAGAAGACCCGGCCGGAACCATCCTCCCAACTCGCTCTACCGTTGGTGCAGGGCATGACTGTTCGCGCTCGAGGAAAGAGCTATGTGGTCAGAGAAAAGGAGATGGGGTAGTGGTCCGACGCCTTCACCCCGCTCTGCACTCGGCCCGAAGTCGGCCGTATCGGCCCGCGAATAAAGGCCCAATCGATCCGGTGGGCGGTCTTGAACAAACCGCGTGCGGGTGCAGTGGGCGTCCCTGGCGACGATACCGCATCTCGAAAACCGGCCTTCGCAAACTCCAGCGCAGCTGCCTGTTTTGAAGCGTCCAAGTTGAGGTCGCCGGCAATAAGGATGGGGCAGTCTGTGTTGTAGCTTGTGGCATCCGATAACACTTCCACCAACTGTGAAACGCGCAGCGCATCGTCTCCGCGGCTTTCGAGATGAAGGTTGTAAGTGACGAGCTTCCAGCCGGGGACATTGATCTCGGCAACCAACGCGATTCTTCCTCCAAGCCGCTCCTGGAAAGGTTCGATCTTCGGCAGAAACCAGTGAGGCTGCCAGAAGTGTGATTGCCTCGCGAAACGGATCAGGCGCGAGTTCGAAATCGGCCATTTCGAGAGGGTGGCCTGGCCGTGGTACGCGGGAGAGCTTTTCGATCCCTGGGCCAACTCCTCAAATTCGCGTCCGAAGACGTAGTTCATTTCCATCTTGCGAGCGATTTCTTCGGCGACGTTCACACGCCGCGTCCGTCTTGCATTCAGATCCACCTCTTGCAGGATCAGAATGTCTGGCTTCGCACTGATAAGGAAGTCTGTTACGCCTCGCAGTTGTTGGCCCCGGTCAATGTTCCAATCGACGACCCGCAGCGACTTTGGTGCCCAAACAATGCGTCGGACAGGTGCGAAGTTGCCGGTAACGATTTCTTGCATAGCCACATCTGTACTGTAGAGGCCAGAGACAGCGGCCGAAACACGTTCAGCTTCTCGCCCTTCGCCTAGGCAGCGGGGATTTCGACCGTTTTCGTCTGCCCCGGACTGAAAGTGAGATAAGAATATAGTGTGACGATCCAAACGAGGTTCGCACCCAGGGCTGCGCCAACCAGAAACCAGTTCATGATGCCAAAAACGGCGAAAAACAAGATCACATAGGGCAAAAAGCAGCGCCGGATAATGAATTCGGTATTCCTCCCCAAATACAGGAGAGGGTTCGAACTCCGGCTATCCGCCTTCTTGTGCCACTCCTGCAAGTACTGTTCGGGCCTATCCCCGGCCATCCGATGACGCTGGAAGCCCGTCATTAGAAAACTCGCGGTCGCGCCTAGAAGTAAGAAACCACCCCAAATCAGATATTTGTGGTTGCCGGAGCTTCTCACCAGCCCAACCGTCATGCCGGCGAAGATGAATACGTAGTAGAGGTTGTCGCAAATCGTCTCCAGCCAACAGCCGAATGCGGATTCCTGGAGCTTCAGACGAGCGACCTCACCGTCGCATCCGTCGAGTACGCTCGACAACCAGGACAAAACCGCCCCAGTCAACATATTCCAGTATCCTCCGAGGGCGAAAAAGAGACCCGCGGCAAAGCTCACGGCGAGCGTGAACAGGCTCACCATGTTGGGCGTGATCGGGAATGGAATGATCCGGCGGCTGATTGGGATGGAGATACGCCGGTTCGCTCTCGCGAAAATCCCGTCTGTGGGCTTGACGAGCCAGCCGTCCAGCTTCCGTTCAGCAAGGACACGTTGCTGTTCGGTGAGGATACGTTGCCACGTCTCCTCCACCACGGCTTCGCTCTTAATGAAATGCGTCATCGCCAGCCATGAGACGATGTCCTCGACAGAACTGGCATCCGTACGGCAACAGTGCGCCGCGTCGATCGAGGCTTTACGAGATAGCGAACAGATGCCGACTAATTCGCTTGCCGTTACGAACCTGAGAGCATCTTCTTCCCCATCCCACTCACCGGCCCGCTTATGCAATGACGGGTGATAGACCCTGTCTCCAGCGATCAGAACAAGATGTCCATCAATTTCGGAAGCGAGCTGTCCAAGGAGAGAGGGGAGAAAATCTTCCCCGGAAATTATTCCACACCATTCGACGTTGTCAGGGACGCGTCCCGTCTTGATCAGATCTCGCCTCATCCGTGCGGCCCTGGAACGATCGATAACGACAACAATTCTCGCAGCGCCCGACTTTGCCGCGCTTAAGATGCTTCGCAGCAAAATCGGTACCGCACCGACCTGGGGCAGCGGGGAGGCGAACCCGATCGCACCAGGATTGTTGGCAAGAACAATCGCCATATGAGGCGAACGCGCCGAGGCGCTTTCGCCTCGACGATGCCTTAAAGAAATCGACTCCGTTTCGCCCTGAATAGGATCCTCACTGTCCCCAATGGGTGAACCTTGTTTTGTCCTCTTGACCAGGATCATTAGGCAGAGGCCACCCACGCCCGCCCAGAACAGGGCACGCAGACGGCGAATGAATGCCAGCGTCAAACCCACGCCAGCTGAAAGGCCGAAGATTTTTGCAATCAGCATGGTCCCGCCCTCGTAGGTTCCGATGTTGCCCGGGTTGAAGGTGCCGGCGATGTTTACCAGCTTGGTCAAAGCTTCAATCGCGAGTGCGCCGAACAAGCTGATTTTGGCGCCCATGAGCCACAGAATCAGAAACACTTCGAAAACCGCGGCTATGTGGCATGCCACGTTGAACAGAAAGCTTGCCCAAAACGCGTTGGGGGTACGGTGATAAAAGTCGAGGACACTCCTCTCGACGGATTGAATCAGTGCACGCTCGCGTTGAATCCAGGTTCTGCAAAAAGGAATCCGACCGACAATCTGCGCCGCCAACGAAAGCAAAGGCCAGCGTTTTCCGATGGCGAAGGCGCTTAGAAGCGGAACGCAGAGAAGAATCAATGCAAAGACGCTCCCATAGACAGCGAGGGCATGCGGTAGGGGCAAAACCAGCAGCACGGCCAACAAGCCGACGACACTTACGATGGCGGCACTGAGGACAAACAGGAAACGATCGATCGTCACTGAAGCAATACCGGTGGAGAGCGACATTGCATGTCCCAACAGTGACACCCGGAGACTGTCTCCGAACAACTGTCCGAGTGCCCCGACTTGACCCGCCGCCTCCGAGACGAGCCGCAACCCGAACAGACGAGCGAATGAAACCCGATGCTTCTCGTCGAGTAGTGCCAAGCGCCAAGCCCAGGCCTTCAGGACATGAGCTACGCCACCCCAGAGAAGCACCAGGCCCAATCCCCATCTGAGACTCGTAATGCTTGCCAGAAGCCTCGCCGGGCCCGCTCGATGAACCAGAAATGCGAACAGCAGAACACCAGAAGCGCCGGCGAGCAGCCGGAGGGTTGGTCGCGCCTTTGAATTCAAACTAGACACGGGCCACGCTCTCAAGAATTGGTTCGGGCAGGAAGTAACCGCCAAGAATGCCTTCGGCGTGCGCGAGCGCCTCCGGCGTGTCCAGGTCCTGCCATTGCCTCTGGCCGATGTCCAGCGCGCGGAAGCGCCCTTCCGCGATCAGCTGCCGCATTCCGTCCGAGAGAGAACAGCGTCCCTGTTGGACTGCAAAATCGAGTCTGTCAAATAGAGCCGGACTGCAGAGGAACATTCCAGTGTCCAGCGCATCGTAATGCGTGATTTCCTTGCCAATATCCACAATCCGGTCGCCATTCCGGAGGACCTTGGTCGCATCGTCCAGGTCAAAGACTCGATCGATGTTGGGGTCCACAGCAAGAATGACTTCGCCGTCTCTGAGCGACGCGTTCAGCAGGAGCCGTGCCGTCTCCGGTTCAAAGATATGGTCCGCCATCAGCAACAAGAAATTCTCCTGAATTTCGTTGCGAGCTTTCAGCGCGGAAATGCCATTCGGTTGGTGATAGTCGGGATTTTCCACCAAGGTAATTGACACCCCGAGCGAACGGCCGTCCAACCAGCGACGAATCAAGCCGGAGCGATATCCCACGACAATCACCACGTCGTCGATGCCAGCCTGGCGAGCTCTTTCAATGACGTGCTCGAGCATCGGCTTGCCCTGAAAATCAACAAGCGGCTTGGGAAGACCATTCGCGATCGACTTTATGCGCGTTCCGTTCCCGGCCGCGAGAATCAGACATCGATTTACCTCTTTCATATTTCACCTTTATGCTTCGCAGCCCGAAATCTTTCTGGTCCGGATGGCCACTAGAAGCCAAAAACCAACTTTCCCCGGAAGGTGCGAACTGCGCTGTTGAAAAACTGCCCAAAGCGGTAGCTGTCCAAATCGTTTTGAACATCGCGCGGATTTGAATGATTGAACAGGTTGAACACTCCGAAACCTAGTTTCACCGTGTGCTCCTTACCGCGGAATGGCACCGCGAACTTCCTGAGCACCTGAAGATCGAACGAATCAAAACCCGGGAACCGCTCATCGTTTCGTGCACCGACAAATTCACGCTTTTCGTTCACGACGGAATAAGGGAACCCGGTGTGAATATCGAGAACTGGCATGAGCGTCAGTTTCAACGGGCCGTTGAGTTCTGCCCACGCCAGGAAGCGGTTGGGGGCATCAAAGGGCTGCGGACCGCGAGCGTCCGGCTGAATCACTGCTTGAGGGTCATTTCCGAAGAATTGATTGAAGTCGTTAAGGTCCCCCGTAGCCTTCGATCGCACGTAAGCCGCGTTCAGCGTCTGCTGATGTATCCGATATCTCACAGTCAGCTGAAACTCGCGATAGAAATCCCGTCCGCGACTTGCTAGAGATAGAAAATTGCCGGTCGTGCTGATTGCCGGATCAAGGACGAGGTCATAAACGGTATTTCGCTGTTGGTAGGCGACCCGAACCAGGAGGTTCTCAAGCACTTGGCGGTCAACCTCGAGGTTCCACGTCGCGCTTCGGGGATTCTTCAATCCACCGGTAATCACGTTGGAGTATGAAGTCGACGACGCCACATCCCCTGCCGGATCGAAAGCCAGAATCGTACGACTCGGAAAGTTGGGGAATACCGCGGCATTCAAGGGGACGCGATCGTAGAATAATCCGGCCCCAGCCTTCAGCAGTGTTCTGCGATCACTGGTCAAAGCCAGCGTCACCTCGGCACGCGGAGCGGCGTGCGTGGAATCCGTGATGGAGTCGTTGTCGAAGCGCAGGCCCAGGTTTAAAGTGAGGCGCGGCCCAACCGTCCATTGATCTCCGGCAAACCAGGAGAACTCGTTTTGGTGCACGAAAAAATTCGCCGGGGTGCCAAAGTCGATTTGCTCGAGTGTTGAGCCTGCCGTGCCGACAATCGCCACCGGAAGGAACTGCTGGCGACCGTCGTACGAGCTATGAGAGAAATCGAACCCGACCTTCAGTTCATGTTTACCCAACAAATGTTTAGGACTGAAATGGTAGATTTCCTGCCATTCGACGCGGCGCGTGTCCCGATTTTGGCGGTTGAAGAAGCCGCCTTCCGTAGTTTCGACCAGCAAGCGATACGGCGCCTGACTGTTAGGAAATGTGTCGGCATCAAATTCTTCGTAGGCGAAACGCGAGGAAAGCAAGGCTCCCGATTCGGCGACATAGCTGTGTTCTGCGGAAATCTGATCTCCACGCTGGTGTAGGTTCGTGGTCGATGGTTGCGGATTAAATGTATTCAGCCCAAGGTAGTCGAATTTTTGCGGGAAGACGGCAACCGACAAACTTGCGCTCTGTCGATCGCTAATCTTCAGATCGAATTGGCTGAAGGAATCGAAGCTCTCGAGTGTGGTGTCGCGTTGCAGCGGCGGTAGACTTTCGACCGGCGTGCGGACGAAGCGATATTCCAAAGATTGGGTGAACGCGAGCCTGTCTTTTATCAGCGGGCCAGTGATGGTTGCGCGTGGCGTGAAAGCCCCGATGCCAACAATGCTCCCGTCGCGGTCTCTCGCCCGCGGAGCAAGATTTTGGATGGAGAAGTGAAATTTGTCAAAGTTGCTCGTACGGGTTTCTACGCTGGAGACTGCTCCTGTGAATCTTCCATATTCGGGGTCGTAAGGATTAGAAATAACCTGGACGGATGAGACCACATCAATCGGCAAACTGATGGCTTGGCCACCGGTTGCCGGATCAGTGACGTTCGCCGAATTCACGAGCCAGCCGGCCTGCGTGGCCTGGGCACCTTTCATGTTGATTCGGCCGTCGGGTCCCCGGACGACTCCCGGCACGAGCGGAAGCAGACTCTCGATCTTCTCATCTTGATTCGGAGCTCTTTCCACGACGGACTGATTGATGGTGTTGTGCTGCGCGGATTCCTCGACCACGGAGGCGTCGGTTACCGTCACGTTGACACTGCTGACAAGAGTTGTGACATTCATTTCAACTTGGAGCGTGGAAGATGTTCCGGCCCTTACTTCCACTACGAGCGCCGCATACAAACCGGGAGCATTCGCATCAATTTCGTAGGTTCCCGGGGGAAGACCATCGACAGCGAATGCTCCCTGTGCGCCCGACTCGGTGTCCTTGTTTATGGGACCGTGAAGGACGATGCGTGCGCCGGGCAAAACGGCAGGTTCTCCGTTCGCGCCCTTCGTGAAGACCTCACCTCTGATCGATCCATAGGCGGGGGCGTCGCCCTGGGCGAAAGCCGGAGCCAGCAACAGCAGGATCGACAAGGCAGTACCGACCAACGCTCCCACAGGTGCTCCTCCTCATCGCACAACAGTGCAATGCGGGTTCCAAACCTGATGGGATCCAAGTGCGCATTGTCGAATTCTTTGAGAAGCGAGGAAGCATTCGTTAAGGGCGCGCACCTCAGGAAGAAATGAAAACGCGAGATGTATATGGAGACGCGGAACCTCTCGCGGAAGAGAAGCCGTGGGTGAGCGCAGTATGTGCGCGGGTCTTCGAATTCCTTCCGAGGTCTCCGACTCAGAGTTGGCCGGCAACGATCGCGGTCGGCGGCTCGGATTCTGATCGCATGATTGCCTTTGCCATGTTGTGAGCCAGATTGTGCGTAGCCCGCAAATTGCTGCCGAAGAAGCGAACGTTGCCGTCCACAGTTCGTTCGAAAGCGACTTTGCCGTCCCGTGTGACGAGCTGAGTCCGCACCGTTAATTTCGTGGCACCACTAACGCTGGTGACCGCGCGTTGTGTTTCGCTTCCCCGCGTGTATTTCTCTACCGTCGTCTTCAGGACCAGTAGGTTCGCAGCCTCGCCAGCACTGCGGTCGCCCTCGCGGAATACGTGCTCAAATCGCTTTGTCTTGTTTAATTCGTCCACGAGATTCTCGTAGATTGCGATTTGGAAAGAGTAGGCGAGATCCACATTGCGGGAGTCGACCTGGTCGACTTGCACGCTCCATTGCCCGCTCGAGACTCCACGGCCAGGAGATTCCACTGCGACAGCCTGGCAGCGCGCGGGAGGAGAGAGTGCAACGGCGACCACAAAGATCGCGGCCGCAAAAGCGATCGATAAAACCTTAGTTGTTTTCATGACTGACCTCTGCCGAGTTTTGTTTCGCTGTTTGATCCTGATGAGAAGTCACAGGTACACCGCGATTGCTCAGTTCGTTCTTAACTACCTCTCCTTGCCCTTTATCTAACTGGAAGATCGCGCCATGAATTCCTCCATCCGTGTCCAAATATTCCAAACTCAAAATGTCATACTTCTTGTGAGCAAAGAGGCTGACGACGCGGCCACCGCCGAACGGAGCCGCCGCCTTGCCCATAGTCATTGGCAAGCCGCCGATCTGTTTGCTTTCCCCACCCTGAAAAACATCCCGAACAGAATCCACTTTTATTTGCGCGCCAGTCTTTCCGTTCTGCTGAAAGTGCACCGCACCATTCTCAATGGAGAGAGTCCCGTTGCAGTTGCTTTTTGCATTTTCGAATCCCAGCAAATGAGTGGCTCGAACACTGAATGGCGCGCTCGCGTGTTCTCGATCAGTGGCGCTCTGCGCGAGCGCAGTGAGGGTGCAACAAATCAACAAAGCTAAAACTCTCCAAATTGGATGTCTGCCGGAGTACGTGTTCTTGCGGTTCCGTGAGACGACCAGGCCCATATGTTTCCTCCAGAGCGGCTGCTATCTATTTAGGCTATTTGGACTGTGTAGCCGGCTTCTGCTACTCGCAAATAACTAGCCACGCTTTCACCGCGTTGTTGCGAAGCCTCGACGCGTAAAACTACCAACTTGCGTCTGTCACTTTGACAGCAACGTCATAGCTTGTGACATCAGAACTACCACGCATCTCCCTGTACTCTAATGACTGTGGACGGCAGAGCTGACGCCCCGTGCAATGCAAAGCACCTGGGTTGCCAACGTCAAGCTATATCCGCCCGGCACTCGTGTGGCGCGTGCGTTGTTATGGAAGTCCGCATGCAAACAACAGTTCTGAACGGCACAGGAGTGACACAGGATTCTTGCAATCACCGTGGAGAGCGATTTGAGGAAGGTAGGCGTGAGACCCGTTGCGATCGCTTCAGGGGATGGCCTCGAGATCAAAGTGGAAGACAGTGGCAGGGAGGTTATTGTGCGGTTGAGCGGCCGTGTCAACGTGGATTCCTCGCCCGTCCTTCGCGATCGCCTGATTGCAATTCTGTTTGAAAAACCCTTGCCTCCCGCCGTCACCGTGGACTTAACCGGCGCCGTTTACATCGAGACGTCCGGCATCGCGACCCTGATCGAAGCTCTTAGATTCGCGCGCCACCACCAGATTGGGTTTTTCTTGCGGGGACTCAATGGTTCTGTTCTGCGGCTATTCGAGGTTACGGGCGTGCTTGCCCTCTTCGAGGCTGGTGATGGCGGTCAGAAGGTGTCTTGATGGCTAATCTTCTCGAAAACGTAGGCAAAGGAACGATCGAACATCTCGATTACGTCGGAAGCCTGGACATTCAGCTGTGGGCAACGCTGCGCGCCATGAAGCGGGTATTGCCTTTTGTGGGGAATCGCTACCGCTGGCAGGCCAGCGTTAGGCAGATGATGGAGATCGGTGTGGACGCGATGCCAATGGTTTCACTGATGGCAATCTGCACCGGATTCATTCTGGCTATGCAAGGCGCTTCTGAGCTCCGCCGCTTTGGGGCAATCCAATACGTCATTGACCTGGTTGCAGTCGGCTTCACGCGCGAGCTCGGCCCACTGCTCACAGCGATTGCCGTGAGTGGGAGATCCGGCTCCGCGTTCGCTGCTGAGATTGGGACCATGAAGGTCACCGAGGAACTCGATTCCCTCCGCGTCATGGCGCTCGAACCGGTGGAGTTTGTGCTCGCACCCAAGTATCTGGCAGCTTTGATTTCGGTCCCTTGTCTCAGCGTTATCGCGAATCTCTTCGGTATCGTCGCGGGCGGATTGTTCATGTTCTTTAGCACTCGCCTGGCGCCGTCGGTGTACTTCCACTCTGTCCTGAGGTCCATCACCTTGCGCGACGTGATCACAGGACTGATTAAGAGCGTGGTTTTTGCCACGATTATCGCTCATGTCGGATGTCTGGAAGGGTTCCGTGTCCGCGGAGGACCGGATTCGGTTGGCCGCTCCACCACCAGTGCAGTTGTGAAGTCAACCTTCCTGGTCATCGTCGCAGACGCGGTCTTCACCACCATCTTCTACTTCACTGGAAAACCCTGATGCCGATCATTTCAGTGCGCGATTTGGTTGTCGAATACGATGGGCGCCGCGTGCTCGATGGCTTGAATCTCGACATTGAACACGGAGAAACGATGGTGCTGTTGGGTGGGAGCGGTTCCGGCAAGAGCACCTTGTTGCGCCAGATCATCGGACTCGAGCGCCCCAAGTCGGGCAGTGTCGTCGTGAAAGGGACGGATATTACGCGTTGCTCACAGCCCGAGTTGAAGAAGATCCGCCTCTCCATCGGTGTGGCCTTCCAAAGCGCAGCGTTGTTCAACTCGCTGACCGTCGAAGACAACGTCGCGTTGCCCCTGCGGGAACATACGCGGCTTGTACCTTCGATCGTTGACCTTGTGGTTTGGATGAAGCTGGCTGCAGTCGGTCTTGCCGACTTTGGGAAGTTACTTCCACAGGCACTCTCCGGAGGCATGAAGAAGCGTGCGGCGGTGGCGCGGGCACTCGCGCTCGGCCCGGAAATTCTCGTGCTCGATGAGCCGTCGGCCGGGCTTGATCCCATCGTCGCAGCGGAACTGGATGAACTGATTTTGCTCCTCAAGGATGCTTTTCAGGTGACGGTCATTGTTGTCACTCACGAACTGCCGAGCGCCTTCCGTATCGCCGACCGTATCGCCATGCTATATCGCGGCTCATTCAGCGCAGTTGGCACCAAGGAGGAAATCAAGGCAACCCAGGATCCCCGCGTCCGCCAGTTTCTTGATCGCATTCCCGAAAACATAGCGAAGACACCGGCTGTAACGGCGTACTTCGAAAAATACATGGGGTCCGAGGAGGCCTACCGGTGACTACCGAAGCGAAAGTCGGAGCGTTTGTCCTTGGATGCTTGTCGATTCTGGCATTCACGCTAATCTACCTTATCAGTGCACAGTTTGGCGGACACACCGTTCCATACCGGACCTATCTTCGTTACGCTGGCGGGCTGCAGCAAGGTGCCCAAGTGCTCTTTGGCGGCATCGAAGTGGGGCAAATAAGAGCGGTGCGTCCCTGGGCGTCAGATCCAACCAAGATCGAAATTCTACTGGATGTGAAAGACAGCACTCCTCTGAACGAAAAGTCCGTAGCCAAGTTAGGGCTAGTGAGCGTGATGAGTGGCGCCGCACTCTCCATTACAACAGGCAGCAACGATGCTAAGCGTCTTCCGCCGGGCTCCGCCATTTCATCCCAGGAGGCCGCGAGCCTTGACGAAATAACCGGCAAGCTGGCGACTGTTGCAGACAATGCCAATGGCCTGATTACTGAGGTGAAGGGAGAACTGGAAGGAATCAGCGGAGATGCGCATACACTGCTCGCAAATCTGAATACGGTGACGGGAAAACCCAATCAGCAGAAGATCCAAGTTCTACTCGATAACGTCAACGCAATGGTGGCAGCTGAACGGCCGAAGATTGACCGTCTCACCGATCAGCTGAATGCGCTAAGTCAGCATGCCGACGAAACCATTCAAAATGTGAATGGCACCGTTAGCGATGTGCGCCAGCCAATCCGCAATGACTTGGCTGAGTTGCAGAGCACGTTGCTGCAAGCCAAGCAGTTGCTGGCTGACATGCAGATCCTGGTGCGGGCGAATGATTACAAGATTGACGATACCCTCGAAAACCTGCGGACAGCAACGGAAAACCTGGACGAGTTGACCGAGTCGGTGAAACAGCGTCCGTGGAGCCTGATTCGGATCAAACAGCCTGAAGAGAGGAAAATGCCGAAATAAAGCGATTGATTGAAGAAGCGGGCATTCTCGCCCGTTTCGGCGCGCGGCACCAATGGGTGAATATAAAAAGAACTCTGACGACGATGGTTCTCTCTCTGGCAGCTCTCGTGATCCTGGCTGGCTGCGGAGGAAAGGTGAGGTATCCAAACTACTACACTCTTAACTTGCCTGCGCCGCCGGATCCTCCCGCGCGAGAAGATGCCCACGCCACTCTGGCCGTCCGCAAATTCCGCGCGCCCGCTTACTTGCGGCAGGGGGCGATAGCGTACAAGGCGTCTCCGGAACAGATTGGGTTCTATGCTTACCACCGCTGGGCAGCTGATCCAAGCGAGTTTGTTACTGATTCCGTGGTCGCGCGCCTTCGCGCTAGCGGCTCCTTCGCCCAGGTGAAGCGTTACGACGGGCGCCCCGACATCAATTACGTGCTCAGCGGACGATTGGAGAGGCTCGAGGAAGTTGACTACGAGGGCGGCGTCAAAGTCGAGGTGTCGATTTCCGCCGAGCTGACGAACCTCGCCACCGGCGCTACCGTTTGGACCAACGCTGTCTCGGAGGTAGGGACCGTCAACCAGCATGATGTGCCTGCGGTGGTATCCGAAATGAGTCACACGACGGGGCGGGCAATCGAAAAGCTGCTGACGTCGTTGCCTGCCAGCTTGGCAACTGGATCGACGATGACTAAGGGAAATTAGACTTCAAGCGGCGCGAATCGGAACGAACATCTCAAGGCTCGCGATTCCAGAATTGCATTGCGGAACATTGTATTGTTGAACATTGTATTGGTGGCACATTGCATCGTAGAACGATGATCACCGGAGCCGTGCTCATGAGTCTACTCACAATCAAAGGATCGAGTTCTTCCATAGGCGAGATTAGGAGCGCCGCCTATGACTGACCCTGGTCTTGCATATCTTACGTCGCCCGAAGTGTTGGCCCGTGCCCGTAAGATCAAACTCTTTCTGATGGACGTCGACGGTACGCTGACCGACGGTGGTGTCTGCCTGATCTCGTCCATTGTCGCTGCCAGTTCAGGAGAACCGATCGTCTCCGAAATGAAAGTCTTCAACGCCCACGACGGCCAGGCGCTATCGCTCGCCCACGCCATGGGGATCCAGACAGGCTTCATCACTGGCCGGCATTCACCGGCCGTTGCTCAGCGCGCTCACGAACTGCAAGTCACCTTTGTCTATCTGGGACAGCAGACGAAGACCGCTGCGTTCGAGGAGTGTATCCGAAAGGCGGGCGTGACCGAGGATGAGGTCGCTTATATGGGCGATGATCTGCCGGACATTCCTCTGGCCCGGCGAGCCGGACTGGCAGTGTGCGTAGCCGACGGAGCAGCTGATCTGGCGGCGATATGCCACTTCACGACTCGCCAGCCGGGGGGACGGGGTGCAGCCCGCGAAGTAGTGGAACTAATTCTGAAGGCGCAGGGACGTTGGGAGGAGGCGGTGCCGCGCGCGCTCGCGTAGAAAAACTGCGAAATGAGGACTCCCGAAGGAAAGCGGAACCGCTTCCGGGAGGCCTCATCCCTGGGCAGAATATGTTTAAGAAGACTCAACTACTGGTTGATTAGTGGCACTTGTAGCAGTTCGACCTCGATTGCCAGACCCAACCGCCAGTCGAGCTGGTAGAACAATGCGGTTTCCCTGCCCGAGAGCACTTTACGGAATGCTGGAATGTATCTCACTCTCAGCTGCATGACCGACTGTTCAACCTCAGCCCGCTTACGGATATAAGTCTCGGCTTGCTCACCCGTCATGGTGCTGCGATTGTCAGCATAGTCGTTCAGTAATGCAATTTTCGTATCATAGATTTTGGAGAGCTCGCCAGCGTACTGATCGTAGACTGGCCAAAACTTCTGGGCCTCAGTCTCGGTTAAGTCCATGTTTTCAGCGATGATCTGCTTCTTCTGGGACCTTACATCCTTGCGCAAGAGCTGCATGAAATCGTCAGGGCTCCTTTCGGCCCCGTCGTTCGTGACCGACGGTTTGACCGCATCCTTTTCTTGAGACGGGGAATTCTGCGCCAATGCCGAATTCGCCGAAGCGAACGCGACCAACATCAGAGTGATCACGAGAAATTTCTTTTGGTTCACGGGTTCCTTCCTTACAGCGAAACTAGAGTTGGGGCGAGTCCCGCCCGCGATGTCAACAACGTGAACTCTCCAGCATGCAACAGTCCAATCGAGCGAAGCTCTCAACCGGAGTAGGTCTCCCATTGTCCCCACGGCCATTTTGACCCTACTGGCCAGAATTCCGAGAAGGCCAACTCACCACGCATATCCAGTGGCACGCGGTGTCAAACGTCACGTGTCATGTGACATGGCGCGTTATGGAAAGGCAATTGGCCGAGTCGGCTTTTTCAACAAGACGAAAGCGAGTTTGTACCGATTGCGAGCATAACCCTGCAATTTCCATTGGTTAGGGCTCGTTCGCCTGAGTGGAACTGCAGTTGCTCCACTTGAGTCGTGAGAACTCCAATGCTTCGAGACCGCTTGATCCTCAAGGAGCAAGTTTAATGTCGACCTCGCCAGTGCCTGCTGGATCCGCGCCGCCCATATCGAAACCGGCGTCGCCAAAGAGCAATACAGATGAGGCCGTTCCTCGCCGACGTGCCGGGTGGCAGAACTACGCAACGCCAATTCTCGTGGTGATTCTCGCTTTGGCCGTTCTGATCACCATCACACGAAACTGGAATGCGTGGGAGGGTGGCAAGGTCGACCAGGTTACAGACGATGCTTACGTCCGCGGGGACGTCACTCCGCTCAGCACCAAGGTCGCGGGAATCGTGCGCGCAGTGGATGTGGCCGACTACCAACAGGTTCACCAGGGCGACCTGCTTGTCGAGTTGCAGGACGATGACTATCGGGCACAGGTTGATCAAGCCAATGCCGGAGTTGCGGCCGCGCGTGCGGGCATTGTGGAAAATCTTCGCCAGCGCCAGTTGCAGGATGCGCGCATCGATAAAGCAATGGCCGGTATCGATCAAGCCAAGGCACAGATTGCAGCAGCCGAGGCTGGCAAGGATGCTGTGCAGGCGGAGCTGATTCGTGCTCGCTCCGAACGTAAACGCCAGGAGGGTCTTTATCAGAGTCATTCGACGACTCAGCAAAACCTCGAAGCCGCCGTCGCCGCGGAAGGGAACTACTCCGCCCAGTTTGCCAGCCGTGACGCCGATCTCAATCAGGCCCGGACCATGTTGCGCAGCAGTGAGCTGGCTGCCGAAGCCGAGCGCCGCAGCAAAGCCGTCCTCGAATCGCAGGAGACTCAACTTCAGGCAGATGTGCGCGCGAAGCAGGCGAGCCTTGCAGTGACCTCGGTAAACATTGGTTACACGAAAATCTATGCTCCGGGCGATGGCACCGTCGGCGAACGACAAGTTCGGCCTGGACAACTTGTGTCTCCTGGCACGCAGGTGATCTCCTTCGTTGCTCTCACGAAATGGGTGCAGGCGAACTTCCGTGAAACGCAGTTGACCAACGTGAAGGTCGGCGACCCAGCTGAACTTCGCATCGACGAATATCCTGGGCAACTCATTCGCGGCAAAGTGGTCGAGATCGCGCCCGCCAGCGGATCACAGTTCGCTCTGTTGCCCCCCGACAACGCTACCGGCAACTTCACAAAAGTCGTGCAGCGTGTTCCGGTCAAGATCGCGCTGGAAGATTCCACCTTCGCGACGAAGCTGCGCCCGGGACTTTCTGTGATTGCAACTGTACGCACCAGACAGTGAGCTAGAGCATATGGCAGCTTTGAGCATCGCAGTTCGTCCGTCTCCTATACAGATCGCGCGCGCTGCCGCCGCCGCGATGCCTTCGGAGGTTTCAACCAGGCCACTGCTGGGGATTCTGGGTGTAGTTATGGGTGCAGGAGTTGTTACCCTTACCAGCCGCATGATCTCCCTCGGCTTGGCCGATTTCAAGGGCGTCCATGGATTTGGCTACGACGAGGGCGCATGGATTGGCACTGCCTTCGATATCGGCCTGATGTTTATCGGTCCGTTCACCGTGTTTCTCGGCGGTTTGATGGGACCACGACGTATCTTGCTTGCATCCGCCGCGATCTTCACCGTGCTGCTCATCTTTCTACCCTTGGTCCACAGCTATAGCCTGGTGATTGCGATGGTGCTCCTGAGCGGCCTGACATCCGGCACGTTCTATCCACTCACGCTCACGTTCGCGCTTCGCAACATTCCGCTTCGCTACCTTCCTTACACAATTGCTTTGTATGCAACTTCTGTGGACGGTGCGGTGAACATCGCGCCTTCGCTGTACGGCTGGTACAGAGACCATCTTTCTTCGAATTGGATGTTTTGGAATTCGGCGCTCATGACGCCGTTGATGATGATTTGCATCTATTACGGAATACCGAAGGCCCCATCGGCGAAGAAGTCCGGGGAAGCGCCGAGCTTCGCTGGATTCTTGTACGCCAGCACCGGCCTCGCTATGTTGCTGGCCGCCTGCGAACAAGGTGAGAGGCTCGACTGGTGGCGCTCCGGATTATTCAACGCATTGTTCGCCGGCGGTACGTTCTTCCTGCTCAGCGCGCTCATCAGGAGGCTACGCCGTCCCAATCCGCTGGTGGCGCTGCCCTATCTGCTGAAGCGGAACACCATGCTCTTGGGAACACTGCTCTTCTGGTTCCGCTTCACCCTTTGCACAACCATTATTCTGGTTCCGCAGGCGCTGGCCATCCGCGGGTTCGAACCCGACCAGATTGGACCTGCGATCATCTGGAGCGCTCTCCCACTTATTCCTCTCGCGTTCACGGCTGCGCTTCTGTTGCTGCGTAAATTTGATCCCCGTCTTCTCCTCGCCATCGGACTTACCTGTACGGCCTCTGCTGCCTGGTTGAATTCTCAGTACAGCAGCACGTGGGCGGCCGAGAACTTCTACCGCACCGAATTGCTCACCGGCGTCGGGCAGGCTTTCGCTTTCATCGGACTTGTCGGCTGTATCGTGCTGCAGGCTATCTTCGCCGGTGCTTTGGCTAAACCTGAGTGGGTCCTGACCTTTTCGGCTTTCTTTCACACGGTCCGTATATTCGGCGGCACAGCAGGCGCCATCTATATGGGCCATTTCATAGCGCGGCGCGAAAAGCTGCACTCGAACCTCCTGGGACTCCACGTCAGCAGCGGCGACTGGATCACCAGTCTGAACGTTCATGCCATGACCGCAGGTCTTTACCCCAAATCGTCCGGTATCGCCGTCGCGGGAGCACGCACCATCGATCTGATTGCGGCCCGACTGCGTCTGCAGGCCTACAGCTTGAGTATTAACGACGGCTTCTTGCTGATCGCCTGGAGTTGCGCATGTGCCTTGATCTTTGTCGCACTGCTGCGCAGATCACCGTTGGACTATGGCGACCTGAGCGCGCAACAGCCGATACCAGCCTCCGCGAGGGAGTCCAAATAATGAAACGAAACGCTGCACTCTTTCTACTAACGGCGCAACTAATGGCGGTCGCCTTCTCGCCCTGCTTTGCGCAGGTTGAGGAAGCAGGCAATACGCCGCCCGCCCGCCACATGACTCTGCACGAAGCTGTTCAGTTGGCCCTTAACCACAACCACAACGTTCGCATCGCGAGCTACACGGTTGAGGAGAAACAGCACGCGAAGGAGGCCGCGAAGAGTTCGTATTTTCCGTCGATACGGAACGACAGCAGCTTTCTGCATGTGACCGACACTCAGTTGATTGAGATCAAGGCCGGTAGCCTCGGCGTGGCCGGGGCAACATCGATACCATCTGCGAATGCGGTCATCAGTCAGGGCGGGAAAAACTTTACGACCAGCGGAACCCAGCTAACCCAACCCTTGACGACTCTGCTCAAGATCAGACAGGAAAACGATCTGGCCCAAGCCGAGTTGATAGCCTCGCGCGCGAAGGCACAACTTACCGGAAACGACGTCGCGCTTGCGGTGCATCAGGTCTATTACAGGATCCTGATTGCTCAGGCGCATCGTAACGCTACTGAGGCCCGAATAAAAGCGTCCGAGGATCTTCAGGGCGAGCGCGTCGAGCAGGTGAAATTTGGCAGTACGTTGGAACAAGATGTGATCGACAGCCGCGCGCAATTGCTGCAATCCAAGCAAGAAATACTGACTACCGACCTTCTGTTGTCAGATCTAAAGCTGAAGCTCAACGACTTGACGGGCCTGCCACTAACCACCGCTTTGGACCTGGATCCTTCCGTGCCTGAGTTTCAGGAGACTTGTCCGCGTGACGGGTGCGTTAGCGCTGCCATGGCCTCACATCCGGAAATCCTTGCGGCTCGTGCCGAGGTCCAGAAGGCCGAGGCCGCGGTCCGTTTGGCGAAGACAGATATGTGGGTCCCTGATGTTGAGGCCTTTGCCCGCTACAGCTACCAGGAAAATGTCCCGTTCCTGGCGCGCAATTTCGGTACTTTCGGCGTTCACCTCGGCTATGACGTGTTCGACTCGGGCCGCAAGAAGGCCACAGTCCACGAACGTCAGGCGCAGCTGTCTCAGGCAAAAGAGAACCTCGCGAGGCTGACGGATGAGGTCGAACTTTCGGTCGAAACCGCGTACAACAAGCTTGACCGGACGCATGAGATGTTGAAGGTCTCCGAAGAAGTCGTGGTTCTGCGCGACGAGTCTAACCGCGTAATGCAGCAGAAACTGTTGCAAGGGGCCGCGCTGAATTCGCAGGCGGCGAACACAACTGCCCAACAGTATGATGCTAAGGCGCTCCTGCTTCAGTCACAGTTGGACTTCTTGCAAGCCAACGACGAACTCCTGAACGCGATTGGCCGCACACCCGAATAACCTTGTTCTGAGAAGTTGTCAGGAGAGCTTTTGATTCTTTACGTGCGCAGATTGAGGATTCTGCGCACGGATGCGTTGCGTGTCATTGTGGTTATTGACAGCAGACTGCTGCACACCGATTATCAAATTCGGCAGTGCTCAGATTGCCAGGTTGAAAATCGTACGCAGTGTCCTGAGAACAAACTCCGGCTGATGGCCTGCGGCGGCATTCTTCAAGTTTGCAATCGGCGCCTGCAGCACCCTTTCGATGATGCCACGAGTGAGCAAGTCCACGGCGGTCTGCTGGTCAGGGCTCAGATTGCCCAGGCGACCACGCACACGTTGAATTGCGGCGCGGCGCACAGCCTCAAAACGCTCTTGCAGCGAAACGATTGTTGCCGAGATCTCGGATTCGAGAACTGAAGGGTGTTCTATGTCTGCATTGGTAATGAGTTGCATATATTTCTTAAATTCAGGAAGCAACCCGGTCGCCAAACTAACCTCGCTAAATGGGGGCATCGGACCGCGTGCGCGATTAGAACCGCGCCTGGAGATGAAGGGGAATTCAGCAATCGAGTCCCCTTTTTTTGCTTACAGCCGAAATGCCTCTCGCCGCTTAAGCAAAGCAGAAGTACTCCCCGTCATCAGATTTGACGGTGATGTGTTATGACACCGATTACTCGTTACTCGCAATAACTGGCAATAAAAGTGAGCATTTTCCTAACATATGGTCTCCCGTGCGCCGACCGTCTCGGTTCCCTCCTGAAATGATCGGTTGCGAGATTCCCAGCTTGGATTGGGGCTTGGTCTAGTGCTATCAATCTGACAACGCAGCCGAATTGCCCTAGTGTTTTTTGATATGTACCGCGAGTCCATACTTATTTCGTTTGGACAACTGCCGCATTCACTGGCTCTGGTTTCATCTCTGGCACACCGCGCACTTGTGAGACCTCTTTGTTGAAGTTGAAGTCGGTGGTAGCGGCGCCTGTAATCAACCGAGCACCACGGCTGAATGTCAGATCCTGGATTGCCCACTGAATGAAGACCTGAATGCGACTCTGGAATGTGACCAGGTACATGAGGTGAATGAAGACCCACACCAGCCAGGCGATGAAGCCTGAAAGATGGACGCCGAAAACGTCGGCGATTGCGGCCGCACGCCCAATGACGGCCAAGGAGCCCTTGTCGAAATAACGGAACGGAGGAAGCTCGGGCTCGCCCTTCACTTTTCGCAAGATCGCCTTGGCGGCGTACTCCCCACCCTGCATGGCCACCTGGGCCAATCCGGGTAGAGGCCTTCCTTTGTCATCCACGGCTGAGGCCAAATCGCCGATGACGTAGAGGTCGGGATAGTTGGGAATCGTCAGATCCGGTTTTACTTTGACGTGCCCTCCCTTGTCTGTTTCAGCCTTGGTGCGGCTGGCCAAGAGTTTGCCCAAGGGCGAGGCAGTGATACCGCCAGCCCAGAGGACGGTCTTCGCGGCGATCGAATCGGTTTGCTGGCCAGATTCGATCCTCAAACCATCTTCGTTTATCTCCTTGACCATTGCTCCGCACCTTATCTGGACGCCCAGCTTGGCAAGCGAGCGGCTTGCTTTTTGAGAGAGGTCCTCGGCAAAAGACATCAGTATCCGAGGAGCTCCGTCCAGCAGGATGATTTGCGCTTCCTCAGGGTGTATGGAACGGAAGTCGTTCTTTAAGGTTTGTTGGGCGATCTCGGCAATTGCACCGGATAGTTCTACGCCGGTAGGCCCCGCGCCCACGATTACGAATGTGAGCCAGGCGCGTCGCTGTATCGGATCGGAGATCCGCTCCGCCACCTCGAATGCATACAGAATCTTGTGCCGAATCGTGGTGGCTTCTTCGATGCTTTTCAGACCAGGCGCCCACTCCTGCCATTCGTTCCGTCCAAAGTAGGACGTTTGTGAGCCGGCAGCAACGATCAATGAATCGTAGGGAACGATGGCACCATCGGACAGAATGACGCGCTTGGAATCGGGCTCGATGTCCACTACGGTTCCGAGCCAGACACGGGTATTTTGCTGCCGGCCCAGTATGCTTCGCAGCGGGGAGGCGATCTCGCCGGGAGAAAGAGAGCCCGTAGCCACTTGATAGAGCAGGGGTTGGAACAGGTAATAGTTACGGCGATCAATCACGGTGACGTCCACCAGATCTGAATGCAAATGCTGAGCGGCGGAAAGTCCGCCAAACCCCCCGCCTACAATCACCACTTTCCGGCGTTCGCTCATTGTTTTCCTCCCAGTTTTTCCTCCCAGCGAGTGAATCGTCTCTCCGGCAGCACTCATGAGTGCAACCCGTCCTCAGACGAGGAGTACACGCGGAGCCGTGCAATTCCCATGCCACGAATTCGCTGACTCAAACCCACTCCATCTATCAGACCCACGCGCCCTTCGGCACTATGTGTGACGAAACGAATGACAGTTGACGCAAGAGCCACGAGCATGACACTTCCCCGGTTCAGTTCCGTATTCGGCTACAGGTGTTAGCCCTAGGCTTTTCGCAGATAAATTATGTTTACGGCGTTTGGTTGCGGAAATACGAGTGATCGTCTGTTTGGTAGCCCGCTTGCTTTCCATTCCATCGGACTCGCCAGTAAGGCAGTGAGAATTTAACCGCGCATAGCAAAGCGGTTGAGGTGAATGGAAGTCGAGAAATGCCGATGCGGAGAACGAAATCCTCGAAGTTCTGGGCGGCGGTGTGGCAGATCATGATCCTTGCTTTCTTGTCTACTGTCGCTTTTGCCGCCGCAAGCGAACCGACGAATGGTACGAACATCTTCGCTCCTGCATCAACACCGGCGAAAATGGTCGCTCGCCTCTCCGTGTTTGTCCTTGCTATCACCGGGATCATCTTTGTGGTCGTGTTTACCTTGCTGGTCTATTCCGTCATTAAATTCCGCGGTCGAGCTGTGGATGCAGGCCGCGAACCGGCCCAGGTGTACGGGAGTACCCAGATTGAGTTGGCCTGGACGATCATTCCTATCCTCATCGTTATCGTGTTGTTCTTGGCTACGGCAAGAGCAATCCATGCCATTCAGGATGCCCCCGAACCCGCGGGCGCCATCGAGGTTACTGCCATCGGGCACCAATACTGGTGGGAATTTCGCTACCCGAAGCTGGGGGTCGTTACAGCCAATGAGCTGCACATCCCGGTGAGCGATCCCGCGAATCCGACTCCTACGTTCTTGACCTTGCTTTCTGCCGACACCGATCACAGCTTCTGGATCCCGGAACTCGCGGGCAAGACCGACCTGATTCCAAACCATCCGAACAGAATGTGGATGGATCCACTGCGGACCGGAATCTTTCTCGGTCAGTGCGCGCAATACTGCGGGGTTCA
>Ga0210400_10001519_pt1 | contig 22947 bp, 23 predicted proteins | sample IncBWH26MmetaG_FD_155456 | JGI IMG/M metagenome (GOLD analysis project Ga0210400, IMG submission 155456) | Forest soil microbial communities from Barre Woods Harvard Forest LTER site, Petersham, Massachusetts, United States - Inc-BW-H-26-M | ecosystem: Environmental > Terrestrial > Soil >...
ACCCGCGTCCTCGTGAAGGAAGGATTCGTCGTCTTGCCTTATACAAACGACGATTTAATCGCCGCTCGCAAACTAATCGACGCGGGTGCTTCCGCAGTAATGCCGCTCGCCGCTCCGATCGGTTCTGGCTTGGGCATTCAAAATCCGGCAAGCCTCCGCATCCTGCGTGAAAGAATTACGGAAGTGCCGATGATTGTTGACGCCGGTGTCGGAACCGCAAGCGACGCCGCGGTCGCAATGGAATTGGGCGCCGACGGCATTCTCATGAACACCGCAATCGCAGAAGCCGCAGACGCCGTCCTAATGGCCGAAGCCATGCGCGATGCCACTATCGCCGGCCGCAAAGCCTTTCTCGCCGGCCGCATGCCTAAGCGCCTCTACGCCTCCGCCTCTTCTCCGCTCACCGGCGTCGTCCGCTAGAAAAGTCATCTGCCTAATTGCTCGCAGGTTTCTGGACCGGCTTGGTTCCCGTTTCGGATTCCTTTTGCATAGCCATCACTTCCGCTTGTACTTTCTCTTGCATGGACGCCATTTGCTTCTGCATGATCGGCATCATCGTTTGCATGGATTCGCTCATCATTTGCGGCATCTCTCGCAGTAGTTTCTGCCCGGTAGGCGCCGAGTAGAACGCCACGATGGCATCGATGTCGCCCTTCGTGAAGTGCTTTTGATAAACGGGAATCATGGATTGCAGCATCTCATCCCACGGAAACGATTTCATATATTCGTCCAGAATCTTGTTCATGCGCGGCTCAAAATCCGCCGGCAGCTTGTCCTTATCTTTCATGTACTGCTCGTGAAGCATCTGGTGCATTGGCTTAATCATCGCGTCAACCATTTGCGACATCATGTCCCGCGCGTGCATAACTTCCAGGTATCGCTGCACGTCTTCCTTGGTAGCTGGCGCGTCTTTGGGATTCTGCTGGGCAACTACCGATGCGCATACAAAGAAACCAATCGCGAACAAGCTCAAAATGCGTTTCATAAAAGTCCCTCCCGTACCTATGCCGAAAGATACCGTATCTTCGCGACAAAAGGTGCCATCATTTGCGGTGCTTCGGTGCCTCGGTTACTGTTTTGCCTTGGCTTTACCTGGTCTGAATCCCTTGCACTTGCAACCGGGGAAATTGCATGACTGCGGCAGCTTCGTGTTTTCGTACATCGGGCCGTACATCCGGACATGAATGCTCTTCGCGTGCCCACAGGTGCATCGTTGAATTCGCGTGTTGTGCATCGCCGCCTCGCCGCCGCTGTAGCTGCAACCTTGGCCCCGATACCTTGGAAAAATCACCCCTGGCTTCTATCACTTCCACTTCACTACTGCAAACGGTCGCAGTGACCCGCCACCGCAGCCCTAGTGTACTCGCAAGTATATCTAAGTTGTTCGTAATCTTTAAGAGTAACGGATTATCGGACCGGCGCAGTTGTCCGCTTGAACCAGCGTCTATTTCCAGCTCATGATCCAGAATCCGACTGCCGTGCTGATGAACCACGCCACAAGCGTCAACTTGAACGATTTCGAAAAGGCTCGCAGGCTGTCCATTTTCGCCTTTGCAATTTGTGCCAGCTCGAAGATCTGGTCAGTCACATTGCGAAGAATCTGTTCCGGCTCGGCGTGAGCCACCGCATCAAAATATTTTTCACTGCTTTCGAACCGCGTCACATGGCCGAAATAAAGCAGATCGGCCCCGGCTTTGGGCTCTTTATGGTGCTTCTTCACCCGCGGCGTCATCACATGCGAAATCAAATACATCGACCACACAAAACCAATCACGGAAAGGGAGTAGCTAATCACATAAATCCCGCTCGCTAGTCCGCCATCGGCATCCCATCGCAACTTGGGAAAGACCTCACGACCCAAGGGAATTGTGCTCGCGCCAAAGAAAAGAAGAAACGTAACGAGATACCCCGCCTTCAAGTCCGCCGCGCGGATGATCGCCTGCTGATCTTCGAAATTCTTCCACGCAAAATGCAGTCGTTCTTCGCTGGCGTCCGCCAAAGCTTCAGCCTCCCGCTGCTTTTTTCGCCGCCGCGCTGTCGTAACTCTCGCCGTAAATTGCCGGCACCTTCCCGCCCATCGCGCGCAAATACGCCGATAGCTGTCCGCGGTGATGAATCGAATGATTCGACGCAAACTCCAGATACATCACGGCAGGAAGCTGAACCAATCCGCGGAAATCCACTATCTTTGTCAGTTGTTCCGGTGTCAGCGACTTCAATTTCTGAAGTTTGTCCGTCGTGCTCTGCTCGTACCAAGCCGCAAGCTCAGCCGGCGTTTTCACGCTTTCCGGAATCGGTGATGGTCCACTCGGATCGAACTTTCCCTCGATTGGAATCGAAGTCAGCCGTGCTTCCGCCGCTGCAATGTGTCTTGCCAATTCCAGCGAACACTTCGAACACTCATCCGGCTTGTAGTCGCCCTTGTCCGCCGGAATCGCCGCGATTACATTCTTCGTTGCCACGCTCTCCTGCTTGAGCGTGCCCATAAGAATTCCCAAAAGAAACGTTGCTTGGTCTGCCGTCATATTAGACATGGTTAACTTCCTCCGGTGGCATGAAAACTGTGGCGGGAATTATACCCCCGCAGTGCTTACAAGGTCCGAAACAAAAAGTGCCAAAGCAGGTCCACCGCTGCATGGACCAAAGCGGATGCAAAAATCGAATTTGTCCGCCGCCAAGTCCACCCATAAAAAAATCCCGCGATGGACGCAAGAATCACGTAACGCCAATTCGGAAAGCCATTGTTCGTGATGTGCGAGAATCCAAAAAGAATCGAAGCGCTCAACCACCCCGCCCAATCATTCTTTGTGGCCCGTGTCAGGCAATTCTGTAGCAGCCCGCGAAACAGCAACTCCTCGGGCCACGCCGTAAATAACAAAATTGCGATCGCCATTCCGGGCAGCGTTTTCCACTGCTGCCAACGAATGTCAAATACGATAAAGTGCAGCTTCACTCCCAGCGGAATCGCAATACACGCAAACGCCAGCAGGCTCGCCAAAATAGAAAACGTCCAGCCGCTTCCCCAGCCGATGCTGTACCCGACTCCCTTGATGCGTCGCAAAAGCAAAAATCCCGCAATCGCCAGATTCGCTGCCATCAGCACCGTCAATATGTACGCAAGCTTTCCAACCGGAAACGGCCAGATCCAATGCGATGGCCCGAATTTCACACCAGCCCATACGCCCGCAATCACGAAAAAATCCTGCCACGACCCCGCTGCCGTATTTCCCGCACTGGCAAGCACCGCCAGCGGCAGAAAGAGAAAAAGCGCCACCGCGCCCAAGCGCGCCAGCGAAACGCTGCCCGTTCCCAGTGCGTAGAGCAGATAGGTTAGAAAAATTGCAATTCCGAGCAGCCAGCCACTTCCTGCGCCACCTGCCGCGACTCGGTCAGCTAACCCACGCGCCGCAAAAAGCAGCGCTCCCGCAAGCAGCAACCCGAAAGCCGCAAGTGTCGCAATAAACGAACGACCGCCGTAACCATAACCGTATCCGGAGAGCGACGCCGCTAGCACCAGCGCCATGCACAGCACTCCCCACAAACCCAGCATGGGCATCGGTCCGATTTGGCGCGTGGCAGGCAAGCGGGTATTGTATCGTAACGTTCTTCGATGACTCCCTCTGAGAAACGCCTAGCCTCCGTCGATTGGATGCGCCGGCCGCTTTGCGGCCGCCCTGGAAAACGTGGGCTGCGCCACACCCGAAGTCGCCCCTGCCGCGAAGACACTGCTCTATGAAACGCCTGGCCTATATCGATTGGATTCGCGGCCTTGCCTGCGTCCTCATGTTCCAGACACATTGCTACGATTCGTGGCTCAGTCCCGAAGCGCGCAACTCGCCGGTCTTCATCTGGTCGCGGCTCGGCGGAACATTTCCAGCCCCGCTCTTTATTTTTCTTGCCGGAATTTCGTTCGCACTTGTTACTGAACGCCTTCGCGAAAAGGCAATCGACCGCCGCGTCATCGCCAAACAAACGATTCTCCGCGGCGCAGAGGTTTTTGGCCTCGGCATCCTCTTCCGCATTCAGGAATATGCACTCGCCGTCGGCCATGCGCCGTGGACCGATCTCTTCCGAGTAGACATCCTCAACATTCTCGGTCTTTCCATGATGCTCATGGGCGTGCTCTGCTGGTTCACCTCAAGCGAATCACTCTCTTCCGCCCGCAACCGAAGTATCGCCACTGGCCTCGCCGTCGCTGCGCTCATTGCCATGATTACGCCGCCGCTTTGGTCTTCACTGCGCCCCCAATTTCTTCCCTGGCCGCTCGAGTCCTACGTCAACGGCATCCACATCTACAACGAGCCTCAGCCCTGGCTCTTCCCGCTCTTCCCGTGGAGCGCCTTCGCTTTCGTCGGCTTGGCCGTCGGCTTCTTCCTCCACACAAATCTTGCTAAGCGCCACGAAGCCAATACCTTCACTCTCCTCGGCCTCGGCGGCATCGCAGCCACCGCCTTCTCCCAACTGTTCGACAAATCTCGCATCCGCTTCTATGCCATCTATGACTACTGGCATTCCAATCCAAACTTTTTCCTCATGCGCTGCGGTCTGCTTCTTTTGATTTTATTTTTCGCATATGCCTGGTGCCGATGGGGTTTCGCCCAAAAAGGCTTCAGCCCGTTGATCCAGCTTGGCAAAACCTCATTGCTCGTCTATTGGGTGCACATCCAATTCGTCTACGGTGGGCTTTCCATCTTGCCAAGACGCCAATGCAGCGTTGCCAAGGCAACGCTCGGTCTGCTTACGATTTTTCTGGCAATGCTCGCACTTTCGCTAGTCAGAACCAACTGGAAGAAATGGAGGAAAGGCGGCGCGCTCAAAAATGCCGTCGCCTGATTCAACTACGGCTTTGCCTGAGGATTCTTTTGCTGCTCCTGCGGAATCTTGATAATCACTTCACCTGGTTTTGCCAATCCCAATCCATCCCGCGCAATAGACTCGATCTTGTTCGGGTCCGTCCGCAAAGCCTGCACCTCTTCTGCAAGTTGCGCGTTCTCTCTGTTCAGCCGTGCTAAATCCATCTGCACCTTCACAATTTCGTCCTTCGTCCGTCGCAGCGCCAGATATCCATGCGTCCCAAACACATCGTGTACCACCAGCGCCGCAATACACAGCGTCAACACAATCCGCCCGTAGCTGTGCCACAACGTTTTGAAGTTTATCGGCTCGCTCATTGCTCTATCCTATCCCTTCAAAATCCATTCCGTCGCATCTTTCACCAGTTTTGCCGAAGCCGCCGCACTTTCTGCTTCAACATATAGCCGCAACAATGGCTCCGTCCCGCTCAGCCGCAGCAGCATCCAGGTCCCATCTTCAAACTTAAACTTCGCTCCATCCGTGCGATCTACTGACGCCACTTTTCTCCCAATCAACGTCGAAGCATCCGTTTTCGATTTCTCGATCGAGCTCGCTTTCTGCTCTTCCGTTAAGTGCAGATTCTCTCGCACCGGCCAGTACTCGCGTCCCAATTTTTTGAAGAGCGCCTTCACTTGGTCACTGATCGACCCGCCTCGCGCCGCCAGCATTTCCGCAACGAGCAGGCACGCCAGAATCCCATCCTTCTCCGGCACATGTCCGCGAATCGTCAACCCAGAGCTTTCTTCACCGCCCAAAGCAATCTTGTCCTCACGAATCAATTGCCCGATGTATTTGAATCCCACCGGCGTCTGATAGGTCTTCTGCCCGCGTGCTTTTGCAGCCGCATCCATCAGTTCGGATGTCGCCACGCTGCGCGCAGCCGGCAAATTCCATCCGCGCGTCTCCACCAGATAGTCGTACACCAGCGCCAAAATGTGGTTTGGCGCTACCCAGGTTCCATCGCGGTCCACGATCCCGAATCGGTCCGCATCTCCATCCGTCGCCAGTCCCGCAGCCGCTTTCGAATTCACCACGGCCTTCCGCAATGGCGCCAGATTTTCCTCGCTCACGTCCGGTCCGGTCCCATCGAACAAAACATCTCGATTCGTCCGCATCGCCTCCACGGCCACGCCGTGGTCTGTCAAAACCTTATCCAGGTACCCCGCACCGCATCCATGCAGAGCATCCACAACGAATTTTGCCTTTCCCTTTTTGAGCACGTCGAAGCGAACCAGCTCTTCAATCCTCTTCAGATACGCCGCCCGCAGATTCACCATCTCTGGTTTTGTCTTGCCGTGGCGCTCCAGCGGCGCAACGCCCCCCGCTGCGAACAGCCTTGCCGAACGCGCCTCTATATCCTTCGTCACTTCCGGCAACGCAGGTCCCGCATCCGCCGACGAAAATTTCAGCCCGTGATACTGCGCCGGATTATGGCTCGCCGTGAAATTTACCGCCCCATCCAGCTTGCTCCGCTGAATTTCATAGGCAACGGCCGGTGTCGGAGTGAACGTCTCGCAAAGCAAGGCATGCACGCCATGATGCTGCAGGATCTCTACTGCCAGCTGTGAAAACTCTTCCGAATAAAATCGCGTATCATATCCGACGAGTATTTTTGGTTGTTTTGTTTTAGACTTAACGTGTTCGGCAATAGCCGTCAGAGCTAACCGGACGTTGGCAAAAGTAAAGTCGTCGGCGATCAATCCGCGCCAGCCGGATGTGCCGAATTTGACAGGGGACGGTCGCTCAGCGGCCGCGTTTGTGGGGGTGGCCATGACGCGGTATTCTATTCCTACGCCCGCCTTGACGAAAGTCCCCGGTTGATTTTGTTTCCCAGCCCAAATTTTGCAGGGAGGATTTCATGCCTCGTTCAAACTCCACTCGCATTGTTCTGGTCACGTGCGGAAATCTCATCGAGGCCCGCCGCATTGCGAGCAAGGTGGTCCGCAAACGCCTCGCCGCGTGCGTGACGATCATTTTGGGCCCTGTTCAATCGGTCTACCGCTGGAAAGGCAAAGTCCAGGCTACGCGCGAACAACTCCTGCTCATCAAGACTATCGAAAAGCAGCTCGCCCCGCTGGAAGCTGAAATTAAACGGTTACACAGTTATGAGGTTCCGGAAATCATCGCGGTTCCGACTATCTGGGGCTCCGCCGACTACCTGAGCTGGTTGGAAGAAAACTCTGCTAACCAAAAATAATCTGACGTTCTTTGAACTGTAGGAAGTCCGCTCTTTTACCCCGCGCAGTCGAGGGGCTGAAACGGACCTTATTCGCGCAAACCAATCACTCTTCACACGTACAACAGTGCCTGATCCAAATCCGCCAAAATATCTTCTACATCCTCAATTCCCACTGACAATCTCACCAGGCCCTCGGTAATCCCAATCCGCTCTTGCACTTCCTTCGGCATCGAAGCGTGTGTCATCACTGCGGGCAGGGAAATGAGCGTCTCCACTCCGCCAAGGCTTTCCGCCAGCGAGCACAGCTTTACCTGATTCAGAAACCGCTTGGCAGCATCTTCCGCACCCAAATCAAATGAAATCATTGCCCCTGGACCGCGCTGCTGCTTCCGTGCAATCTCATGCTGAGGATGCGTCGGCAATCCCGGGTAATAAACCTTTCGCACCTTCGGGTGCGCATCCAGATGTCGTGCCACCGCAATTCCGTTCGCATTGTGTTGAAGCATGCGAATCGCCAATGTCTTGATACCGCGCGAAACTAAAAAGCAATCCATCGGTGCAAGTCCAGCGCCGGCGGATCGCTGGATGAAATAGATTTTTTCTGAATCCTCGGGCCGCGTCAAAATAACTGCACCGCCCGTCGAATCGCTGTGCCCGTTCAAATACTTCGTCATGGAATGGACCACAATGTGCGCGCCCAGCTCAATCGGCCGCTGCAGGTACGGGCTCAAGAAGGTGTTGTCCACAACCAGCGTCACATTCCGGTCGTTCGCCAACTTCGCCATCGCCGCGATGTCCGTCACCCGCATCGTCGGATTCGTCGGCGTCTCGACGTAAACCATCTTCGTGTTCGGCCGCATTGCCGCCATCACAAGTTCCGGCGCCGATGTGTCCACAAAACTGAACTCAATCCCGAAATGGACCAGAAGTTGCGTCGAAAGCCGGTACACGCCCCCGTACACAGCTTCGGACAAAATTACGTGATCGCCCGGTCGCAGCAGCCGGAACACTGAATCAATTCCGGCCATCCCCGAAGTAAAAACGAAGGCGCTGTGCCCGCCTTCAAGCTTCGCTAGTGTTTTCTCCAGCGCTTTGCGGTTCGGATGATTCGTCCTTGCGTAGTCATATCCCTGTCGGTACTTCCCGAACTCTTCCTGCACATACGTCGATGTCTGGTAAATCGGCGCGACAATCGCGCCAGTAGCAGGATCGGGCTCCTGCCCCACATGTATTGCATTTGTCGCGAACCCCATGACTGTCTCCTCAGCGGGCGTATGCACACGCTCGTTCGGTGGTTAGAACAGGCTTCCTAAACTCACAGCATTTCGGAGTTTCGTGGCGCGTTCTTCGTCTCCTCGACCACGGACTAACTTTTTTAACGTGGATTTCATCCGAATAAGTGTTCTACACGTTACAAGACGCCTTGCGGGGCGTCAATTGTGCTAAGACTATTCTTGCGATTTCTAGTAAGCAGCGTGGTTTCAACCTCGTGCATCCAATTTTCTAGAGACGGATACTTGACCCGCCTAGGTGCTTGCGTGGACTATATTTCTTACAAGCTCATGAAACCCAAATACCTTGTCATGCTGGCTTTCGGTCTTTTTCTCCTCGCGGTCTGCTCGGTTGGGGCGCAAACACAAAATCCTCCCGCCACCGCGGATCCATCCGCTGCTCCCAGGACTCCCCAATCTAACCGTATTCGCATCGAAGTCACCGGCGGCGACGCTGATGCTCCCGTCGAAAACGCCAGCGTCTATTTGAAATACGTCGAGGAACGAAAGTTGCGTAAGGACAAGAAAATCGAACTCAACGTGAAGACGAATCGCGAAGGTGTCGCTCACGTTCCTGACGCGCCGCTCGGGAAAGTTCTCGTTCAAGTGATTGCTGAAGGGTGGAAGACCTACGGCAAATGGATTGAAATTACGGATCCGAAGCAAATCATCAAAGTGAAACTCGAAAAGCCGCCCCGCTGGTACTAAACGTTTATTCTTTCAAGATTTCGTTTTGAAACCAAAACTAGCCCTGAATGAAATTTCTTCGCGAAAATTTTTCGCGCCGTGTATTTCACGCCAAACAAAGCACTTCGCACTTTTCTTTTCTTGGCGCGGCAGGAAAATTTTCTATGTGAATGATTTGTTGCACAAAAATTGTGCAAACCGCATTAGAGTGTTGAAGAACGACAGGTTAACTTTAATCCGAAGCCTCTTTTGCACAAAGTTTTCAACATCTGTGTTGAAAACTTTACAAAGCTGAAACATTTTTTCCTTGCTTCGGAAGCAGTCTTGCTGGATTGTTCCGCCCACGATTCTTTTTCAGCTTTTGACCCGCTCAATTTGCAGGTGATAAAGTCTTTTCAGAAGAATTCTCATGAGTGATTCTCACGACGCACAATTTTCTCCGCTCCGCATGATCGCTGGAAATCTTACCGCGCGGCCTCTGCGGGCCGCACTCAGCATTCTTGCCATCTCCATCCAAGTCATTCTTGTCCTGATGATTGTTGGACTTACGACCGGTGTCGTGAACGAATGGAGCAAGCGCGTTGAAGGTGTCGGCGCCGATATCCTCGTCCAATCTCCAAACGCCTCCATCTTTTTTGCTTTCTCGAGCGCCGTCATGCAGGAATCCTTTGCTGACCAAATCGCCGCACTACCCGGCGTGGACGAGGTCGCTCCCACGCTTAGCCTGATGGATCAAAAGAATTTTGTTGTCATCTATGGGATTGATTACAAACGTTTTAACGCCCTTAGCAAAGGATTTCTCTTCGGTTCCGGCGGACCGTTCACGGGACCCGACGACGCTCTGGCCGACGATATCGTCGCACAGTCCCGCCACCTTAAAGTGGGCGACCCAATCACGTTGATGGGGCACGCGTTCACCATCTGCGGCATCGTTGCCCACGGAAAGGGCGCGCGCTTCTTCATTCCGCTCAAGACCGCCCAAGATATTTCCGGCGCCGAAAAAAGAGTTTCCGTCTTTTATGTGCGCAGCAAGGGCGATACCGAGGGAACCAGAACGGAAATCCTCAATCTCGAACCGAACAATCGTGTCCGTTCGATCGCTGAATACATGACGCTTATGAACTCCTCGAACCTGCCTGAACTAAAACCATTTATCAAAACAATGGTCGGCATCGGCATCGTCATCAGTTTTTTGGTCGTCTTTCTCAATATGCACACGCTCGTCCTCGAACGTACGCGTGAAATTGGCATCTTAAAAGCCCTGGGTTTTTCTCGCGCGGGAATTGCTCAATTGCTCCTGGGAGAAACGCTCGCCCTCACTCTGCTTGGCAGCTTGGTCGGAATTTGTCTTACGTTCCTTACCAAAGCAATCCTGACCGAGACTGTTCCCACGCTGCAAATTCAAATCACCAACCAGTGGATTCTCGGTTCCATTCTTCTCGCCATCGTCGGAGCTACTGCCGGTGCGATTTACCCCACGCTCCGCGCCGCCAGCTACGACCCCGTCGTCGCCCTCGCTTACGAATAACCCGTCCAATTAGCCCGTCCGTTCGTAGTACAGAACAAGGCCCTGCAGAACGTTTGCCCGCTTAGGTGAAGCGGTTGATACTTTGTGTAGAACATTGCGCCCTTCGTTCTCTCCACGAGGCGCAAAGGGAAGTTTCAACCTAAGGAGCCAGGCATGAAGCGATTTATTTCGACAATTGCGGTCGTTGTCCTGTGTACCTGTTTCTCTTCGGTCTCAATGGCGCAGTTTGGAGCAAATCTTTTTCGTAAGCCGAATATCGCCGACGTTTTTCATCCCGTCGTCGGCCAGGGCGCCTATTACGAAGAGCAACACAAGGATGGTACGAAATCCGTCATGGAAATGTCCGTTCTCGGCAAGGAAACGGTAGATGATGGCCAGGAAGCGTATTGGGTTCAATTCGGACGCGGCGACAGTGGCTCCGATCAGCTGAAATATTCCAAGTTGCTCATCACTAAGGAAAAATTCGAAGTGAAGCGCATGATTTTCATGTCTCCGAAGTCATCGCAGCTGATGGAATTTCCCGTGCCCCAGAGCCAGGTAGCCAAGCAAAAAGCCGAAGAAGAAAAGGAGAAGTGGCACCAGGTGGGGACGGAGCCAGTGACGGTCCCCGCGGGCACTTTTCTCTGCCAGCATTGGGCAAAAGACGACGGTTCGGAAGAAATTTGGGCAAGCTCAAAAGTTTCGCCGCTGAGCATGGTTAAGTCCAAGCGTGGGGACACGACCACCGTGCTCGTGAAAGTTATTTCCGGCGCCACGGATCACCTTCCGGGAACGCCGCAGAAATTCGATCCGCGGGCGATGATGCAGCAAAGAATGCAGCAGAACCAAAATCAATAGCGATTGGTTAGGCCAAAATATCCAACGGGCGAAACTTGGGGCAGTTTCGCCCGTTTTCTTTTTCGTGTAAATTCTTTGGGTTACTCCTGACTCGAAGGACGTGCGATGACGGAACCGCAATCGAATCCCCCGGGCGACAAGCATTACGTCGCAAGAGTTTTGGAACGCAAGGATCTTTCCGAAGATCTGTGGTTAGTCCGCGTAGATCCGGGCGGCCCTTTCAGCTTTAAGGCCGGGCAATACGCAACTCTTGGCGTCGATCATGAAGGAAAAAGAATCGAGCGGGCGTATTCGATCGTTTCCTCGCCGTACGAAGAGGGGCTCGAATTTTTCATTGAACTCGTGCCGCAGGGCGAGCTGACTCCCCACCTTTACAAATTGCATGTCGGCGACACCATGCTCTGCCGCAAAATTTCCAAAGGTAGATTCACGCTCGATTTGAAAAGTGGCAGAAAAAATCATCTCCTCCTCGCCACAGTCACCGGCCTTGCGCCATTCGTGAGCTATGTCCGCACGCTTTACAAAGATTGGAAAGCGGGAAATTCCGATATGCCGGGCGGCCACAAACTCTATTGCATTCAGGGCGGCAGCCGAAGCTGGGAATTCGGTTATCGTGATGAGATGGAGAAGTTCGCGGCGGAAGTGCCTTGGTTCAAGTACGTCTCTACCATCAGCCGGCCTTGGGAAGATCCGCAGTGGGGTGGAGAAACAGGCCGCGTGGATGATCTCGTGCGCCACTATGCTGCCGAATGGGGATTAAGAGCTGCGGAGACGACCGGATACCTCTGCGGCCATCCAAACATGGTGGAAAACTGCCGCGGCATTTTGCAGCGTGCAGGCTGGCAGAAGGGAAGTATGTTCGAGGAAGTGTACTTCCAGCCGGCGAAAGAAGACTGACGCGAAAGTTTTTCGCAGAAGAATTCAAATTTACAAATTACGAATGAGCGGTTGAAGCCGCCTGATCCTTTTTTCTAACAGGGATTACTGGGCCTGTTTGCGGTTGGCAACGCTTTCCACCACATCGCGGATCGTTGAGACGGGCACAGCGATGTGTACGTCATCGTTGTGGTCCTGCACGTCCACGTAGACTTTCCCGTCGCGCACCGAGACTTTGACGTGCTCTTCATCGCTGTCGACGCTGACAAACTCGACGTTCGGATACTTTTCCAGTTCTTCAGCGACCACTACTGCGATCGGCAGGGCTTCACGCGCCTGATCGGCGGCTTCCTGCAGTTTATCGTCTGGCACGAAGTGCAACGCCGCGGGAACCGCTGCCGCCGGCACCCAGAAGTGAACGTGGGAGCCACCCGGGCGGTGTTCATCCACGTCCACGCGAATTGTGCCTTCGCGGAACGTATAGACCGTCGCGACTGCCAGAGTCCCCACTGCGCCGAGAGCTAATTTCGCGAGAATCATTTTCTATCCCTCACATCCAATATTTTTCGAGCCAAGATACCAAAACTAGTCCGATGTGTTCTTTGAATCGAGCCAAACGCGAACGGTGTTCTCTTCATCCTTCACAGAGACGAGTTCCAAGTCGCCATGAGCGGACAGTGCTCGCAGTGCCGCAAGCACATCCAGTTCATCCTTGCCCGCGGAAAAAAGCGCTTCGACGACCTTCATCGGCACTTTCACTTCGACGCGGGATTTTTCGGTCGACTTAGCGTCTTTGGTTTCTTTGCCGTCCTTACCTTCGTGCCAGCGTTTTTCGGTCACGTGGACGAGCATGTATCCGTTCTGTTTGGCGACTTGAACGTCGTTGTCGTGGGACTGCACTGTGACAAATTCGCCGTCTTTGGTGTCCTTTAGTGCGGCTAGCAGCGCGCGGCAATCGATGCCTTCCGTGTCCACGTGATCGATCGTGATCTTTCCGTTATGGAGGCGGTCTTTGTTGATCGCAGGAAGAACTTTTTCGGCAAGTTCGAGCGGCACGTTTACACGGACGGTTTCGCCCTTATTGTCCGAGCTGACGACGCGTACGTGCAGCCAGCGGTCATTGCTCGAAGAATTGGAAGCTTTGGATTGGGCGTTGGCTGCAAACGGCGTCAGCATAAGCACTGCAGCGGCCGTGAGCGAAAAAGTATTCACGTATTTCTGAATGCGGTCGATCATTGTCGAAACCTCCCTGAACGTGTGCCCGAAAAGAACCCCAAAGAACTCCCCAAAGAACTCAAGAACCGGGCAGTTGTAAAGAACTACGCTAGAGTCCCTGGAAAAGTTCCGAGAAAGCTGAGAAAAAGCGGGAAGCTCGCTGATGATCGACGCCGAGAATCAGTCGCGGGGACTACAAAGAACGAGAAAAGAACATGGAAGTGATTGATTTGATTGCACTAATCTTAGTATCGAGTGCAAGTCGCACGAGGTTAGGCACCACCTAGACGGTTGTGGGCATCGTTTTGGCCTGAGGTGTGCGGAATGATTTTTCGGGGCGAAGGGCTTCGACGAGTTTTTTCAGGAGTTCTTCACGGGAAAAAGGCTTTTGAAGGAATGAGCCGGACTCGAGAGTGGCAGAAGTGCCATGAAGTTCCTCGGTGTAACCCGACATGAAGACGACTTTCAGGTGCGGGAGCTTTTCCTGGACGCGGCGGGCAAGCTCGGGACCGCGCATACGAGGCATGACTACGTCGGTAATTAGAAGCTGGATCGTGCCGCGCAGGCGTTCGGCAATCTCGAGCGCTTCCACACCATCGGCGGCCGTAAGCACGTTGTAGCCGGCAGATTGCAGGAATTCACACGTCAGGGCGCGAACGCTCTCTTCATCTTCAGCAAGGAGTATCGTCTCGCCCGACCGCAGTTGAGACGTCTGGCGCTTTTCCACTGGAAAGCCCTGTATTTTTTCGTTGGTTCGCGGAAGATAAATTTCAAAGCGAGTTCCGTCGTTCAGCGCAGAGTCCACGTGAATGAAACCGGAGCTTTGATTGACGATGCCGTAGACGGTGGCAAGGCCAAGGCCCGTGCCTCTGCCGGGTTCCTTCGTCGTAAAAAATGGCTCGAAAATGCGCGCTCTGGTTTCTTCGTTCATGCCGATGCCGGAATCGCTGACCGCAAGCAAAACATATTCGCCGGGTTTGATGGAAGGGCGTGACGCGGAGTAATAGCTATCCACGACAATGTTTTGTGTTTCGATCGTCAGAACTCCGCCCTCGGGCATTGCATCCGAAGCATTTACGGTGAGGTTCAGCAGCACCTGCTCGATTTGTCCCGGATCGGCAAGGACGTGACCAAGGGATTCGCCAAGCCGCATGTTGTATTCAATGTCTTCCCGCAGGAGACGCTTCAGAAGCCGGCTTGCTTCTACAATCAAATCATTCAGGTCGAGAACTTTCGGTTGGAGCAATTGCCGGCGGCTGAAAGCAAGAAGCTGTCTCGTGAGAGAAGCGGCGCGGTCCGCAACTTTGCCAATTTGTTCGCAATTGCCTCGAACCGGGTCAGAAGGGCCCACGCGGTCAAGAGCGAGGTCCGAGTTTCCTTTAATGACAGTGAGCAAATTATTGAAATCGTGAGCCACGCCGCCTGCCAAGCGGCCCAGCGCGTCCATTTTCTGCGATTGACGCAATTCGTCTTCAAGTTGCGTGCGCTGCGCTTCGTTTCTCTGCAGTGTGCCACGCATGCTTTCGAAAGCTCGTGTCACTCGCGCGAGTTCATCCCCGCCATGGGGCGCGAGAGGATAGTTGAAGTCGCCCTGTTCCAGAGCGCGAACGCCTTCCACAAGCGTCCCCAGTGGCTGAGTAAACGTGCTGGAAATTAAATAAACCAGCAAGCCGCCGAGCAAAACGGCCATCACTCCGAGGCCAATCAGCAAACGATTCAGTCGAACGATGGAAGCGATGGCGGCATCATCCGATTTTAAGAGAATCAGGCTAAGGTTCGAGTAGGGGCCCAGGTCCACGTCGGCTGTATAGAATCGTTTGTTTCCCAACTGAAGCTGGGCTGCGTCAGCGTCCGGCTTCAGGCGCAACGAGACTTCCTGCTCTTCGAAAGGAGAGAGGGAGCTGACCAAAGTGAGATTTCCCTGGCGGAACGCCACATCGCTGGAAAGAACCCGGGAAAGTTCTTTCGCTCGGGCGCCATCCATTTCCCGGCCGACGATTACTTTGCCGGAGACAATGCGGTTTGCCAGGGGATCCTGATAAAAGGGATGAACCACAAGCTGGTAGAGATGCCGGTCGGCGCTCCACCAATATTGGCTCTCTTTTTTGCCCTTTTGCGAGTCCAGGTTTTCCGCGATGCGCACAAGATTAGCCAGCGATTCCTTTGCGGGAACAGAAGGAGGCTTGGAATCCCTGGTCTCCAGGGCTGTGATTTTGCCGCCATTGTCGGCTAGCGCGAGCAGATCGCAGTCTTCAGACTGCCACGGGTCTTGCCTCACATCCTGAATCGTTGTGGAGTCGCCGTCGCGAAGAACCGCAAGCGTCGCCAGGAGATCGGCTTTCCTGCTGAGCGCCATTCTCTGCTGTTGCGAAATCTCTTGAAAAGTGAGGACCGAAGTTCGGGTGTCCTGCTCCATTTGGCGTTCGGCGCGGACTTGAATCAATTCTCGAACGGCAAAAAGGGTACAGGTCGTCATCGCAACGATGACGACTACGAGAGACAGCAGGAATTTGCTGCGCAAACTGAGTCTGTCCCCAAATCCAACGGCTCGCTCTGCGAGTGCTCGAAAGAGATGGGAAACATAATGCGCCCCGCCTGTACGGCGGGTCTCTGAGGGCATACCCGTATCGGAATCTGCGGCCATTCCTTGAATCTCTATCCCTAGGTATCAAAACAGGGGTTTGGGCTACGGTTATGCTGGCAGGCAGCATTTTTGACAGGAATAGGCCTCGGGTACCATCGGAAAGGTACGCTAGGCTAATTTCTTCGCTCTCTGCTTAAACTGAGTTGCTTAAGCGGCGAAGGAAAAGCGATGAAAGAGGGGAAGCAATGGAGAATGAGGTTTGGACGAAAGTGGATGAATATTTCGCCGACATGATCGGTGAAGATCAAGCGTTGAAGACGGCGGTGGCGGAATCGGAACGCGCGGGGTTGCCTGCGATTGCGGTCACAGCAAGTCAGGGAAAGCTGCTGATGTTGACCGCGCAGATGGTCGGTGCGCGAAAGATTTTGGAAGTGGGCACACTCGGTGGGTACAGCACGATCTGGTTGGCTCGAGGATTGGCTGCCGGCGGCAAGCTCATCACGCTGGAATATGAGAAGAAGCATGCAGACGTGGCCCAGAAAAACATCGCGCGAGCGGGACTTGAGGGACAGGTGGAAGTGCGAGTCGGCGACGCCACCAAGACCATGCCGGAGCTGGTCGCAGAAGGGACTGGTCCGTTTGACTTGATATTTCTCGATGCAAATAAGGACGGGTATCCGATTTACTACGATTGGTCGCTAAAACTCTCTCGAAAGGGCACTGTAATCATTGCGGACAACGTCGTACGCGACGGCGGCGTGGCAGATCCCGAAAACAAGGACGCGAGCATCAAGGGAATACAGCGGTTAAAGGAGATTGTTGCGGCCGACAGGCGCGTCAACGCAACAGCAATCCAAACCGTGGGAAGCAAAGGCTACGACGGATTTGCCATGATGATCGTCGAAAGTGCTTAGTTGGGAGTGAAATTGTTCAGAGCAAAACAGAAAGAGTGCCAATCGGAATGTTGGCGTTTTCCAGGCCCTATTTTTTGCGTTTGGGAGTGTTGGACTGGGAGTCGAGGGTGTCTGGTAGCTTGACGTTCCAGATGTTTTTGGAAGAATTAAGTGCGAAGAGGCCGACTTGATTGGACTCGGCCGTGCCGATTTGGCCGACCCACACAACGCGGAAATTTGCTTTGCGCCAAAGACGGCGGACTTCGATGGTTTGACCCGATGTAGCTAGCATGCCGACGCCGTCGAGCCGAACGCCATCCTGGCTGACATCCACGGTGAAAGCAGTTTGTTTAAAGTCGCGGCCGCCGGAATCCTTCCCCTTGACGACTACGCGAAGTGACTTGGGAACGCGAGGCTTTTTGCGTGCCCGGCGCCAAAAACCCGGCAGAGGCTGCTGGAAAGCCAAACCAACGCGCGATTCACGTTCCGTGTATTTATCCACGTATGCCACGCGAACTTGCTTTTCCGTGCCGGTGATTTTGTCAATGAGAGTGACGGTGTCGCCGACGGAGAGTCTTGCCTTCAGGAGGACAAGCGCGCCGCCAGCGTTAACAAGAACTGTTTCGGTTTCCTCCTGGAAGGAACCGTTTGAGGAGCCGAAGCCGTAAACGACGATTGGCACATGGACGGCCAGGCGCGGGCCGGAACGCGGGCGCTTCTTGGGCGCGGACTCAGCGATTGCCGGGCGGGATGCACTCTTCGGTGTGGAGGGAGCGGGAGCGTCGAGAGGAGCAACTTCCAGAAGTTCCACGGGCGTGCCTTTTTGTGGGCCGTGCTCGCGGCACTTGAAGTCCCACGGTTGGCGAAGAATCTGCTCGAACGATTCTTCACGATTTGCAAGGGTGAGCCAGCTGCTCGCGTCACAGTCCGGGCAAAGAAGCCGTGCAGCAAAAGTCCTAGACATTGCAAACCTCCTGGTTACTGTCATCGTAACTTTTTGTGGGACAGAAGGAGCCGCAGAACGCTGGCTGGTGTTCGAAAAGCACCCGTCCCTGAGGACAGGGGAAGAACCCACAGGTACGCGTCTACCTGAAACTTGGGATGGCGGCACATTGCGGATGAGCGTATGATTCGCGGGCCTCTCAAAAAGAATGGTACGAAGGAGATAGGTGATGACTGACGAAACGACAAACGAGCCGACCCCGGGAAGCGAAACTTTGATGAATGTAGCGGAAAGCGTCGGAAGCACGCTGGGGAAGGTCGTGGCGACTGCAAACCGGACTGTGGCAGCCGTGCGAGGTGAGGAAAAAGTAGTTCGCCGGAAAGCGAAAACGGCTGCGAAAAAAGCCAGGAAAGCGGTAAAGAAAGCCACCAAATCCGCGAAAAAGAATATCGCCAAGGGCAAAAAAACCGCCGCAAAATTGGTGAAAAAAGCCAAGAAGAAGCTGAAGAGATAGACGCAACGGCATAATCAAGTCCTGAGACGAGGAAAGTCGGAATCTTAAAATGCTCGGCGTGCTTTGCGCAGCCGGGCATTTTTCTTTAGGACTTTTTTCATTTTGCTTCGTCTCTATGGATGGATTAGTGTGACTCACCGCCGGCATGGAGGACTTCGTGAACATTCAATTCTTTAAGAAGGCATCTCCGGTTTTGCTTGTAGTCCTTTGCCTTGTAGTCCTTTGCATTGTCACCACGGGTTACGCGCAAGAAGCAAAAAACGACGATCTGAAGGCTCGGCAGGAGCGAGTCGAAAAGGGCTTTGTTCCAGTCAACCTGGGTAAAAGCCAAACCAAACAACTGGACCTGGCGGAGTTGATGAAGTTGTGCAAAGACCCGGGCTTGAGCGTTGCCGTGATTGACGGCTACAAAATCGCATGGGCGAAATCGTATGGCACGACCGAATTAGGTGGCACAACTCCAGTGACGACGAAAACTCTTTTCCAGGCGGGATCGATCAGCAAACCAGTTGCGGCGACAGGAATGATGGCGCTGGTGCAAGCGGGAAAGCTTTCGCTCGACGAAGACGTGAACGCGAAATTGAAGACATGGAAAGTTCCCGAGAATGAATTCACGAAAGATCAGAAAGTAACGCTGCGTCGCCTTGCAAGTCATACAGCCGGACTTACGGTTCATGGATTTACCGGATATGATGTGGACGAAAAAGTTCCGACACTTGTGGAAATTTTGAATGGGACGAACCCGCCTGCGAATACCGCGCCGATTCGAGTGGATTTTGTGCCCGGAACGAAGTGGAGATATTCCGGTGGTGGCGTCACGATCGAGCAACTACTGATGATGGATGTCACCGGCAAACCGTTTCCGGCGCTCATGAAGGAAACGGTCCTCGAAAAGATCGGAATGAACGACAGCAGCTACGAACAACCATTGCCTGTAGCGTGGCAGGCGCGTACGCCGACGGGGACGCGACACGATGGAACTTCCGTGCACGGGAAGTGGCACGTCTATCCGGAAATGGCGGCGGCAGGATTGTGGACAACTCCAACCGATCTGGCGAAATTCGTGATTGATATTGCGCTGTCGAAACAAGGCAAATCCAACAAAGTGCTGGCGCAAAAAACGGTGGAAGAGATGCTGGCGCATCCGCCTTCTGCGCCTGATTTCGGAATCGGGTTTGCGGTTTCTCCCGATCGCCCTGGTGAGTTTGGCCATGACGGATCGGATGAAGGATTTCAAGCGCTGCTGGTCATGAACTGGGAAACAGGACAGGGGGCGGCGCTCATGGCGAATTCCGACACCGGATTCGTCGTGATGGGCGAAGCGTTGCGCAGCATCGCGAAAGAATACGGATGGAAATCCGTGCGCCAGCGAGAACCGTTCATCGATTTGATGTTGACAGCGATGGCCGGCGATGCAGATACAGTGCTCTCGCGATACGACGAAATGAAGAATTCCGCGGACACGAAACAGCATCCGGGAGAATTCGTTTTGAACGCGCTGGGTTACGACTATCTCAGAAGCGGCCACACCGAAGATGCGATTCGACTGTTTGCGCGAAACGCAAAAGAGTTTCCAGAATCGTCCAATGTATATGACAGCCTGGGCGAAGCGTACGCCAAGGCGGGGAAGAAAGACCTGGCGATCGAAAATTATGAAAAGTCACTGAAACTCGATCCGAAAAATACGAACGCCGCAGAACAACTGAAAAAACTGAAAGCAAATTAAGAGGTTTCGAAGATGAAGATCACTCCGATGCTGAATAGCCCGAGCAATCGGCTTTTACGATTTCAAAATATTTGTAGAGAACGATGGCGGCGAGGAGCGGGTCTTTTTGTTCAACGGCGAATTTATATTTGATGATGGCGGAAGTCGCTTCGCCGTAATTTGGATGGCGCTCCGCAGGTTTCGGGCGCGATTCTTCTTCGGCAATGTCTCTCGCCGTGATGGGTTTTCCGCTTTGAGCTTGCGCGGATGACGTGTCCCTGGTTTTGCAGTAATACTCTTTCCCAAGCAGGGCATTGCGGAGCAGGGTTTGCCATTCCGCATTTTTGTGCAGTGCATTCAAGCGATTCACGATGGCGTCTTCGAAGGCGTGGTCGTCCTTGCTGGAAAAGGGATAGGGATAGTTGTAGCGCTGGCGGAAAGCGAGCTGGGAATCCTTAAAAACTTGCGCGAAGCAGGCGTGGTCGCACTGATTGAGCTGTTCGAGACGCGCTTCGGTTCCCGGAGTGGAGTTCGGGACGGTGCGCGAAGGAATGTCGTCATTGGTGATGACGCGATGCGGGCGCTGCGACTGTTTATTGTCGGAGTTCGCTGAAGAAGTTAGTGGCGCCTGGTTCTGCGGTTGCGATGAATCCGAGGACTGAGCAACAACGCCAACAGGAAAAATACAGGTTGTGAAGAAGAAAATGACCGAACAGAGTCTGAGTGGCGCGGAGAACTTCATAGGTGTTCCACATCGTGGCAGGAGCGCGAAAGAGCGACCGCCCACTGGCTTTGCATGACAGAAGCGCGAAATGGATCGGTTGATTGCATGTTCTGGATGCGGACTTTTATCGCGCCTTCCATTTCCTTGAATTTATAGTAAGCGTCGCGTTCCTTAACGATGAAATCGTAGGGCATTTTGTCGGAAGTGAACGGTGGTCTCGCACCGGGATAAGCATAGCGGGCCTTGTCGTGCTCGAGGTCGCAGTAGACATCGGCGGCATGAATGGCTACCACGACGGCGTTTCCCCATTTGTGATCGTCGTCAATTTGCTGCGTGGCGACGGTAAATTTGTTGCGGAATTCAAGTTCGGAATCGTTGTCCGTCATCATTTGATCGCGAACGATTTGTTCGCAGCGTGGATTGCAGATGGCGTTGAATTCACGCGGATCAGAATCCTGGGACAATTTACGGCCGAAGTCGGAAGAAAGGTCATCTTCCGTGAGAACTTTTTTCTTTTGAACGGCTTCCTTCAGGCTGAGCGGTTTTTGCGGTGGCGGTACGGGCGCGGTGGGAGAGGCTGCGCTTGGAGCGTTTTCTTCTTTTTTATCGGGTTTTGAATCTTGTTGAGTTTGAGCGAAGGAGAATATTGCCGCGAACAGAGAGATCGCGCAGAGGCAAATAATTCGCCGCGCAAAATGAAGATTACTGATCATTGTCGGCAGTTTGTTCGGGAGGGTCGTCCGAATCGGGAGTGTCAGCGTCTTCGGGATCACGGCGCGAAGGGACCCGCGATACGTAAATGCGGCAAGTGGCGTTGACGACGCGATTCAGCTGCAGGCGCATGAATTCGGCGAGATACGGATCGGTGACAACGGCAATGTGTTTGTTCGCGCGCACCGCGACTTCGTTCAGACGGCGAGTCATTTCGCGGAAGCGCGGTTCGTACTCACGGTCGACGAGCAGTTCCTTGTGAGTGACATTGTTCGGGTCGGCGAAACGTTCCATGTCCTGTTTTTTCTTCATTTGAAGTTCACAGGATTGCGCCTGGATGGCGATGGCTTCACCGAGAAGGCCTTGCCAGGGTAAATCTTCTTTGGATTTGTCCACTGCGTTTAGAAGGGACTGCTTCCATCGGGAATCGAGGCTGTAGTTGCTGCCGACTGCACGGGAAATCTGATCGAAGCAATTCCGGTCACAGGAATTGACTTGTTCGAGCAGATCGCGACCGCCATTGAAGCTGGCTTCATGGGGAAGCGATTCAAAATCGTCGTTTGTGAAAACGTGGTGCGGCTTTTTTGCGGGAGGCGGAGGAGTGGGTTGGGCCTGGGCCACGGGTGCAGCCTGTGACGGAGCCGATTGCGACTGAGGGTGCGATGGGCTTTGATCTGGGGACTGGGCACGCACGGTTGCTGCGGTCCCAACCGCGAGGAGCAAGCCCAAAAATGAAAGTCGTACACGCATGGGAGACTCTGCGATAGCTGTTACAAACCTAACAGACGGCACTGCAGCGAGAGATGGTACCGACGTACCGAGGTGGTGAATCGGTAAAAGCGTCGGCTCAGGACCACAACGCGGACTATCCAAACGTATCAACTGGGGATAGGGGGACTACCCCCGATTTTGCGTAAGTGCGGATTCTAATCGAGTTAAAGTCTTTTGTTTTGATGCAGTTCTGCAAGTGTTGATTCTAAAAGGCTTGGGATGCTTGAAATTAGAGCATCCAAAAAACAAAAAAGCGGCAGAGAATCTGCCGCGCACCATTCAGGACCTGATTTTACCTGAAAGATACTATACCAGATGATTCCCGATGGGTCAAGAAGATTCGTGGCGGGCTGCAGAAAGATTTGGGAAGACAGGAAGGGGCGAGCGGTCGGAGAAGGGAAGCGGGGAACATCCTAGAACCCCGTTTCTGGATAGTTTCCGGATGGCCGACCATCCTCCAATTGACCGTCAACTTCAGCTTGCGTGTTGACGATCGGGGATGCAACATCGTGCACGGATCCCAAAGGCGCGTATCGAATCGCGCTAGGAGTAAGGCTTATGAAAGCTGCAGTCGTACCCGCTATGAGTAGTTCCTGGCTGATCAAAGACGTTCCCCAGCCTCAACCTGGTCCTGGTCAAGTGCTAGTGAAGATGC
>Ga0210400_10001520_pt1 | contig 22917 bp, 21 predicted proteins | sample IncBWH26MmetaG_FD_155456 | JGI IMG/M metagenome (GOLD analysis project Ga0210400, IMG submission 155456) | Forest soil microbial communities from Barre Woods Harvard Forest LTER site, Petersham, Massachusetts, United States - Inc-BW-H-26-M | ecosystem: Environmental > Terrestrial > Soil >...
CAGCACAGTCGCTGGAGGGAACTTCCGCAATGAGAGTGCGGCCCGGTTCCGCCGGATCGCCCAGCACCAAATGATAATCCCGGTCGCCGTGCGCTCCAGCTTCCACCTTCCATCCCAGCAGGACCGCTTCCACCGAGTAGACGCGGTTTTCGGCGTCAGCCCGGGAGTCACCAAGAACCCTGGGAGGCTGGATGGTCACCAGATCTGAAATGCTGCTGGGCATCGGATTCCAGTCAATTCTGCCGCTCTCCGGATCAGATACGGTCTTGATTCGCCAGCGCTCCGTTCCGCAGTGTTCGCCGCAGCCGATCTGCGGATTGGGCGGATTGAGCGGATTGGTCCGATGGGAATAACGGTAGAGCACCAAGGCAATGATGAGACCAATGAAAAAAAGCATGGATAGGGAGGGACTACTCTGTCGTTTAGGCATAGTGAAGAATCGGCGACAACACCTTTGCTATCGTTGCGGATACAGTTTGTGATCTAGAACTTTTTCGGTTTGCAGACCTAGAGCATTTCCAGGCAACGATAAATCCAGGTGGTGACTTGTACTACGATGTGCAGAATCCGCGTGCATCCGCGTAATCCGCGGTAAGGTTTGGTTACGGGTTAGCCGCACTGTTCTTTGCGTCACTTCGCAGCCTTCGAAAGCCCGGTAAATCTGGCGATGCGTCCTTTCGGACCAACGGCCCATCCGGCCTCCGGACCGGCGAAGCTCACGGCGTTGTAATCCTCGGCATCGAAAGGCTGCCAGGTATTACCTCCGTCAAGAGAGTAATCCGAACCGGTCGTCCCGACTGCAACCAGCAAAGGCGGTGCGGCATGCGGAACAAAAGCCACGGCGGACCGATAGCCCTGAGGACCGCGAGCAGCAAGGGTCCAGCTCTTTCCGCCGTCCGTGGTAAACGCGGCATTCTTTTCCTGGCCCTTGGGATTGTTGTAGTCGCCTCCAACGATCACGCCGTGGGTGTGGTCCCAAAAGGCAACGGAAAATATCCCCTGTGTGGGGGCTCCGGATAAGATCGGGGAATTCACCACGGTCCAGTTCTGTCCGCGGTCGGCGGAATGGAAGACGCGCGCGGCAGGACCACCGGTCGCAAACCAAGCGTCAGTCTTTCCTGAGGTCGCAATACACGTGCCGCTGGCGGCGAATCCCCCCTCGCTCGGCAATGCAGGAGGAAGAGAGTGAGGGACCAAAGGCCCCCAGTCCTGTCCATTCAAAATGAGAAGTGGGAATCCGCCATCCACCGAATCGCTGAAGGCGATGCCATGGTTTTGGTCCCAGAACGCAAAGCAATCGTAAAAAGCCTTGGGGTCATGATTGGTGAATTGCGGCTCCCAGTGCTGACCACCGTCAGAGGTCTTGTAGATGCGCGACTGCTCTCCTGGACCAATGCTCAGGACAAGCGCAGCCTTCTCGTCAAACGCCTGAATATCGCGAAAATCGAGCCCTTCAGCCCCGATGACGGTAAGCTTCTCCCAATGATTGCCCGCGTCCAGCGTTCGCAGCACCGTTCCCTTGGCGCCGCTGGCCCACGCTACCTTTCGGGAAACAGCGCTGATGCCTCGAAGCTGGACATCCACACCGCTCTGTTGCGGCTGCCATTGGGCCCAGGCGGGCGATAGATTACTCAGCAGAATGGTATTCAGAAAAACCAAGACAAGAGTTGCGAACAATCGGCGCATTCAGCGGCCCCCAAATGGATTTACGATTGTAACCCTCTGAAGGGCACGAGTCCGGCCTCACCGGACGGATGAAAACAGACCGCCTTTTCAACGGCCGGGAAAGACACGAAGCCACTTATTTCCGGGCTTCATTTCCGAGCTTCATTTCCGGACTTCATTTCCGCCCAAGGGCCTTCTGGATTTTGGCGACGATCTCTTTAACGGCGGGCGCGTCCGGACCTTGAGGATCAAGTCTCAGATACTCCTTGAACTCGGCCATGGCGAAGTTTGGATTCTCTTCCTGCAGATAGATGTTGCCCATGAGGACGTGCGGCGAAGCATAATCTTTATTCAGTTGAATGGCCTTGCGGACATGGGGCTCGGCTTCTTCCCATTTATTCACACCCCACAAACTGCGCGCCAGTTCGTAGTGGGCTTCGGCGGAATCCCGGTTCAACTCCACGCTCTGCCGCAGGGGCCCCTGTGCGCCGGCGTAATCGAGTTGCTGGTTGAGCGCGGCCCCAATTCCTAGAAAGGCCACGGAACTCCGGGGCTCCAGCTTGGCGGCCCTTTCAAAAGCTGACTGGGCCTCCGCCCATTGCCGGGTCTGCATGCACGCGTTGCCCAGAAGGAGATATCCCTGCAAATAAGCGGGATCAAGTTCCACAACCTTTTTGAAATGCTCAATGCTGCCATTGGCATCGTGCTTCTTGAACATCAGCTCCCGCCCTTTGGCCAGGGACTCCTGGGCTGCGGCCGAAAGGGGCTGGTCATGGGGAACAACGACATCCGTTGCCTGGTTTTGCGGCTGAGGCTTACTGTTGCTATTTTGTTGAGCGGACAGCGAAGTTAGCAAGAGAGGCAAGGTACAGAACAGAAAGGTCGAAGCAAGTAGACTGCGCATTGGTTTTTGGCTTATCTCTGGCTCAATTGTAGGCGGTTTCGAACGCAAGGCCAAGAGCGCAGACGCCATGTGCCGTATTCCAACAGCCAACTGAAGCAACTCCCGGCGGCGAGAGATAGCAAAACCGGCTGTTCCTTGCAGAACAGCCGGCTTTGAAAACGCGGTCCGAGACTGACTAGAGACTAGAAGGACAGTCTCAAGCCAAACTCCAGGACGCGGGGTGCGCCGAAACCAAAGGTGCCGGAACCAACACCGATGCGGTTTGCAACTTTGCTGTTCCGGTTTGCCACCGTGGTGCCGTTCGCCGAACCGATCGAGCCATCGAGCACGCTGCTGAGCGTACCGCTGGGCGAATCAAAGTTAGCGAAGTTAAACACGTTGAAAGCGGAAAAGCTGGGCTCAATCGTCAGGTTTTCCCTGATCTTCTTGGGCCAGCTGAATTTGAAGTCCATCACCTTCAGCCAATCCAACCCAGCCTGGCCGTTCGGAGCGAGTGCGAGTTTCTGCTGCACTCCGCCCAAGGCTTGTAGTTGAGCCAGCGTGAACAGGCCGCTCTGAATGAGGGCCTGCCCCGCAGGGGTAGCTTGACCAGCCTGAGTGCTGTTGTAGGCGTTGATCAACGAGTTCAGACTACCGGCCGAAGTGCCTCTGCCGAAAGCACCGAGTTTGGTGCCGGAAAGCAGATCACCCAGACCGTAAATTCCGCTGCCATCGCCGGATCCATCACCGGTCACATCAGTGCTGAAGATTCCACCGACATTGCCACTGGTAGGAAGACGAAGGTTTAACGGCAAGGGGCTATAGACGTGAGAAATAGCGCTGAAACGGAACGACCAAGGCAAATCAAAGGTACCACCAAAGGACAATTGGTGCCTGCGATCCAGACCATTGGGACCAATAAAGCCTGTGGGGTTGTTATTGTCCTCAGCCGCATTGATGAAATCCGAGTCGGTGGCTGTGCTGATATAGCTCGAAAGCGAATAGGAAACCTGCCAGCTAAAGTTCCTCACGCCCCGAACCGGATGGCCAATGTTGGCCTTGAGCGACGTCTGCAGGGCGTTGTATACGGACCGGCCTGCCGGGAAGAGCGCCTGAAACACGCCCAAATTGTTGTTTTTACCGCCAAACGCCGCAGTAGGACAGGGTCCACCACCGCAAACATTGGTGCCTGAATCGAGACCGTTGCCGGCGAAATCGGAGATCGTAGCTCCAGCCGCAATGGCGCAGTTGATATCCGCCGCGGTCGTGCCGCCTCCGCAGCCAAACGCCGTATTCGTGGCCGAAATCGCCGCCAGCGCATTGCTCTTATTAAGGAAGCGCGCGTCACCGACATGATTCACGTCGATCGCAAGGGTGGTATGGGTAGATATGTTTCTGAGGTAATCCACGGTCAGCACGACGCCCTTGGCAAGTTCATGCTGCACGCCGATATTCATCTGGACGGAGCGCGGCGTCTTGTAGTCGGGAGCAAAGGGAGTTATGCCATTGGCCGTGCTGGCGGAAAGGCTGTTGCCGAAAAAGTTGGGATTCTTTGCAGCGCCCGAAGCAGCGGTTGCGGCTTGATACTGCTGCTGCAAAGCGGCAACCTGGTTAAATACATTGCCAACTGGCTGTCCGCAGAACCCGGGTGTTACAACCGTACTTGTGCCGGGCAGAGTAAACGACACCGCGTTGCCCCCGCCGCACGCTTGCTGGAAGGCCAGGAACAGACCTTTCTGCAAACGGCCAGGCCGGTCAAACAGGTTGTTGTTGAAGATGGCATTTTCGTAATACAGTCCGATTCCGCTGCGAATTACGGTCTTCCTGCTGCTGGTGGGAGACCATACAAACCCGAACTGCGGACCGAAATTCAGGGCTGGGTTATGAACCGGCTTGCCCAGTCCCGCGCCAAAGAGATCCAGAATGTTGGTGGTGCAAGGTGTTCCGCCGGCGGCCAAGTTCGCGGCCAGCGTTGGATCGAGTTGTGAACAGGGGAGCGAGCCCAGATCACTGTCCGTACGGCCAGTATCGTGGACGTAGCGTACTCCGTAACTGAGAGTCAGATTCGGCTTGATCTTCCAGGAATCGCCCAAGTAAAACTGAATCCGATTGTCCGGTCCAAGGCCGCCAGCAGGCAATCCAAAAGCCGGTTTCTCCGAAGAAAATCCCTGACCATTGCCCATGATCACAGTCTGAACCGGATAGTTGAGAGGATTAGACGCGCCGCCCGCAAAAGTATTCGAGATGCAATTTGTGGTTATGATACCCGAGCATAGAGGCGTGCCACTGGCCGCTGACTGGACGGCCGGTCCCAATGCCAGGAATTTTGCGAACCCGCCACCCTGAATATGGTTATAGCCGAAGCCATAACGCACGATGTGCGACCCAAGCAGTTTGCTGCCGTCGTACTTGATTTGGTGGTTGCTCTGGTAAGTCTGTTGAGGGGCCAGCAAGTTAGGGCCGGAACAGAAAACATCCAGGCTGGGAACAGTGCATGTGAAATTAGGGCCGATGGCCAATTCGATCCCAGGAGCCGGGTTGAACGGGTGAACGGTGCTCACGGCATCGGTAATTCCGTTGCGGAACTTGGTATAGCCAAAACGAATGGCGTGGGTGAATGAGCCAGTGGTGAAGTCCAATCCCGCGGCATGCACCGGGGTATAGTCAACATTGGCGAAGGGCTGGAAGGCCTGCGGCACAAAAGCCCGGACAGCGCGGTTCTGTTCATAAGAAAAACGGTAGAAAGCCTTATAGTTATCAGGCTTGATTTGCCAGTCAAGCCGGGCTATTCCGTTGGTATCGCGGAAAGGCGAACTGAATCCACTTGATAAGCCCAGGAAGGCGCCGCTGGTTGCAACCTGGTCAGTCGCATCCTGCTTGATCCTCTCGGCGTCGGCGAAGAAGAACAGCTTGCCTTTAATGATCGGCCCTCCCACCGAGCCGCCAAATTGGTTACGCTGGAAGGGAATATCGTGGTCCCCAATGTTAGCGGCCGCCCGATGATCGCGGAACAGGTAGAAGGCATCACCGTGCCATTTGTTGGTCCCGGATTTAGTGACAACGTTCACTGCGCCCGACGAAGTAAGCTCAGTGGAGAGATCGAGTGAAGATTGGCTGACCTGAAATTCTGCGATCGAGCCAGCGGGAATATTTTGGGTGGTGGTGCCTACCGTCTCGTCGCTGATATCAATGCCATCAACCTCAATGCGAGCGGTGCGGCCAAAGCGTCCGCCAAAGGAAATCGAGGAGAAACCATTCTTGGTTGGATCGAAATTGCTGCCATCCTGGATCTGGACGCCTGGCTCCAATTGTGCCAGGTCAAGAAAGTTGCGCCCATTGATCGGCAAGTTCTCAATCTGCTGTGCCGTCAGTACTCCCTGCACCGTGGACTGCTCGGTATTCACCTGGACGGCGGAATCTGTGACTTCTACCACTTCTGAGGTCTTACCTACGGTGAGCCTGGTATTTCCAGAAGCTATTACGCCTACTTGCACTGGAATGGTTATCACAGTTGTCTGGAAGCCAGGAGCTTCAATCCTCACCTCATACTCGCCCGGCGCCAATGCTCCAGATTGATACGCGCCTGATGAGGTGCTTTTTATTTTGATGATCTGACCAGTCGCCTTATTGGTGATCGTTATATTGGCGTTTGCAACTACTGCGTCGGAAGGATCGGTGACCGTCCCCTGAATACTTCCGGTTGCCACAGTTGATTGCGCCCATACTGGTACTGCCGTGAGTAATGCAAGGACCGCCATGCAGGATAAAAGGAGCATCCCGCGCTTATAGGAAAAAACCTCACTACTCATGCGCATTGTCCCACCTCTCTTTTTAATTGCCCTTTAATTGCCCTTTGCCATCTATACCCACTAAAATCGGGCGAACACACTGCGAGTGTGAGTGCATGAGAGATGCCACACGATAAGTCTTTGTAAGATCTTATAAATCAATGACTTATTGGATAAGAAATCGTCTTAATATCGAATCTCATATCTGAATCCAAGGGCCGCTATGGATTCCTGTATGGCTCGGCAAAATATCGCTTGCCGATAGTTTTGCCGGTCGTGACCAACGGCCATTGGCCAGTAGTAATCGCAGAAGCAGCCAACCGGGGTCACCCAGATCTGCTCTTTTTCCCCAATTCGTGCTTGGAAAACGTAACGGCAGAAACTCGGGACAGCCGGGGATGCCGCCCACATTCGCTGCGATTTCTTCAAACATGTGGCTCAAAATGAACATCCTATTAGCAAGTATTTTCAACCCCCAGGAGATGGGCTTCCCATGACTGAGACATTGCACCAGAGCTCAGATGTTCCGAATTTTGACACTTATCCTTCCCCGTACCCTTCAAACCACCCGGAGGCGCATAGCGGCTCCGATGGTCCCGACGCGCCTGCGCTTGCGCAGCGTGCCCGGCAGATCGGCGAGGCCTTGGGAACGGCTGTCAGCATCTTGCGCAAAGCGCGGGAGCAGATGCGTGAGTTGGGAAGTCAGACTACCGAGTCCGCAGTCACCCACCTCAACGATCTGGCTGAGACCGCGAAAGCGAAGGCCCACGATCTTCGGCAGGCAACGGCAACGCGTATCCGGGAATTGAGAGAGACGGCAGCACAGAAAGCCGAGGAGCTGGGCGAGCGGACAAAAGCGGGTTATTACCAGGCACGCCATCGCGCCAGCCGGATCTCGCGAGAGCACCCGGAGTACGTGATAGTCGCTGCGTGCGTTCTGGGAATTCTGCTGGGAATGGGAATCAGAAAGTGGAGGGCGAACCGTGCATACTGACAAGTCGATTGGCGTCATATTGTCGGAGACAAAAGCGGAGCTCAAAGAATTTTTTGAAACTCGCCTTCAAATCCTGCAAGCCGAAGTCAGGGAGAAGGTTCGCGCCTGGAAAAGCTCTTTGCCGCTGCTGCTCATAGCGGCAGCTTTTCTGCTCATGGGCTGGGCTGCGCTGACTTTCTCCTTGATAGCTCTGCTTCAGGCATGGTTCTTGCCCAGCGCCTATTCCTGGCTGTGGGCTGCCCTGATCGTTGCCGCGGCCTACATGGTGGCCGGCATCGCGCTGGGCTGGCTTGGATACAGGGCCATCAAGTCGGTAGGAATGTCCCCCAAGCGGACCTTGGAAGTATTAAAGCAGGACCAGGTTTGGATCCAGAATGAGGCGAGGACCGCATGACTTCAGGCATCCCAACTTCACGCATCCGAGTTTCAAGTACCCCAACTTCAAGCACTCCAGTCGACATTCTCGAAAAGCGCGCCGCGCAGCAGCGCCAGCAGATTCACAACTCCGTGGTTGAGTTGCGGCAAACCGTGAAGCAAACGGTAAAAGAGAAACTCGATGTCAAACGGAATTTGCGCGAGCATCTGTGGCCCGCCGCAGCCGCCATGGCCCTGATAGGCCTGATGCTGGGATACTCGATTGCGGGCATTTTTACCAAAGACTAGCCGAATGAATCGGGTGATCTAAGACCAAAGTCCAAACTACACCGACTTCTTAGAAAGACTCTTGCGCGACATCTCCTCCGATGAGCCTGGGCTTTTTCGCGAACTCCAAAAAATGTCCTTGCAGTCAAACGGAAATAGGGGTAGCTTGCTTGCCAACATCGGCAATTTTGAGCTGTAAGTCCCGCCGTGATGTCTTGTAGCTTTTATTCATGCACCTTTTAGGGATGGGCACCGCTTAGGTATACAGCTCAAGTATTGAAAACCCGTGTGCTACTTTACTATTTCGTGATATAAAAATTAGAATCTTTTCCCCCAGGATATAGAATTATCCGCCTGCCCAGGTAGATTGCGCATCATGAGGAGGCAAATGTCAGAATCTCGAACGGGAAAACGATTTCCACTGGAATTGCCTATTCGTATACGGCAAAAAGGTGACGCAGTAGACAGCGGAACCACGGCCGATGTTAGCGCTGCAGGTGTCTACATCCAGGCCAATACCGATTTGGCGGTGGGCTCGCCCATTGAGTTTGATATTACCCTGCCCGCCAAAGTTCTGGGGACCCCAAGCGATGTTGAAGTCCACTGCTCCGGACGAGTGGTGCGGCGAGAGGGCGGCCCGAAAAATGCCAAGGGGAAAAAGCGCAACGGCGTGGCCTGCGTGATTGACGAATACAAGTTCATCCGCAAAAGCAAAGGAACCAAATAATGCTGAAGATCATCCTGGCCGACAACCAAGCAATCTTCCGCACGGGCGCAGCCAAAGTTCTGGCCGTGGAAGACGACCTGCGCATTGTGGCACAAGCTGAAAACTCGGAAAAAATGATGATGGCGCTGGAAAAATTCCACGCTTCCGTCCTGATCTTGAGTTCCGACATACACTCCAACCTGCAAGCGGTGGTGGAATCCGCCCGAAAGTTCAAAACCAAGCTGGTGGTGATCGCCGACGCCAGCCAGGACTCTCGCCACTATCTGACCAACGGAGTGCATGGCGTAATTTACCGCAACGTGAGCGGAGAGGCGCTAGTGCAGTGCGTCCGCAAGGTCAACAAGGGCGAAACGTGGGTGCAGGACACCCTTGAGAGCAAGGAAACCGCCGAAAACGACCTGGTGGGGGCGCGCGTCCGCGACCGCCTGACGGCCAAAGAACTGAAGATTGTGGCCTTGATCGTTCAAGGCTACAAGAACAAAGAAATCGCCACCCAGCTCGGAACCACCGAGCAGGTCATCAAGAACTATCTTCGCAATGTCTATGACAAAATTGGGGTATCGGACCGGCTCGAACTGGCTCTGTTCACCATACATCACCGCATACTTGCTGAGGCGGCAGCCACATCGGTAGCGGCGGCCAATCCTGCAGGCGGCCGTTAGGCATCAGTACCGGTCAGTAGAACTTTGTGCTCGTTGGATGCGGGCGCCCGTTCACACGCTGAGAATTTCGTAGTTGCGTAACTTGGAAAATTGAAATGATTCCGGCCTGCCGGATCGATTGCCGAAATTCACATGGGCGCGGCTTTTTCGCTGCTCTTCAGCAACTCGTTCACAATCGTTACCAGCTCTTCGGGATTGACCGGCTTCTCCAGATAGAGATCCGCTAGCGGCTCGGCCGCCTGAAACGCTTCCGCTACGTAGCCTGAAACCACCACCACGGGCATGGCGCTGTGGCTTTTGGCAGCCTGCACTACGGCCCGGCCATTCGCATCGCCCAGGCGCCAGTCAGTTACCACGGCGTCATAGGTGTTGTTTTGAAGCTTTTCCATGGCATCGCGGGCGGAGGTAGAGGCGGTTACAGTGTGCCCGGCCGCTTCCAGAATGGCGCACTTTAAGGTAACTACGTGAGGTTCATCGTCGACGCACAGGATTTTGGCCATGAGCAGTGGTCCTTAAATCCGACACACTCAACTGCTGGAGCGCGTCATAAGAGCGGATTTGGCTGCAAAGAAGGACAGCCAATTGCCTCTATTCTGATGCACTGCTGCTCTTAAGTCAATAAAACTCAATAAGACTGCTGACAGGAAGACTGGAGCCCCCCTTAAATGCGAGGGCTCCTGCCGTTTCTAGCTGATTGGTTCGGCGTACCCAAGTTTTTCCCCAATCGACTTGCCCTGGCTGAACAGAAGCAGATAATCAGGCCCCCCGGCCTTTGAGTCTGTCCCGGACATGTTGAACCCGCCAAAGGGATGCGCTCCCACCATGGCGCCCGTGGACTTGCGATTGAGGTACAGATTACCGACATGGAACTCGTGCCGGGCACGCTCCAGCTTCTCCCTCGAGGTGGAATAGATGGCTCCGGTAAGCCCGAATTCAGTGTTGTTGGCGATCTCCAGGGCCTCATCGGCATTGCGGGCCTTGATGACTGCCAGCACCGGCCCGAAGATCTCCTCCTGCGCGATCCGGGCGTTCGGAGCTACGTCGGCAAAGATTGTAGGCTGGATGAAATACCCATCTTCGGGTTGCTTTGCAGGCGCACCGCCCTGAATCAAACGGCCTTCCTTCTTGCCAATTTCGATGTACTCCAGAATTTTCTTGTATTGTTTTTCGCTGACTACCGGACCCATGGCCTTGTTCTCAACCGGATCGCCTACCTCGATACTGGCTACGCGGTCCTTAAGCCGCTCCAGGAAGACATCGTAAATCTTTTCGTCGACGATGGCGCGGGAGCAGGCGGAGCACTTCTGGCCGGAAAAACCAAAAGCCGACTGGGCAACTCCCTCGACTGCGGCATCCAGGTCGGCATCGGCGTCCACGATAATACCGTCCTTTCCGCCCATCTCAAGGATGGCGCGCTTGATCCACTTCTGACCGGGCCGGGGCGCCGCGGCGCGCTGGTTCACGTCCAATCCGACCTCCTTGGAGCCGGTAAATGCGATGAACCTGGTCAGGGGATGCTCAACCAAGCCCGTCCCAAACCCATGTCCGGTGCCAGGACAGAAATTGGCCACACCATCCGGCACACCGGCTTCCTGCAACACCTCAAAGAGCTTGGCGGCGACGGTCGGCGAATCATGCGACGGCTTCATCACCACGGTGTTACCGCAAACGATGGAGGCCAGGGTCATGCCGCCCAGAAGCGCGCACGGGAAATTCCAGGGAGCAATAACAGCGCCTACACCCAGCGGAATATACATAAAGGAGTCATGCTCGCCCGGGATTTGCACTTCGGGCTTGGCTTGCGCCAGACGCAAGGCCTCACGCGCGTAGTACTCGGCAAAGTCGATGGTCTCGGCGATGTCGGCATCGGCTTCAGCCCAGTTTTTGCCTACCTCAAAGACCATCCAAGCGCTAAACTCAAAGCGCCGCTCGCGCAGAATTGCCGCGACATTGTGTAACAAGGCTGCCCGCTCTTTCACCGGCGTACGCTTCCAGCTCTCAAAGGCTTTGGCCGCAGCCTGGACCGCCAGATCAACATGCTCTTTTTCGGCCTCTGAAAAGATGCCAACCACTTCCGAAGGACGGGCCGGATTTACAGATTTGATTTTTCCAGTGGTCTTGATGAGGCGGTTGCCAATCACAATGTCGTATTCGCGCCCCAACTCGGCGCGAACTTTGACCAGCGCTTCGCGCATGCGGCGCGCGTTTTCGGCATTCGTAAAATCAGTTAAAGGTTCGTTACGGAAAGGGCCGTAAGGAATAACAATCGGAGGTGCGGAAGTTTCTGCTGTCGCCATAGTGATCCTTAGAAGCAGGAGTAAGAATAGAACCCTCTATTTTACCCTTAATGCTGTTCTCAAAACATGTGGAGCCGTACCATCGCCGCCATTGCTTACCCCGCTGGCCTTACTAAGCAAAAAACTTCCATGTGCCAGCCAACCCAACACCCTTGACGTTTGGCTCTCATAAAGAGAACCTATGTATATATCCATGTGCATCATCAAATGTATATATCCATGTGCATCATCAAACGCGAGCGATGTTGCGATGGATAAGGAGTGTGCCGTGCGCGTCGTGAATCTTGCCGAGAAATTCGACCGGTTTCAAGACTACTTCAGCCCCAAAGTTGTGGGCCAGATCAATGACTTTCAGGTGAAGCTCGTCAAACTCAAAGGCGAGTTCGTGTGGCACCACCATGAAAAAGAAGACGAGCTGTTCATGGTTGCCAGTGGCCAGCTCCACATGAAGATCCGCCATCCTGAAGGCCACGAGACCGATGAAACGATCTCGCCTGGTGAATTCATCATCATTCCCCACGGTGTTGAGCACATGCCTTACGCTCTGGAAGAAACCCATATTTTGCTTCTTGAGCCAGGTTCCACGCTGAATACCGGCAACGTGCAGAATGAACGAACCGTAGCCGAGTTGGAAGCAATTTGAGGCCTCTCCCTGGGAAAGCATATCGCCACGCAAGAGACCGGATTTGCAAACGTGTCTTGACCGTTTCTGACCGCAAGAAGTTGTGAGCAGAAAAAGGCTGCGTTTCAGCTTGAATAGGGTTCGGTTTTGTGCGTTTGGTGGGCGCCGGACAGGCCTTTTTTCTTTTTGGTTTCCGGCTTCTTGAATCCCAGGGCCAAATCCGCTAATTCCAGATAGCGGGAGCTGCTGGGAACGCCTCCCGCACGGTTTTCCCAGGCTCTATCACCCCGGTCGCCCTTTAGGCTGGAGTTGGGATTGATCCACATCTCGTCAGCACCGCTAGCTTCTTTCTTCGGAATGGATTTCTTGGGCATGGATCTCCTGGGCATTGGGGGGTGCTCTGATTATACCCGCAAAATCGAGAGTTTTTGCTGAATTCTGAGGCCCAATTCAAGGAGGCAGTGGGGTATCTGAGCCCGCCGAAAATCCTGAATGCAGCGACGAATATTGGTTCCAGGGGGCATAAAAAAAGGCCCTGGTCTGCGTTCCAGGGCCAATAAATTACTCTGCGTGCTATTGTGTCAATAACTTAGATGGAAAGAACCAGAGCACGGTTGCCCATCCTGGCGCCACCTTCTTTAGCGCTTTACCGACCTCCGCCCAAGATTTACCGGCTGGTCCCTGGGCCCACTGTACGAGCGGTTCTATATATCGGCAGCCACGCCTTGCTGCTGCCCTGTCGCCAGGACTGGCTGAAAACATTCGTTATTTCAGGCTTCCGCCTCAAGTACTTTTTTAATGACATCGAGAAGCGCCTTGGGATCGTCTGTCCATTGACTCTTCTCCATGAAGGCAGCCGCCCCCTGGTCTTTTAGTTTTTGCTCGTTCTTCTTGGAAAGACCAGTTAAGACAATTACAGGAATAAGGGCGGTTGCAGGATCTTGTTTCAGGCGGGCCAGGACATCCGGTCCGCTCAGCTTGGGCAATATCATGTCCAAGAGAATAATATCGGGACTATCGCTGCAAGCGGACTTGACGGCCTGCTCCCCGTCTTCTGCAATAGAGACCTGATAACTAGCCTTGATCAGGTCGTGGCGCATTGCCATCCTTAGAATTCGGTTGTCTTCCACCAGAAATACGCTTTGCATGTTGGCTTACCCGCCTTTACCAAATGGTCTATCGCAATTACTGCTGGCTATATGATCGGCAAAGCTTGACGATGCTTAAGTACTAACATTGTGGTCTACCTTTAACTGCACAACATCTTCGCACGCGTCCAGAATCACTGTCCCGATTCCAGACTTTCAACTGCTGACAGCACTTCACCGCACGAGCGCTCTATTCGTGTTTCCAACAATTTGCGCGCTTTACGGGAATGGCTACTTAACTGCCTTACTCACCTGCGAGAGGGAATTAAAGTGGCTGCAAACTCAATCTGTAAAACGACTACCCAACGACGACCGGCGAAGATCGCTCTTGTCACATTTGTCCTGTTTGCTTCCGGCTCTCTTGCACTTGCTCAAAGTGGAAGCCGCATCTCCGGCCAGGCCGGCATGCACGGCGGGACATCGGCCAGCGGCACCCTTAGCGTAACCGCAACCGTAGTCACGTCCGTGGGTGTGATCATCGGCCCTGACGGAGAACCGAAGCTGGTGGTAGCGAACGCGACGGATGCAGCAGACAACTTTTCCCAATTGCGACCGGTATCAGACCACAATGAGCTTCACGTGAAGACCTCAGGAGAATGCACGGCCTCTGCCGGCCAGCAGTCTCTGGCTTCCGGCTCATGCGGCGAACTGACTGTACAACCACGTGCGAAAGTCACAAGTACACACATACAATGACGATATGCCTTCGATAGTTTGCTTTCCCTTCGTGACATACCTAGCCGCGCATTAGAAATTTCAAAGATTGTTTCTTGTCGTCTCCTAAATCGAGATTGTGCGATTTCCGGGAGCATTTTTGGGTTCTTTTGATGTACGCTTAACCTACAAGTTTAATTTTGTATGAGTTACCCCTCTACTATTAGTTCCAAACAGAAACAAGTCCATCGCATTCTTCTGGTCGAAGACAACGCCAACGATAGCGCACTCTGTTTACACAAACTGAAACACTCCGGCATCGAAGTTGACGCTCAGCTGATTCATGATTTCGACGAGTTTAAGCAGGCCGTCTCGACTGGCGCCTTCAATCTGATCCTCAGCGATTTCAATTTGCCAGGCTGGACTGGACTCGACGGCGTGCGGTGGCTGCGCACATCCGGTTTCACGATTCCGTTCATTCTTGTAACCGGCACTTTGGAAGACGATTTGGCGGTGGACTGCGTCAAAGAGGGCGTAAACGATTACGTGCTCAAAGACAAGCTGGACCGCCTTCCCTTCGCTTTTCGAAGGGCGCTTCAAGAGTACGCCACCTGGCAAGAGCGCAACCGGGCAGAAGAACTGCTGCGAACATCAGAGGAGCAATACCGCCTTCTGTTTGAAGCCAATCCAAACCCTATGTGGGTTTTCGATCTGGAGACTCTACAGTTTCTCGCGGTAAATCTTGCGGCCATAGAGCATTACGGATTTTCCCGGCAAGAGTTCATGGACATGACCATAGAGGAGATTCGCCCTAAGAAAGAAATTGAGCGCTTATGGTTGGAACTTGGAAAGAAAGAACAAGGCCGGCACTTTAGCCGGACCTGGCAACATCGGAAAAAGAACGGCTCCATCATTGATGTGGCGATCACTTCGAGTGTCATTACTTTCTATGGCCGGCGCGCGAAATTGGTGCTCGCCCAGGATGTCACGGAAAAGGAAAGCCTCGAGCGGCAACTTCGCCAGGCCCAAAAAATGGAAGCCATCGGCCAGCTCGCTTCCGGCGTGGCGCACGATTTCAATAACCTTCTCCAGATCATCATGGGATCCACGGAACTGGCGCTTATGCGGATTGCCGAAGACAGTCCGGCAGCGGCCAAGCTTCTGGAAGTGAAGACGGCCTCCCATAAGGCCGCCGGACTTACCCGGCAACTCCTCCTGTTCAGCCGGCAGGACATAAGCGAGCCGCAAACCCTCGATCTCAATTCGGTGGTTGCAGCCTCGGAGAAGTTCCTCAGGCGGCTGATTGGCGAGAACATCGACATCAGGTGCGTGCTGAGCGGCATCCATCCCAGGGTGACGATCGATCCCAGTCACATGGAACAGATCCTGATGAACATTATCATCAACGCGCGAGACGCAATGCCAAAGGGTGGCACCCTCACCATCGAGACTGGCATAGAAGACGTGACTTCCGGATCGCTGGAGCCCCAATTGAGTTCAATTGCAGGCCATTATGCTCTGCTGGCCATCAGCGACACAGGCCAAGGCATGGACGCCGATACAAAAGACAGAATATTCGATCCTTTTTTTACCACGAAAGAAAAGGGCAAAGGGACAGGACTGGGGCTTGCCACAGTTCATGGAATCATCAAGCATGCCGGCGGACATATTACGGTTTACAGCGAACCAGGCCAGGGAGCGACATTCAAGATATTCCTGCCTCTAGCTTCGACGAGGCTCCCGGAGCTATTGCCGGAGGACAACATTCCGATCCTTGGCCAGGGCGAAACCATTCTCCTGGTAGAAGATGATCCTTCCCTTCGCGCCACGGTCCAGGAATTTCTCGCGGAAAGCGGTTACCAAGTCCTTACGGCAAACGATGGACTGGAGGCGAAGGCGATTGTCGATCAGGGGAAACGTATCGAGCTATTATTGACCGATGCGGTGATGCCACGGATGTCGGGTCCGGAGCTTATCGCCTCTTTAGAATCGAAGTATCCCGACATGAAAACCATACTCATGACCGGATACACGGACGACGTAGATGGCCGGCAGATCATGGCGCGTTCTGCGCGGGTGATCCAAAAACCATTTACCCGGCACGCTCTTCTCGAAAAGATGAGGGCCGTGCTGGATGCCACAAGAATCGAAGTGAAGACCCGTACCGTCCTGCTGATGGAAGACGATTCAGGCTACTTTGAATTGATTGCCGATATCCTGCGATCGTCCGGGTTCAGGGTTTTGCCGGCAGGCAATGGCGAGGCAATGTTCACGGAGAGCTCTTTTGACACTGCCGACGTGGCGATTGTTGATCTTGATATGGCAGACAAAACACGATTTGAAATTTACAAAATGCTGGAGCCCAAGTGTGCGAGAAATGGTGTGCCCCTCCTCTTCATAGCGAGTTCCATGAGCACAACCGACCGTGAAGGGGCCGTTCAGGCCGGCGCAGACGCGTTTCTTACCAAACCATTCAGCACAGACGAGTTAGTGTCCACCATAAATAACCTCGTAGCAAAGGGATGACTCGATAGGTGGTTGTACCGCTGGCCGCGATAGATACGCAGCCAACACAATGATCCACGTACATTACCTGGAAGAGTGAATTCGCGAGAAGACTCGTCTGACAAACGAATAGAAGCTGCCGGAAACTACTCTCCCTGCAATGTGTTCTGGCAAAAAGCGAACCTCGATATTTTCGAGCCAGCCTTCATACCACTGGAAGAAAGTCGGAGGACACGGAAGATCGGAACGCTGCAATATTCCGGGTGGACGTTTAGCAGGCTGCCACAGTCCATCCTCCGACACATAGCAAGCCACGTCCCACACCGAGCCTTCGCATTCACCTGCAGTGACTAGAACGCTCCAAAATGTGCACCCGTGGTGACAAATTGGAATACACCCGTTGCAAGGCCACTTCATTTTGAGCGCTGGTTCAACTGTTTTGTCGACAGGACGCTTTCGGATCTCCTCCGCGTCGAAGCGTCCGAACCCGAAAGGCAAAGCTGCGTCTGGACGACCGATACCCTCCTCAAGCGGGCATTCGATCCAGTCCAAGATTTGAGCGGGAGAGAACAGACCATAGTACGGACCGGCTCCAGAGCCGACCTCCAAGAGAAACTGCCGGTAGTCTTCTGGCAGCCGGACACCTAGCTTCTGTTCCAAGCGCTCCACTTCCCCAGAAGTGTGTCGCTTAGAGAGAAAAAAATGTCCGGAGTTACCGCTTGCCCCGAAGACCCCGATTTCCGGATCCTTAGCAAGGCGGGCTAGTCGTTGCGGAATTGTAATCCAATCGGTCATCGATCATATCTCCCTGGCACTCATCCCACTTGTCGGAATCATAATCATTCTAAATCTAAAAGACGGCCATCAGTGGGACAGGTGCACTGCCATTCAGGGTTAGGGAACCAGTTGGCCGCGACAAGTTTTATCCTTAGGTCAATACGGTATCTACTGACGCTTACTATTGAACCAGGGTGCTGTTGTGAGGAGCAGATGGCCGTCTCTCTGAATCAAGATTGCGCCGCAACTCCAGAACTGCCTGTTTGTGAAGCTGGCTGATCCGGGCTTCACCCACTCCCATACGGCGACCTATTTCCTTGAGACCCATGCCTTTGAAGTAATACAGCATTAATATTTCGCGGTACCGGGGCTGAAGCCGGTCGATGTGCGAGCGCAGCATCTTGGAGTCTTCCCGTTTGCTGCACGCCTCAAATGGACTTTCACTAGTGGAAGGAATCCGGCTTATCTCGTCCGCCGGATCAGACTCGCTGTCCTCAGCGTTAAAGAACGGCTGTCTGCCGGATTCGAGGCGGTTAAGAGTGAGTTCGTATTCTTTCAACCCCAGGCCCACGGCTTCAGCAATCTGCTCGTTGGAGGGATTCTCGCCGGTCTTCGCCGTCAATTGCATTTTTGCTTGCTCGATCTGGCGCGCATTCTTGCGGTCCTTGCGAGAACACGTGTCCCATTTCCGCAGCTCATCCAGAATCGCTCCCGTGATTCGCGAACTGGCATAGGTCGAAAACTCCACGGCTCGCGAGGCATCATAGCGGCTGGACGCCTCCAGCAGCCCGATCATTCCGGTTTGGACAAGATCCTGAACGTCCACGTGGGACGGCAGGCGCCGTTTGATCTTCGCTGCAATGGTCTCTACAAGATTGAAATAATTCTGCAGAACTACTTGTTGCCCTTCAGCGTGCGTGATGTCTGTGTTCATGTCGTGTCCTCTTGACTTTCGTACTGGTACTCAAAGCACATGGGGTACCAAACAGGAAGTGCTCGCAAGTCTCTAAGAACTAAGGACTCCAGTACTTGAGCATTGTGCCGTGGTCTGGAAACCAGACGGATTTGTCTGAATGCAGGACAGTGGAAAGCGCCCGGAGCGCCCGCTATGTCGCTCTAATGGACAGATAAGATCTTTGAACAAAGACGAAGGGAGCTCTCAGAAACGTATGCCGCGCTTACGCCTCCCCGATAAGCGGCCTCCCAATTAAGATTCCTGCCCTTCCACAGACGAAAGTTTCGCGGAGACCTGCCGATATAAGAAGGGAGCAAGAATTACGGAGCGTATTCGATGGACCAACTACTTGTACTTCCTATGGAACACGGCATTTCAGAACAACTTCTTGGATCGCTGCGACAAGCAGGATGGCGCATTACGGTCACGGTGGATATAGTGCGCGCCAAACAGCTTTTGCAGAAGGGAGACATTGCCGCACTCGTTCTCGAGTCGAATCCTTCGAGGCACGACGTGGACCGGATGAAGATCCTGCGGTTTGTTCAGGAATTTTGCCCCAGCACGCTGGTGATCCTGCTGTATGGAGGAACGAACATGGTCGTTTCTCCGGCAGAGCGGCACCTGGTTGAGGCCCTCAACTCCGCCGGAGATCCCACGAAGCTTGAAGCACGCCCGGCGCACGACCTTTACCAGCTAAGTCCAGCACAAAAGCGCATTGCGGAACTGGTGGCCCAGGCCTATCCCAACAAGGAGATAGCGCGGATCCTCAAGATCAAAGAGCAAAGCGTCCGCAATGAACTTTCGCGTATCTTCAAGAAGATGGGAGTATGGAACCGCGTAGAACTGGCCTTGCTAATGCGCAAAGACCAGGAAAGCCACCTAGCCGCTGGAGGCGAAGATTCTGGACACCATTGGGAAGGCGGAACAAAACCGCCGACCGGGCCGCCAGTCTTGAGAGCATCCGCTGCAATTTAGTAACGGACGCAACTAGATCGGCTTATCAGTGCGGTCTGGTCAGACTTAGCATGGCAATTGTGCAACTAGATAACTTCGTACTCCCTTGTATCCGGAGCCTGCGTCTAAGTTGATCGTTTGATCAATGTCCAATTTTGGTAATTTAAGCTTGTCCCCCCTGATTCTCAAGGAGAATGCCAAGGATTTTGATTTTCTGGTACAGGGTACTGCGCGGAATGCCAAGGCGTACCGCAGCCTGCGCTACCCTGCCTTTCTCCTCCTCGAGAACCTGGGCAATGCGCTGCCGCTCAAGCTCATCCAGTGTAAGATCTCGCGGCAAAACTGCGACCGGTGCAACCATCGCAATCCGGGGCAAACGCAGGTCCTCCGGCTCAATTACGGGGCCGTCGCAAACCAAGGCCACGCGCTCCAGCACATTTCTAAGTTCACGAATGTTTCCGGGCCAGGCATAGGCTTTGAGAGCAGTCTCCGCGGCCTTGCTGAGGACCTGCTGTTCACGGGCCAGGTCCCTGGCCAGGGTGAGTAAGATCGAGTTTGCCAGGATTGGTATGTCCTCCACCCTTTCCCTCAATGGTGGTATCCATAGCCGAAACATGCTGATGCGGTAATAGAGGTCTTCCCGGAATTTGCCGTCTCCCGCAGCCTGCAGTAAGTCCCGGTTCGTGGCGGCAATGATCTGAATGTCCGTACTGCGCTCGCGCACATCCCCCAGTCGCCGAAACCGCTTATCTTCAAGCACCTTCAGCAGCTTAGGTTGGACCGTCAAATCCATCTCGCCAACTTCGTCCAAAAACAGGATTCCCCGGTGGGCGACCTCCACCAATCCTGTTTTGCTGCCAACAGCCCCGGTGAACGCTCCCTTTTCATGTCCAAACAGTTCGGATTCCAGAAGGTCTTTGGAGAGGCCCGCGCAATTCACATCCACGAAGGCTTCTTCCGATCGTGATCCTCTTGCATGGATCCATTGCGCCAAGACGCCTTTGCCAGTCCCGGTTTCACCCTGAATGAGGACAGGCCGTTCGGCCTGAAGAATCCTGTGGGACTCCTGCGCCAGCTTCCCGATTACGGAACTTGAGCCCAAAAACGGGTCTTTTTCATAGCGCTTTATATTACGAGCGCCGGCAAGCTGCTTGCGTTTGGTCTGCTGTCGCTCCACGCATGCGCGTACGCACGTTCCAAGCGCGGCTAGCTCGACTGGCTTCGTGATGAACTGCTCAGCGCCTTCCTTAATCGCCCGCACAGCCAGATCGATCGTGCCATGTCCAGTAAGGACAATGGAGCAAATCGGCACAGTCATGTTCTTGGCGGTAGAGAGGAACTGCAAAGCATCGCCGTCGGGAAGGTGGAAATCAATAATGACGACGTCGGGAGGGTCCTTCTCAATTACGCCGTAGGCGGCCTTCAGACTGCCTGCTCGTACGACGTTGTAGCCTTCCTCTTGCAGATATTCATTCAACGTTCTCAGAATGACAACGTCGTCATCAATAACTAGAATCTTGGCACTGTGCAAATTCCTACTCCGTCGATACTCAATACATAATGACTTTTCGGTTCCCGCACTTGCTAAATGAGCTGAATGGCTATCTGGTAAAAGATACTATAGCCCATTGCAAGTTGCTGTTCAATAATTACCTTTTTTCCTAGACCTAATGACGAGCTCGAAAATTCAACGACGATTTCCGAATAATGGAATTTCGCCAGGATTAACTCATAGTTTAAAGTGAATACAACTGTTGATCTAAGAAAGAAGCTGCGCGTGTCGCGCCTGAGGATGCCTGAGTCTTATCCTGCCCAATATTTCCCGGCCTTTCCCTTTCGGGACGCTGCAGTAGGCGCTGCTGGCATAGGGTTGATCGCACCCCATCAGCAGTTCTTTACATGTTCCTTAAGGGCAAGTAGGTTAAAACGCCTAGTAGATTAAAGCTCCTAATTAGTTGTCTTCTAAAAGGACAAAACCTGAGGCGCGACTAATTAACAGTTTTTAATTATTACTAAACATATAACGGCTGCACGTTTTTTATTGCACAACATCCTTAGCTGGATTAGATTTGCCCTAACGCTTTATCAGAGGATTCGTCTAACATCCGGGAGTAGTCCATGGCTATTTGTTATCGCATCGATCCTTCGCGTGCCATGATCTTCACCATCTTTGCCGACACGGTAACCGATTCGGATTTCCAGGACTTTATGGACGCGCTCGCGCAAGATCCGGCTTTCAATCCCAATTTTGCGCATCTTGTCGATTGGTCACAGACAGCGTCGTTCAAAATTTCAACCGCCGTGATCGCCGCCGTTGCCAGAAAACAGCTATTTTCGCCGCACGCCAAACGAGCTATTGTTGCGCCCAACGACTACATCTTTGGAATGGCGCGCATGTTCCAGATGCAGCAGGATGGATCACTTGAAGTGTTTCGCAGTTTGGCCGAAGCTCAGGAATGGCTTGGGATCAGCGAGAAAATTGTCCCAGAGCCATTGAACCACAACCATGCTCGCGCCAGATCAGCTTGATCTTGCGCCCTGAGCAATGGTGTTTCTTCTCACAGTCCCCTCGTTCTCGGACCATCAGCATCATGCTCCACCACTCAACGGTCTCACCTGTCATGATTCTACTTCGCCTAACCCAATGTGATCTTGACGATAATCACGATGCTCCGGTGGGAATTTTCAAAACTGTCCGTAACTTAGTGGTTGAGGGCTGCCTGGAGTTGCTGAACCGCCTCCACGGCCCGGCTGAATCAGACGTGTCTTAATCTGCCGTCTTCACACAACTCTAAAGCCTTGTCCGTTGCTGCCGATAACGCTTTATACAGGGGAAGAACCATGGATCCAAATGAGTACCGCAGACGGCCATCGATAGCGTTGCACAGCAGCCATTCCTGGAAGTAGTACTAGATATCTGCGACCGTGTCTTACAAGAGGTGCTGGAAGGACAAGAAGCGCCAAGTACCCAGATATAGGCTTAGGGATTAGTTGTTGACTGGAAGACCCAGCTACGGTAGTGTGCAATTTCAGATTTCACAAATGAGATGATTACGAGCTAGGCAATCGGGAGCATCGCGCGCTACTACGAAATATGATTCCGAGAAGACCAGGTCGAGATTGAAAGAGCTAACCAAGCTCAGCCCGTCTTTCCCAGCCTGGCTTCGGGGGTTTCTATGTCATCATCGATAGTAAGCCCCGATGCGCTTGCGCCGTCGCGACGCCCGAGACGCGGCCTGATCTATGCGATTGCCGCTCTCCTGATACTTGGAATCGGTCCTTTTCTGATTTGGCCAACCCTGATGAGGGACGCCTTCGCTTCGGATTTTCTGCCCCATCTGTATTGTTATCTCGGGAAACCGGGGCTCGTGTGGACCCACGTGGCGGCGGATTCCCTCATTGGCATGTCCTACGTTGCGATTTCCGTAACGCTCGCGTACCTGATCTATCGGGGCCGTCGCGACATACCTTTTCACTGGATGTTCCTGGCCTTCGGCCTGTTCATCATTGCCTGCGGAGGGACCCATTTCGTTGAAGTCATTACCATCTGGAATCCAATCTATGTATTTTCCGCCGGCGTGAAGATCTTTACCGCTCTTGTATCGGTGCTGACGGCCGTGCTTCTCCCTGTCACCGTGCCACGG
>Ga0210400_10001521_pt1 | contig 22913 bp, 16 predicted proteins | sample IncBWH26MmetaG_FD_155456 | JGI IMG/M metagenome (GOLD analysis project Ga0210400, IMG submission 155456) | Forest soil microbial communities from Barre Woods Harvard Forest LTER site, Petersham, Massachusetts, United States - Inc-BW-H-26-M | ecosystem: Environmental > Terrestrial > Soil >...
GCGCCGCCGACACTGATGCGTCGCACGCCGAGCGCCGCTATGTCGGCGACGCTCAAGCCACAGTCCCGAATCACCAGGACGTTGATCGGCTTCGGCCGAACCGCGTCAACGAGCGCTTTGATCGCCGAGGGATCGTGGGGGCCGGGGGCAAATAGCACGTCCGCCCCGGCCTCAGCGAATGCCTGCAGACGCCGGACCGACTCGCGAAGCGGATCAGGATGGCCGACAAGGAAACATTCTGCCCTAGCCGTCAGCAGAACGTCGGCACGGGACTGATCGATCGCCTCGCGCGCTGCGCGCACACGCTCGACGGCGAGCGGCAACTCGTAAAGCGGGGACGATGGATTACCGGTTGCATCCTCGATCGACAGGCCCGCGACGCCGGCCGCGATGCAGCGCGTGACATTATCGGCCACATCTTGCGGTGACGCTCCGTAGCCAGAGGCGAAGTCCGCATTGACCGGGACATCGACCGCTTCCGCGATATCGGATATGTATGCCAGGTTACGCTCACAAGTGAGCGCACTTTCGGAGTCAGGCAGTCCCTGCGAGAACGCAAAGCCCGCGCTGGTCGTCGCCAGCGCCGGGAATCCGAGCTGCTGCAGGTACCGCGCAGAGCCGACATCCCATGGATTCGGAATCACGAAACAGCCTGCCTCATGCAGAGCGCGGAACGCCCGCCGACGGGCTCTGAAGTTCTCTAGCGATCCACGGCCTCCCGTTCCGATACCGTGCGTTGTCATCGGTTGTTCGAACGTGTTCATCGCATGCTCCAATCGCTTGACTGAATCGATCCGATTCGCCAAGAGCTAGGTCAAGAGTTGTCAAAGCTTGCCCTTCGTCATCTCACTTCATCGAGCGTCTTCTGGTCGCGACCAGTAATGGCGACCCGCGCGCCTTCCGCAATGAAAAGTCGGGCTGTAGCAAGACCGATGCCACTGTTGCCACCGGTAATAAGAGCCTTCTTGGCTGTGAGCTTCATTATGCCGCTCTTTTTGCGGGACCGGCATCCGATATGGTGCCCGTAATGCGTATGGTTTGATGGCCATCATAGATGGAGGGTGCAAGAAAAATTATGCGCTATCCCGCACATTCAAAAGAAACGCGACTCAGTTTTTCTCCTAAATGCGCCGAAAAAGTTGTGCCGTCTTGGGGGGGTTCACCCTATATCCTGCGGTCCGACTAGGATCCAAAACTTGGCCATTTTTCGCTGATTTCGAGGGTCTCAATGCCATAAAAGCAGCCGAATCAATGGGACATAGAGTATGTCCTTCAACTCATGACCCGAAAGTCGTCAGTTCCCTTCGCTCCGCTCAGGGCAGGCAAATCTGACCCCCGCAACCAATTTGAGATTTACAGGCCGGGCACAGGCGCCCGGCCTTTTTGTTTTTGTGGGCTTCAGCTCGAAGAGTCGGGCTGTCTTCTTTTAGGCGAATCCCGCAAACTGCGCGGGATTCGAGGGCCGAAGGTCGTCAGTTCCCTTCTCTCGGCTCAGGAGAGGCAAATCTGCCCCCCGCACCAAATAGAGAAGCCCAGGGCCGGAACCCAGGATTCCGGCTCTTTTTGTTTTTGGGGATGCGCGATCAAAACAAACCGGAGTACCCCAAGACCCACCTACCAAACGGCGGAACGTGGGGCACTCGGCTGTGAAGATGCGGAGCACTGCCCGGAATACTCGAGCATTCGGAACAAAAAAAAGCCGGTGACAGAGTCACCGGCTCAAGAAGGCAGTTTATATATTACTTCTTGCGGCGAAGGAACGGAACGCCCAGGAGGCCAAGTCCTAAGAACATCAGACTGCCTGGCTCCGGCGTGGGGATAGTGCCACCGGTTAGGTCATTCGAGACTCCTGAAACCCTCTTGCCACCGGTCGAGTCCGCAAAAATCACAGTCTGGACATGAAGTAAGTTTGTGACCGTGCCGTTTGCAATTGAAGCTTCAAACGTTAGTCCGCCAGCCAACGGAACGAATGCGCCATTCGCGTTCCAGCACACGGCGCTCTGCAACTGAGTTCCATTGCAGTTCGTAGATCCACCGTTGTTCTGGCCGCCATTTTGGACGAGATAGCCGACGGGTTCGAGGAAGTTGGTTGCGGTACCGGAGAACGTAAAGCCCTTTAGGCTAATGCTTCCAATTGCATAATTCGCGCAACTCGCATTGGTACACGTGACCGTGAGAGTCACCAAACTACTAGCCACATTGGCGGAAAAATTAACTCCGGCGATTGTTATTGAGTCAGCCTTGGCTCTTTCTGCGAATCCAAGGGTCAGCAGAGCGATCAGTCCAGCTATGAAACGTACTTTCTTCATAAACTCTCTCCCTCTAAAGCAAATAACCGGGAGGAGCTGGTAGGGTGAAAAGAGCAAGTGAGCTGCCAAGGTTCATGGTTTCTGGTACAGTCTGCTGCCTGCTAGTCTATTGAAAAAAAGCATCATATTTCTTCCGTTCGAAATGGTCTCCTGTACATACAAACAGGATGTGCAAAGAATTTCCCTAATCCGCCCTCCCGTTGCCTTTATGTCCAAAAACCCAACCAATTTCTTCGAACCGTGAAGCCGAAGAGTCCGAAGATGGAGGGGCTTATTGAGCAGCTGCTGAATGCGATGAGACATAAGCGATCCACAAAGGGAGAAGATCTGCGTTTTCTGTATCTGAGCACAGCATTTCCGCACTACGTTGCGGGTAGCCGCAAAGCTCTGATTAACGCTGCGAGCTCAACTGGTGGATGCAACACCATCTAATCCGTTGATCCGACAATGCTTCCCTGGCGAACCGATCTGTTTGGCCATGCTCGGTCAAAACCTAACCAGGGTAGCGTTCCGTCTGATCTAACCTAGCGAGCGATTTTAGTTTTTGTTTTCAATGCAACGTAGGCTCGAGCTAGGTCTTGCGCCGACCTATTGAGACCACCGCGCTAGTCGTCCAAGTGGGTACTAGCCTCCATCTGTTCGGTTAGCCGGCTTTTATGGACAATTTAGTTGAAAATTCCCGGAGATCATTGTGGTCATACTCATAAGTTTGGTGACAGTTCGGGCAGGTAAGTTTCCTTGTTGAAAACCTGATTAAGGGAATAGGGTCTCTTTTGGATCGGCGTCGAGCCATGTACTCACCGAGGGCTATTCCGCTATTGCATTCCGGGTTTTTGCACTGGACGCCATAGTCTCTCTGTACGGTCATGTTGGCCACCTCCCAGCGAGGGTCGAGGCTACAGCAATGGTGCCTGGCCAGCAAGTACCTCCACGGCCTCCCTTACTGGAATTAAGGGCGAACGGTCAACCGTCTATGTCGATCCCAGTACCCAATTCTCCGGTAAGCCGACTTCCCAGGACCTAGGCTTGGCACTGCGAGTTTTGACAATAGACACGTTCATGTGGATCAGAAATAATCCCTGCCATCGAATCCCGCCCGATAGCGATCCGCTTTTACGAAATTTGAGTAGTGGAAGAGATCGCCTAGCAAACAATCCTACTTGAATAAGTAAAGGAGTGTTCCAAATGAGACTTAAGACGATCGCCTCCATTCTCAGCGTGGCCCTGCTGTCCGCAAGCTCATTCATTGCCGCGGACGATAACGATGCAAAACGAGAGAAAACCCGCAAGATGTCAGCCGAGGCCTTGCAGGACTTGTACAAGCTGGAACCCACTTCCCAAGCAGCTATCCAGAAAGCGGCGGGATACGCCGTTTTCGACAACATGGGGGTGAACGTATTGCTGTTGAGCACGGCACGCGGTTCAGGACTGGCCGTGAACAACAAGACCAAGCAAGAAACCTTCATGAAGATGGCTTCGGCCGGCGCCGGTCTAGGCATGGGAGTGAAAGACTATATCGTGGTGTTCGTCTTCGGGAACGATAAAGCCCTGGCACAATTTCTGGACTCCGGCTGGTCCGGTTCAGGGCAGGCGGACGCAGCCGCCAAAGCAGGCGAGAAGGGCGGAGCTTACTCGGGAGCGGCTGAAGTTGCCCCGGGAGTATGGGTCTACCAGATCACCAAGAATGGCCTCGCACTTCAGTTGACCTTGCAGGGTACGAAGTACTACAAGGATGACAAACTGAATAAAACGGAAAAATCGTAGCAGTGGGTCGCCAACGGGATCAGGGCAACGCAATTCGCTTCAGTACGTAGCGGTCCCCCGCAACCAATTTGAGATTTACAGGCCGGGCACAGGCGCCCGGCCTTTTTGTTTTTGTGGATGAAAATCGGAAAGTAGCCCCAAGCACCCCGAGACCCACGTACCAGAACGCGGAACGTGGGGCAGATGATTGCTCGACGGGGCATGTTTTTACGGCTATTAAGCTTGGGAACGTGCTCGTCCACGCCCGCGGCAAAGCCTGACTCGCCGGCTTCGGGATCGCTTGTCAATCGCCGCCCGCGTGCCAGCTGCCCGTAACGCTCTGGAGCATTTCACCGTAGCCGGTCAGGCTGAAATTTGTGCCCCACCCATCGAGATTGAAACAATTTGCATCCGGAGGATGGTCACTGGCACTCAAATGGCCTCGCTCGAACTTTTTGATTGGTGTCAACAGCACCCCTGCCTGGGGTCGATGACTGCCGTAGCCGTGAACAGCCAAATATGGGGGTGGGAGGTGGCTGAGGGCAGGAAGCTACAGTGCTGTTGGATTCAAACTTGTAAGCGAATTGCGCGGTGTGAGCATCGGAAATCGAAACTGTGGGAGGTGTGTTTTTGAAAGCGTATCGAAAACATGCACTGCTGATGGCATTGGTCCTGGGGGCGGCGTTGTGTTGCTCGTTGGCATCCGCGCAAGAGGAAACCGCAGCGTTGAATGGACAGATCTCCGATCAAAGGGGCCTTGCGGTGGCTGGAGCAAAAGTGCAGGCGCTGAACGCCAGAACGAACGCTTCGTATTTGGCGGTTACAAACGAGAGAGGATTCTACAATTTTCCGACTCTCCCCGCGGGAACGTATGACGTGACTGCGACGAAAGACGGGTTCCAGCGGGCGGTGAGGCCGGGCGTGGAGCTTCACGTCTCCGATGTCGTTAGCTTGAACTATTCGCTGAGGGTTGGTTCTGTGGCGCAGAGCGTGACAGTGGAGGGCGGAGCGCCGCTGGTACAGACGACAAGCAGCGAGATCGCTGGATTGGTCAATAACAAGCAAATCGAACAGCTGCCGTTGAACGGCCGCAACTATATTGACCTGACGCTGCTGCAAGCGGGCGTAACGAATAGCCTGAATAGCACCGGCACAAACGGATTTGGAGGGATGACGGGCACGGTTTATAGCGTCAATGGCGCGCCCGTTATATCCAACAACTTCCTGCTGGATGGCACCCAGATCGCGAATCAGTCGAATTGGGGCACCGCGACTTTTGCCGGGACCACGCTGGGTGTGGATGGCATTCAGGAATTCAAGCTGTTAACGAGCGCTTATGACGCCTCTTATGGAATGAGCATGGGCAGCGAGCTGGTGATGATCAGCAGGGGCGGCACCAACCAATACCACGGAGACGTGTTCGAATATTTCAGGAACAGCGCCCTGAATGCACGGAACTTCTTCGATGGCGCGAAAATTCCCCACTTGGAGAAGAATAATTTTGGGGCATCGTTTGGCGGACCAATCAGGCGGGACAAGACTTTCGTGTATGTGGTCTACGAAGGTTTACAAGAAACACTGGGGTTTACGGCAAACGACCTGGTGCCCGCGGCCGGCTGCCATGGCGCGGCGGGAGCGGTAATAACGGAAGCTGCTTGCCCGACCCTGGGCCTCGCACCGGGCAGCTCTGTGACGATCGCCAATGCGAACATTGCGGCACTTCTGTCGCTGTATCCGAACCCAAATAATGGCACGAACAGCTACTTGTTTGGCCCATCGACGAACGCCGCCGTGAACTATGGGCAGATTCGAATTGACCAGAATTTCTCGGCGTCGGATACCTTTTTTGCCCGGTATACGATCGAATCAGGCGACGTAAACGCGGCGAACAACCAGGGGATTCCCATTACTTCGGGCGTGGCCTTCCCAGAGTTCCGAGGCGGCGGAAGAGATTTCAACCAGTTTATAACTCTCTCGGAGACGCATGTTTTCTCGCGGAGTATGTCAAATACAGCGCGGCTTTCCTTCAGCCGGACAAACTTCGGCAGTTTCCCAATCAATGTAGGTTCGCTGCCCGCAGGGATTGAACCGTTTGTAGCCGGACGAGCGTTTGGTTCTTTCTCGATTACGAACCTATCGCCAGTCGGCACCGGAAGGCTGGTGGGCCCGCCAATTTCCCTTCATCTCCAAAACATCTATTCTTTTGGCGATGATCTTTACAATCAACGGGGAAAGCACAGTTTGCGATTCGGAACGCTCTTGAACAGGTTCAATGAAGCGCTGACAGTGCCTGTGGCCTACAACGGCAGTGCGTCCTACACCAGTTTCGCCAACTTCCTAAAGGGAATACCTTTGTCGTATGGAGGTCCCCTCAATGGATCGGACGTTAACCGCTATTTCCTCTACAACACCTTAGGGTTCTATGCGCAAGACGATTACCGCATGAGTCCTCGATTTACAGTGAACATGGGTCTCCGGTACGAGTTCATGACCACTCCTTGGGAGGCAAATGGAAGGCAGTACGCGCTTCGAAATTTGAAAACCGATTCCACTGTTCTACCGGGTGGCGAGTTGTCCGCATGGATTCCCGGGCCCGTCATACAAAATAAAACCTACTGGAATTTCAGTCCTCGAGTTGGATTTGCCTGGGACGTTTTCGGGGATGGCAAAACAGCCGTTCGAGGCGGGGGCGGAATCTATTACGACGTTGGCAATTTAGGCGGCGCATTCATTAATGAAGCCGACGGGTCATACCCGGCGATATTGTTTAACATGACGAATCCGAAGAACGCCGTGGTTACATTTCCGGTAATGCTTCCAACTGTGGACTCAGTCCTGAGCAGCAGTGCCGCGAACACTGTAGTTACGGCGGACTATCATGCCAAACAGCCCTACAATATCCAATACAATCTGACTGTTCAGCGGCAATTGGCCAGGAATACGGCAATCAGTGTTGCCTACGTCGGGACGCGCGGTGTACACCTGTGGCAGCAACTGGAAGGAAATCCCACGATCCCGACCGCCGTTGTGAATGGCGTCCAATATTGGTCTAACTCGGTTCCTCTTTGCCAGACCGGCACTATCCCGACGTGCCGCAGCAATCCCAATTTTGGGTCGGTGAATACTAATAATACGGTTGGGGTGTCGCATTACGATTCTTTGCAGGTGGTGGTCAACAAACGCTTGAGCAGCGGTTTGGAGGCGCAGGCGGCTTACACGTTTGCCCATTCCCTCGATACACCGATAGGGCAACTTGTCGCCGCCGACTGTGCGGGTGCACCGGGAATGGATACCGGCGTGAGTGCAAATACCAGGGCGAACGATTACGGAGCGTCTTGCTTTGACGTCCGACATAATTTTCGCGCGAGTCTTCTGTACCACTTCCCGAATCTCAAGTCGCACAGAGTATTATCAAAATTTGTCGACGGCTGGTGGACGGGCAACATCATTTCCATCCAGAGCGGGCTGCCGTTTACGCCGCTTGTGGCCAACAACCGGTCTAATTCCGGCAACCTCGGCACCATGGCGGACCGCGTCGCCATCAACACTCAATCCGTGGCCCAAGGAACGGTATTGACGAATGCCGAAGGCGGAGCTTACGTTGCCGCAACGAACTTCATTCCGTACAATCCCGACACGGTCATCACGGGAAATCCCAACGAATGGTTCAATCCCAACATGTTCCACTTGCAGCCCATGGTGCCATGCCCGAATAACCCGGCGCTTACGTGCGGAACTTTGGGGGATTCCGGGCGCGGGATTTTGCGTGGGCCGCATCTAGCGGTTTGGGATTTTTCGATCGTGAAGGATACGGGGATTCCGTTGTTGGGCGAACAAGGGCTTATTGAATTCCGCGCGGAATTCTTCAACATCCTGAACCACACGAACTTTGGCATGCCGGCGTCGGCGACGGTGTTCAATGGGGCCACTTCTGTTCTGGGAGCGTACCAGCAAGCACCATTCGCGGGCGTGGGGCAGATCACCACGACCGCGACGACGGCGCGACAGATTCAATTCGCGCTGAAGCTGATTTTCTAGTGAAGAGGGCCGGGAATTTCGACTGCGAATTTTCAGCGATGCACCGGGGAACTATTTGTTTGTAACGCCGAACCGAGAGGCCAGAAGCTAAATTTGTTGCAAGCCGCCGCCCAGCGGCCCAGAATCGTCGGAGTTTGTTAAGTAATTTGCAGGAGCCGACCCGCTTGTAACGGAGCTGAGCGTGTCCAGATTCAATCGCCTTCTGTGGTCCAAGCCGTCCGGGATCAAGAGCTACGGGGTAGCTGTTCTTTCGGCCGCCGCGGCACTGGTGATCTCTCGATGGCTACACCAGCACTTCGGGGCTCCTCCGGGAACAATGTTCATCTGCGCGGTCATGTTGAGTGCGTGGTACGGGGGAGTAGGGCCAGGCTTGCTAGCGACGGCGCTCTCCACTTTCTGCTTCCATTATTTTTTTCTGCCTCCGGTCTATTCTTTGGGACTACGACCCGGAGAGATACCCAAACTTGCGATGTACATGACGGCGAACCTAATTGTCGGATTGCTGAGCGCCGCGCAAAGGAACGCCAAAGAGTCGGTCAGGCGGACGCGTGATGACCTCACCGAAACGGTTAAAGATCTGCAGCGAACCAACGACGCGTTGCTTACCCAGAGCCGCGAACGCGAACAGGCTGAAAACCGGCTGCGGCGCAGCGAAGCGTACCTGGCGGAGGCGCAGAGACTAACCAAGACTGGCAGCTGGGCTTACGATCCTGCCACAGAAAAGGCACTTTACTGGTCCGACGAAATGTTCCGAATTCATGGATTAGATCCTCAGCAAGGTCCACCGACCAGCAAAGCGTTCTTGGAACATGTCCACCCGGACGATCGCGACGCCGTGCGTGAAGCCATGCCCCGCGCGGTGCGGGAGAAGGCCGAATACGAAGTCGACCACCGGATGATTCTTCCAGACGGAGCCATTGCACATATCCAGGCCCACGGGCATCCGGTCCTGGATCGCTCTGGAGATGTTGTAGAAGTTGTGGGCTCAGCGGTGGATGTCACTGAACGCAAGCGGGCGGAGGAGACGCTTCGGCAGAGCGAGACTTATTTAAGGGAAGCACAGCAGCTGAGTCATACGGGAAGTTGGGCCTGGAACATCGAGACCCAGCGGATTTTCTGGTCGAGCGAAACTTTTAAGATTTTTGGTATCGATCCGGAGACTACAACGCCGACACCGGAAATATTCATGGAAAGGATCCATCCGGAGGATCGAGCCTATATCAGTGGAGTCGAAGCTGAGCTTTACAAGGGGAATCGCGCGGAATACAACTACCGAATCATGCTTCCAGACGGTTCAATAAAATATGTTACCAGTATCGCTCGCCCGATCAGCAATGTCTCGGGCCAGGTGATTGATTTCGTTGGCACGGTGATGGACGTAACCGAGCGCAAGCGGGCGGAGGAAGAGCGCGAGAGACTGCGGCAGGTGCAGGCGGATCTTGCGCACTTAAGCCGAGTGGCCACGATGGGCGAGTTGACGGCATCGCTGGCACACGAAATCAAGCAACCGATTGCCGCGGCGGTCACCAACGCGAACACCTGCATGCGATGGCTTGGACGCGAGCAGCCCAATGTGATCGAGGCGGGAGCGGCAGCGGCAAGAATCATCAAAGACGTGACTCGTGCGTCTGAAATCATCAGCAGACTCGGGCTACTGTTCAAGAAGGGCACTCAGCAGCGTGAGGCGGTGGATGTAAATGAGCTGATTCGAGAAATGATTGTCTTGCTGCGCAATGAGGCGAACCGGTACTCGATAGGAATCCGCACTGAGCTTACCGAGCTTCTTCCCGTGGTGATTGCGGACCGTGTGCAACTGCAGCAAGTGTTCATGAATCTGATGCTGAACGGTATCGAAGCCATGAAGGAAGCGGATGACAGAGGTGAGCTCACCATCAGGTCGGAAGACTGTGATGGTCAACTGCTGATCTCAGTGAGCGATACGGGTGTGGGTTTGCCCCAAGAGCAGGCGGACCAAATCTTCAAGGCATTCTTTACGACCAAAGATAAAGGGACTGGAATGGGGTTGCCCATCAGTCGCTCGATCATTGAGTCGCATGGCGGCCGGTTGTGGGTTGCCAGCAACTCCGGGCGGGGCGCAACGTTTCAGTTCACCTTGCCCACCACGGCGGCGGCGCACGCATAGGAACTCGCCAAATGGAAGATTTCGGGCCCGGCACAGCATGATCCCGGCATAAGCCGTCACTGGTACAACGACGTTTGGGTGGAGAATGAAACTTGGATTGACTTGAAATTGTCTGCGACTTAATATCCTTCCAACCGGTGCAATTGACCGAATCGTGAAGTCTTTTCCCCGAAGTGCTTCTTGCCATGCCAGCTCAGCTCATTTCTCATTACCGCATTCTCGGAACGCTAGGGAGCGGCGGCATGGGTGCGGTTTATCGAGCTGAGGACACCACGCTGCATCGCACCGTGGCCCTGAAGTTTCTTCCTGAGGCGGTGGCACACACGGAAAAAGTGTGTGAACGCCTGAAACGGGAGGCGCGCACCGCATCCGCCCTGAATCATCCGAACATCTGCACCATCTACGAAGTGGGAGAAGACGATGGCGAGGTGTTTATCGCCATGGAGTATATAGAGGGCCGCACTTTATGGGAGTTGATGCGACAAGGTCCGCTGCCGATAGAAAAGGTCCTCCGCTACAGCCAGCAAATCAGCGCGGCGCTGGGGCACGCGCACGAGAAGGGAGTAATACACGGCGACCTGAAACCACACAACATCATTGTGACGCCCCAGGGAGAGGCCAAGATTCTGGATTTCGGCCTGGCGCGACGCCACGATCCGGTGGAATTCGACCGCAAGACCCTGGATACGGCGCCCGCGGAGGGCGACGTCGCACTGGGTGGCACATTTCCTTACATGGCTCCGGAACAGATTGAAGGAAGCGATGCTTCAGCGCGGACGGACATCTGGGCCTTCGGCGTAGTCCTCTACGAAATGATCAGTGGAACACGTCCATTCCAAGGCACCAATCTCTTTTTGCTGTGCAACTCAATCCTGCGCGATCCGCCGCGGCCGCTGCCGGCTAGCGTACCCGCGGGGCTGAAGACTGTGGTTTCCCGGTGTTTGGAGAAGGAGCCGGAACGCCGCTACCGGCGGTCAGGAGAAGCGCGCGCGGCCCTGGAAGCAATCGATCCATCGGCCGACCAAGACCGTGTGCCCGGGCGGGCAACCCGAAGTTCGTGGTTGCAGCCGGCACTGATCGCCCTTGTCCTCCTGGTATTTGCCACGCTCGGGATATTGGCGATTCGCAAAAACAAGCCGTACCCCGGCGCGATTTCCACGGATCCGATACCCTCGCGCGTCCTGCTGGGAGTGCTACCCCCCGTGAATAGTGGTGACCCAGCACAATCGGCTTTCGATAACGGACTGGTGGACACGCTCAACTCGCGTCTCGGAGAGCTTACTACGCGGCATTCTTTGTCCGTGATTCCGATGAACTCCACGATCGAGAAACGCGTGACGACGGTCGACGATGCTCGCGAACAATTCGGGGTAAACCTGGTGCTCGTCTTGAACATTCAACGAGCCTCCGGGAAGGTGCGGGTGAACTACGCGCTGGTGGATGCGCGTTCCCATCAGCAGGCTCGCGGCGGGAGCGTAACAGCGTCGATGGCGGACCCGTTTGCGCTGCAAGATCAGGTGTTTGAAAAAGTTGCCACGGCCCTGGAGTTGCAACTTGTACCGCAGGAAAAGCAATCCCTGGCTTCGCATGGAACCAATGAACCCGCGGCCTTTGATTTTTATACCCAGGGACGCGGCTATCTGCAGGATTATGTTGTCCCTGAAAACGTGGAAAATGCGATTACCCTTTTCGGGCGGGCATTGGAAAAGGATCCGAAGTACGCTGCCGCGACAGCAGGGCTCGGCGACGCCTACTGGAGAAAATTTGAATTGACGCACGATCGTCAATGGTCCGAAGCGACGGTGTCTACCTGCCAGAAGGCCGCCGAGCTGGGCCCAAATCTTGCCGCGGCCCATTCGTGTCTTGGCCGCGCTTTCGAATCGAGGGGAAGTTACGAAAAAGCGGCCGAGCAGTACCGCCACGCCCTCGATCTGGATCCCGGCAGCGATGAGGCTTACGGCGGATTGGCAAGGACTTACGAAAGCCTGGGCCGCGTTGAGGAGGCGGAGAAACTATACAAAGAAGCGGTCACCGCGCGGCCGGCTTATTGGGCCACATACAACTGGCTCGGCATCTTTTACATGGAACACGCGCGTTACGACGAAGCTGTCGCCATGTTCCGTCAGGTAACTTCACTCGCGCCGGACAGCTTCGTCGGTTATTACAATCTCGGCGGTGTCCGAGTGCTTCAGGGCAAGTATGATGAAGCCATCCCGTTTCTCGAGCGGTCCTTGAGCATTCGGCCGACGGCAAATGCCCTCTCCAATCTGGGCACAGCTCACTTTCAGATGCGGAGGTATGCGGAATCCGCGACGGACTTTGAACGAGCAGTGAAGCTTGATTCCAAGAACTATGAAGTATGGGGCAACCTTGGCGATGCTTACTATTGGACGCCCGGGCGACGCGGCGAAGCCGCCGGCGCTTACAGCACCGCGATCACCCTGGGAGAAGAGAACCTGCGGCAGAATCCGCGTCACGCACAATTGCTGGCTTATCTCGGCGAATATCACGCGATGCGCGGAGAACGAAAACCCGCTCTCGATAAAATTGACGCCGCGCTCCGCCTGCAGCCCAAGAGCCCGGAGGTCTTGCTTGCCTCAGCGATTGTGTATCAGCAACTCGGCGACAGCAGCAGCGCACTAAACGCGCTGGAAAAGGCGGCTTCGGTTGGGGTCGCGCCCGAAATACTTCGTGACACCCCGAACTTTGGCGCGCTAAGCGGCAATCCACGTTTTCTCGCTCTTGTCCAGGGTAGCCGTCCAAGTCAGACACACTAAAAAGGAGGCAGCATGCCGTTCCATCGAATCATGTCGGGTATCGTGGGCCTAGCCGTTCTGATTTCATTTCTAGCGTTGCCAACCAGTTGCAATGAAGAAAAGCCGATGTATGTCCAATTCAAAGTAGCATGCACGACCACGCTGAACGTCAACTCGCAGACCGGCGTAGACGTGGTGGACGCATACGTCTGTAAGAACACCACAGTGACCTGGCAGGCAAATAATCACACCTTTTGTGTGGTTTTCAAACATGGCTGTCCCTTCGGAACAAACGGCTGCAATCAGATTGACAACCAACATCCCTCGGCAAAGGTAGCAGTCGGCTCCACACCGCCCACTGTTTATGACTACGGAATTTTGGTAGACGGACAGCTGTTTGATCCCCACATCATCCCCGGGGGTGGTTAGTAGCAGGGGCTTTCCTGTCGGCGGGTAATTGCCCTGCTTAGAATCAACCAGCGATTGTTAAACGATATTTCGGGAAAAGCGATTTTCAGTTGAAATTAAACGCCCCGCGCATTGCGGCAAGAACGATATACTTTTGTGCATGCAATCCGACGCAGAGGTTTTGAAACGATGGAGCGGTTCGGCTCCGTTCTGGGAGAAATACCGCGAGAATATTCGCCAGATGTTTGCGCCGATTGCGCAAGCACTTGTGGAGGATGGCCAAATTGGCCTTGGGAACACCGTTCTGGATATCGCAACGGGTCCCGGAGAACCAGCGCTGAGTGTTGCGGGGGTGGTCGGACGGGAAGGCAAGATCATTGGAATCGATCCGGTGCCCGAAATGATCGAAGGCGCCCGCCGGGCGACTGCCTATCATGGGCTAACAAATGTCCAATTTGAAGTTGCCTCCGCGGACCGGCTCCCGTTTCCGGCCGATACGTTCGACGCGGTGATCAGCCGTTTTGGCGTCATGTTCTTTCCCTCTCCCGTGGATGCGGTCCGGGAGATGTTGAGAGTACTCAAGCCGGGAAAAAAGCTGGCACTGGCGGTCTGGCATTTTGCCGAACGAAACCCGTTCCACTATTCGCTGTCACAAGTCATGGATCGGTATGTCCATACGGAACCGCCTGGGCCGGACGCCCCGGATGCTTTCCGGTTCGCAAGTCCGGGCAAATTGCTCGGGATTCTTAAGCAAGCGGGGACGATGGCTCCAACGGAGCGCCTGCTGCAATTCCCAATCCAATCGTCGCTCTCCGTCGAAGACTTTCTGGCGCTGCGGCTGGAGATGTCTGACAAACTGCGCGCAAAGGTGCGCGCGCTATCCGGGCGGCAGATGGCCGAAGTAACTCGTCAGGCGCTGGACTCTTTGCGTAGGTACTCCACAGATCGTGGGATGAGTTTCCCGGCGGAGGTGCTGATCGTGAGTGGAGCCAAGGGCGGCCCGAGATAACATGGGCCGTGGTCAATAATGGGAGCTTTTCTAAAACGGCAGGGGGTTTGTTTCTTGACCCTTGCCCGAAAAGGAAATTAGATTAAAGCTTGGTTGGACACAATGATACCGCCGCTCCACGCGATTGTGAGACACCCATTTCTTACTATGAAGTTCACTCCACTTTTGAAGCAGCTTTAAGTTTTTGCAGAGCATCTAAAGCAAGGAGTTCCAAATCCTGAAAGAGACAGGTTCTCAATGGGTACCTCGAATTGTGCGGGATAGCGGGATTTACACACAAGAATTCGGAGCCGCCACAAGAAAAAGTTCGAGCCATGGTGGCAACTCTGTTCCACCGGGGTCCTGATCAACAAGGGATCTTCACCTCGGATTTCTTTTCCGTTGGCGCCGCCCGCCTGAAAATCATCGATCTGGAATCAGGAAATCAACCCATTCTTGAGAATGACGGGGAATGCGGAATCGTTTTTAACGGTGAAATTTATAATCACCTGGAATTGAGGGCGGAACTTGAGAAAGCAGGACACAAGTTTACCTCGCATTCTGACACGGAAACGGTGCTCAAGGCATTCCTGCAATGGGATACGGGGTGTTTCGCCCGGCTGAGGGGGATGTTCGCCGTCGCGCTGTGGAATGTTGAACAGAAGCGACTGGTTCTTGCCCGCGACCGCATGGGAATCAAACCGCTTTATTTTGCGAAGCGCGGCGAAGATTTATATTTTGGCTCTGAACTAAAAGCGATCCTGGTCCATCCGGAAATTGAGCGAACCCTGAGCCGGGAAGGGCTCGATTGCTACCTCTCGTTGAACTACATACCTTGTCCCTGGACGCTGATTGACGGCGTTCGAAAAGTCCCACCCGGCACCTGGATGGAGTGGAGAGACGGACAGACGAGAACCGAGAGCTACTGGCAACTGCCGTACGGGAAAATCCGGGAAGTATCGCTCGAAGACGCCAAGGAGCAACTGGACACGCTGCTGGCGGATTCGGTTCGAGAACATTTGCTTTCCGATGTGCCTTTGGGAATCTGGCTCAGCGGGGGAATCGATTCCACTTCAATTTTGCATTACGCGGCCCAGGCAAACTCTTCCCGGCTGAAATCATTCTCCATTTCGTTCCAGGGACGCAGTTTCGATGAATCGTCGTACATCCGGAGAGCGGTGCAAGAATATGGCACGGATCACGACGAAATGGATTTGAACCCCGGCGTAGATCTGCAGGGCGCAATCGAAGAATTCGCCTACTATTCCGACGAACCGAGCGCAGATGCCGGAGCTTTGCCGGTCTGGTTTTTATCGAAACTTTGCAAGCGGAAGACCACCGTAGCACTAAGCGGTGAAGGCGCTGACGAGCTGTTCGGGGGGTATCTGACGTATCGCGCGAACCGCATTGCCCGGCAGCTTCGAAAATTTCCGCGCGCGATGGTATCGGCAGGGCTGTCCGCCTTGCGGCACTGGCCGGTATCCGACGAAAAAATCGGATTCGAGTACAAAGTGAAACGACTGTTCGAAGGAGCTCTGATGTCGCCGGAGCGCGCACACGTTCATTGGAACGGAACGTTTGCGGACGAGGAATTGAGCAATCTTCTGTATGAGCCGCTGCCAAGAACGCTGGATGAGATTCTGGGTGAGCTGAGCATGCTACCGAAGGTCGATGACGACCTGGCTCCATTTCTGTGGCTAGACCAGAAATACTATCTTGCGGACGACATTCTGACGAAGAGCGACCGCATGAGTATGGCGCATTCCGTGGAAGTCCGGCCGCCGTTCCTGGACCACCGGATCGTCGAATTCACAGCGAGTCTGCCCGCGAAGCTCAAGATCCGGGGTTCACAACAGAAGATCCTCTTGAGGGAATTAATGAAAGATAAACTTCCCACTTCGATCTTAAACCGAAAAAAAATTGGATTTGATATTCCGGCACATGAATGGCTTCGCGGGCCCCTGAGAGGATTGCTGGAAGAAGCTTTGCAATTTGGGCTGTCAGAGCATCCTCAGCTTTTCCGCCGAGATGGCATCGAACGACTCATGAGGCGTCACGTTCAAAGGGAAGTTAACGTTGGATATCATCTCTGGGGTCTGCTCATTCTGTTCTTGTGGATGAAGAGATGGCAAGTCAAGCTTTAACTAGCCAACGCGAATGAACGAACTCTTCCACCGCCGGTGGTTCCTGCTTCTATTAGTCTTTCTTATCGCAGCCGCGATCTATCTCGGCTGTGTGCTCTCCCCTCCTTCTCTAATGGACGATGTTGATGCCGTGCAGGCGCAAATCGCCAAGACCATGCTGACAAGCGGGGATTGGGTGACGGCGCGGCTGGACGGAGTCCTCTATCTGGAAAAGGCTCCTTTAATTTATTGGTTGATGGCGATCTCTTACAAGATTTTTGGAGCTTCCGACTGGGCGGCCCGGCTTCCCGTGGCATTCGCGTCGATCGCTTTAGCGCTCCTCACGGCGCTTTTCGGAATGTGGGCGTTTGGAAAGCGAGCCGGTTTTTACGCGGGCTTGTGCATGTCCACGTGTGTGGGTTTATTTCTTTTCACGCGCATCCAGATCCCGGATGTGATGCTGACATTTACGATCGCGCTGGCGATGTGGGCGTTGTTGCGCGCCCTGGACGAAACCGAGCAGAGGCCTCGACTCTGGGCAGCGATTCTTGCCGCAAGCCTGGGAACGGGACTGTTACTGAAAAGCCTGGTTGGAATCGTATTTCCGGTGGCGGCCGGGCTGATCTACCTTTACGTGTCCAAGCAACTGTTCCTGCGCAGAACGTGGCAACGATTGCGGCCGATGAGCGGTTCTCTGATCATGCTGGTCATCGCGGCCCCCTGGCATGTCCTGGCGACGTTGCGGAATCCGCCGTATTTTGCCTGGACCTTGAAAAGCGGACCCGGGTTGTACCACGGGTTCTTATGGTTCTATTTCATCAACGAGCAGTTGCTGAGGTTTCTTAATTTAAGATACCCACGCGATTACAATACGGTTCCGCGGCTGTACTTTTGGCTCTTCCATTTGCTGTGGCTGTTTCCCTGGAGCGTGTATTTGCCGGCCGTTGCGAAACTGTCTTTTAAGCCCGTGGATCGCGCAGGGCAGGCGCGGCTTATGTCGCTTTGCTGGACCGGGTTCATCCTTGTTTTTTTCACTTTTTCGACGACGCAAGAATATTACTCGATGCCGTGCTATCCGGCGCTGGCGCTTTTACTTGGCTGCGCAATGGCGACAGAGGGCAAATGGATTCAGCGCGGCACGCGCGTATTAGGGGGAATCAGCGCACTGGCCGCGACGGCTTGTATAGTCATTGCTTTAGCTGTGCGCAATGTGCCCACTCCGGGAGATATATCGGCCGCGCTCTCGAGGCATCCCTCGGCTTATACACTATCGCTGGGGCACATGCTGGATTTAACTTTTGATTCGTTTGCCTATCTTCGGTTGCCGTTGTGGCTGGCAGCCGCCGCATTCCTGTTGGGAGTCGCAGGCAACCTGCGGTGGTCAGGCGTCCGAGCCTTTTTGGCGACCGGGCTTATGATGGTTCTATTTTTCCATGCAGCCCGGCTGGCGCTGGTGGTGTTCGATCCGTATTTGGCATCCCGGCCGCTGGTGAACGCTCTGCTTGCGGCGCCGCCTGGAAAACTTATCGTCGATCACCACTACTACACTTTCTCTTCGGTTATTTTCTACTCGGGCCAGGATCCACTGCTCTTGAACGGTAAGTTCAACAATTTGGAGTATGGAGCGGCCGCCCCGGGGGCTCCGGCGGTTTTTTTGAACGACCGGGATTTCAAGGACTTATGGACAAGCGGCAACAAATATTATTTGGTCGCAACCAGGAACGGGGCGGATCGCATCGAAAGTGTCGTTGGCAAGGAGAAATTTGAAACAGTAGCCTCCAGCGGCGGGAAGTATTTGTTGACCAATGTGACCGCAGAGAGCGTTTCCAAGGCCTCGCTGGCTGCTCCCGTTCACACCGTCGCGTTCGGGCCCTCCGCCTCGCACGAAGGAGCCGATGCTCACTACTGACATCGCTGCAAAAGGTGCGGCAGCCCCTCGCCCCGCCAGCGGACTGCGCAAAACCGTATTTCTGCTGGTGCGCCTGGGGATCGGTGTAGGAATACTTGTGTATCTTGGGGAATCCGGCCAGATTAAGCTCTCCTCCCTGGTCCGGCTAGTTCATGCGTGGCCCATAACCGCTGCCGCGCTCGGATTCCTGCTTTTGGACATTCTGATGATGTCCATTCGAGCTTCCCTGCTTTTCCGTAGTGCACGGCTGACGCTATCCTTGTGGCATTCCATTCAACTCAACTTGATCGGTTTTCTTTTCTCCACGTTCCTTCCCGGAGCGGCGGGAGGAGACATCGCCAAGCTTGTGTATGCCACCAAGGAGAATCAGGGGAGGCGGGCCGAGGTGGCGACGGTTCTGATCCTGGATAGGCTCGCTGGATTATTCTCACTTGTTCTGCTGCCTCTGCTGTTCGCCCCTTTCTTTTCTGAATTACTGGAGTCCGTTACCGTGCTCAGGCGGCTGCTTTATATGGATGCCATGCTAGCAGGCGCGATGCTTGCGGCCGCGGCATTAGTGATGTTTTTTGAGCCCACTCGCTCCTGGGTCAGCCGGCTGCTGGGCAGATGGCCGGGAATCAAGAGCATTGCGCTTCGCGTACTGGACGCCCTGACTGTACACGGCGAGGCACGAAGCACGATGCTGTTGGCGTTGCTTCTCTCCCTGCTGGCAAATCTGGCGCTGGTGGTGGTAACAGGCCTGGGCTTGTATGCGGTCAATCCAGTTGCCTTCTCCATGCGGTTGGCATTGGTCGCGCCAATCGGACATTTGGTGAATAGCCTGCCATTAACTCCCGGAGGAATCGGGGTAGGAGAGACAGCGTTCAATAGCCTCTTTGCGCTCGCCGGAATGAATGGTGGAGCGGAAACATTGCTGTGTCTGCGATTGTGGAACGTCTTCGTGGGGTTCCTGGGCTTACTGGTATACCTGCTCGGAATGGGTCGAATCGTGCATCCCATTGAGGATTCGACGGAAGCCGGGTATGCCGGAGCAGAATCGGCAACCCGAATTGAACTGAATTAATTTGAATTGAATTGAAACCATATGGCCCGCAAATGCCTCCCATAGGAGTGGTTCCATTCACAGAATTTCGGAGGATTCGGGAACTTAGTTCCTTCTGGCCCGGAATGACATAAGGACCTTAATTATTAGAGCGATACGCGGGATTGAGCCGTCCGAACGGGGAAGATATGAAAGTTATGGTTCTAGGTGGGGATGGGTATTGCGGCTGGGCGACTTCGCTATATCTTTCGGCCAAGGGGCACTCGGTTGCGATCGTTGACAACTTTGTGCGCCGGCAATGGGATCACGAACTTGGGGCCCAGACTCTCACCCCCATCCTGCCTCTGAGTGACCGTCTTAGGACCTGGACGCGTTTGACGGGAAAAACGATTGATGTATTTGTGGGTGACGTGACCGATCACGATTTCTTGCTCTCGTCAGTGCAGAAGTTTGCGCCCGACACGATCATCCACTTTGCCGAACAGCGTTCGGCTCCGTACTCGATGATCGACAGAAAGCACGCTGTCTTCACGCAAGTGAACAATGTTGTCGGCACCCTGAATGTCTTGTTTGCGATTCGCGAGGTTCGGCCGGATTGCCACCTGATCAAGCTGGGCACGATGGGAGAATACGGCACGCCTAACATCGATATTGAAGAAGGCTACATCAATATCGAGCACAACGGACGGCGCGATCTTTTGCCCTTCCCCAAACAACCTGGATCGTTCTATCACCTTTCCAAGGTGCACGACAGCCACAACATGATGTTTGCATGCAAGATATGGGGTGTGCGGGCCACCGATCTGAACCAGGGAGTGGTGTACGGCACGATGACAGATGAAGTGGCGTTAGACGAAGCCTTGATCAATCGCCTGGACTATGACGAAGTGTTCGGTACGGTCCTCAATCGTTTTTGCGTGCAGGCGGCTATCGGCCAGCCTTTGACTGTCTACGGGAAAGGCGGCCAGACACGAGGGTTTCTGGACATCCGCGACACCGTGCGGTGTATCGAACTGGCGTGTCTGAATCCGGCCGCCCGCGGGGAGTGCCGCGTGTACAATCAATTCACGGAACAATTTTCCGTGCTGGATATTGCGAGGAAGGTCCAGGAAGCAGGTAAGGATCTTGGGATCAAAGTGGAGATTGACCATCTTCCGGATCCGCGCGTCGAGGCGGAGCAGCACTATTACAATGCGAAGCATTCCAAGCTTCTTGATCTAGGCCTGCAACCCCACTTTCTGTCGGATTCACTTCTCGATTCCCTAATGAACATCGCGATGAAGTATCGCGACCGCGTCGACCCCACGATCATGCTGCCCCAGGTGAATTGGCGTGAACCGAGCAACGATCGCCGCATGCAACCAGGCGCCGCCGTTAAAACTTCCGTGAGCGCGGCCCACGCGGGTGAACCGCGCATGGTGTCCGCTAAAGGTGAGAACCGCCGCTAAAATTCACTGTGTGGGCTTCGCGGGAATTGTGGCGAGAGTGATTGAGGCATGTGTCCCTTAGGAATCACCTTTGGTGGCGGCTTCCGGAACGGACATATCTGTCGCGGAAACAAATTGACCGTTTCGAAGCCTGTAGTCAACGCCGCGCCAGCGGATGGTCGTCCGTGTGAAACTTGTGAGCCATACTAAGAATGCCACGGCGTCCCAAAGCGGTATTAGGAGCATTTTCTCCCAAAGTCCCGCTTGTTTTAATCCGTGGATACCGATGAGCGAGGTTATAGCCATGCGGCAGACCAAGTACGAGCCCCAATAGGCTGCGGCAATGCTCAGCGTGGGGTGGAGCACCACGGCGAGAGTGGTCCAGGGCAGACCCCAAGTAAAAAGCAGGCCAAAGTGCCCCCAGGGCCGCATGGCCCGCATCACGGTCATCCATCGCACGCGCTTCGACAGAAGCTCGCCGAATCCCTGGAAATCGGGAGTGGTTTCCACCGCATACGGCAAGAGGACGACTTCAACGCCCTGCTCGGCGATCAGGCGGCCAAACAGCAAATCGTCTGCGGGCCGATTCTCCAACACCTGAAAGCCTCCGAATTGCCGGACATGCCGCTTCGTTGACACCATGGTCGGCCCGAGGGCGAACTGTATACCGTCAAGCTGCCAGGCAACGAGCACACCGGCATAGAAGTCGGAAATCATTCCAATCGTCTGGAGCTTCTCGACGAATGATCTCTCTCGGGGTGATACGTAAAAACAGGTCACCCCTCCGACTCGGGGATCGCGCAACGGCTCAACCACTCGTCGAAGGTACCCGGGCTCCACCCGCACATCGGAGTCATTAATGACGAGGTGTTCGAATTGGGCGTCATGTTCCATCAACCGCAATTTCGCGACCTTGTCGTTGATGGCGGTGTGACCAGCGCTGTAGAGGAGCCGAATCTTCCGCTCCGGGAAGTCCCGCATCAATTTCTGGATTACCGGGGCGGCCGGATCGCTTTGGTCGGTCACGCAGAAAATGAGCTCGTACTCCGGATAATCCTGGCGGCAGAAACTGGCGAAGTTTTCGTACGCTTCGGGATCCAAACCTCGAACCGGTTTAAGAATGCTTACCGGTGGAGTGAAATCGGGCTTGCCCGCCAAGCGATTTCGCGACTGCGAAAAATACCGCCCGGAGCTGTAGATCGCCAGGATATAAAAGACAAATGGAATTGCTGCCGCGAAAAGGATAACGTACTCTAGGATCTTGGAAGGCACGGTGCCTCATTCCTGGTTCGACCGATGGGGGTAGAGCGTGCCCGTGAATTCCACCGTAAAGCAGAATGAAAGGCGCGCTTTCCCAGACCCAAACTCTACACTCCAGCTTTAGATTCTATCCTGTCCGAGAAGGTTCCTTAATTCCAGCGAATCAGTTGCCAGGATTCCAACTGGCGGGAACCTGCTGCGGCGGGTTCCGTTTCCCGGTGAACCGGTATTTTGCGGAACAGCGGCAGATAACCGATATGCGATTGTGCTTTAATTTTCCTGAGGATATTCCCGGCTGGGGGAGTGTTTTGTGCAACCGACTTGCCTTTCTGAACGATTGGATGAAGTAACCGCGTGACGCATACTCGCAGACTCCACCTGAAAACGATCCCGATGATCCTGATCAGCATTATTTTGGGACCTCTCGGAAACGTATTTCTCGGCAAGGCAATGAAAGGAGTCGGGGAGTTCACGTCGGGGAGAGCTTTCGATCCCGTTTTAATCGCCTCACGAGTGCTAGCTTCCGGTTATCTCTGGTTGGGCATCGCCTGCCTGCTGGGATTTTTTATCGTTCATATGCTGTTGCTCACCTGGGCCGATTACAGTTATGTCCAACCTGCCACTTCCCTTTCCTATTTGTCGATCTCCATCCTGAGTTACCTGCTTCTGGGGGAGAGGATTTCCCCGTTGCGCTGGCTGGGCGTTACCGTCATTTGCTTTGGCGTATTTCTGGTGGGCCGGACTTCGCCCAGCACAACAGGAGCGGC
>Ga0210400_10001522_pt1 | contig 22909 bp, 19 predicted proteins | sample IncBWH26MmetaG_FD_155456 | JGI IMG/M metagenome (GOLD analysis project Ga0210400, IMG submission 155456) | Forest soil microbial communities from Barre Woods Harvard Forest LTER site, Petersham, Massachusetts, United States - Inc-BW-H-26-M | ecosystem: Environmental > Terrestrial > Soil >...
CGCGTAGTGATTATGAAGGTTGCCGTGGGCTGAAGGAAGCGGGATGAGGCAGGATTGCTGTGGGAAAGGTGTGGAAGACGGACCTCGAGCGTTAATGGCATTGGAAAAGTACGTTCCTTTAGGTAGTTCGACCGTCCCCAAACTGGCAGAGTGTTTGCAAACAGAGTTCGGGTAAGATACGGAGCATCTCCAAAATGAAAATTCCGACAACGCTTGAGCTGTGTGCGGGAGCTGGTGGCCAGGCTCTCGGTCTTGAACGGGCTGGCATTGAGCATGTGGCACTCGTCGAATGGGACCAGCACTCCTGCAATACCTTGCGCGTCAACAGACCAAAATGGAACGTAATCCGGGGGGACATTAGGGAATTCGACGCGTCTCCCTACCGTGGAGTCGATATTGTTTCTGGCGGGTTGCCTTGCCCCCCATTTTCTGTAGCGGGCAAGCAACTGGGAGACAAGGACGAGCGAAACTTGTTTCCTGCCGCGATCCGTATCATCTCCGAATCGAAGCCGAAGGCAGTGATGATCGAAAACGTGCGCGGTATTCTCGATGCGGTCTTCTGCGACTATCGCGTGCACGTAGAAAAACAATTGACCAAACTTGGATATCGCTGTGATTGGCACCTGTTTAATGCATCGGATTTTGGCGTACCGCAACTTCGGCCAAGAGTGGTGTTTGTGGCAATTAGAAAAGAACTCTTCCAAGACTTTAATTGGCCGACGGGCAATTTTGGCTTGCCGCCGACGGTGGGAGAACTTCTCTACGACCTCATATCTGCAAACGGATGGAAAGGCGCACTCGCCTGGAAAGAGCATGCAAATGAGATCGCTCCTACTATCGTGGGTGGAAGTCTTAAGCATGGTGGTCCAGACCTAGGTCCGACGCGTGCGCGCAGAGCATGGGCGACGCTAAATGTTGATGGATTGGGTATTGGCAACGATGCGCCCGACCGCAGTTTTGTTGGAATGCCCCGATTAACGTTGCGCATGGTTGCGCGGCTGCAAGGTTTCCCAGACGATTGGCAGTTTACAGGGGGCAAGACGGCGGCTTATCGTCAAATCGGTAATGCGTTTCCGCCCCCTGTAGCGCGTGCGGTGGCTGAAAGAATTCGACACTGTCTGCGAGTGGCGAAAATTGAAAAGGCGGCCGGATGAAAGACAAGAAGCGGCTCGGTGCCCGATCGAAACTCCGTAGCTACTTCCTTGAGAACATCGGGCGCGTAATGGGTTCTGGCGAATTGCGCGAGGCATCCGGCGGAACCAGCGAGTGGGCGCGCCGGGTTCGAGAGCTCAGAACCGAAGAGGGCTATCAGATTCTCACCCACAATGATCGTAGCGATCTCAAGCCGGGACAGTATCTTCTGACAGACCCAAAGCCAGTCCCAGCATTTGAGCGATCAATCTCGAAAGAGTCGCGAGCTTTCGTGTTGGATCGCAACGGATTTACGTGCCAGATGTGCGGTGCTGTTGCCGGTGAACCGCATCCCTATGACGAAGGAAGAAAGACCCGCCTCCAAATCGGGCACATCATCGACAAATCTATGGGAGGCAAGGACGAGGCTGGCAATTTGAGGGCAGTTTGCTCAGTGTGCAACGAGGGAGCGAGGAATCTTACGCTAGATCGTCCGAGTCTTCAGAAGTTGCTGATTCAGGTTCGCAGGGCCACCGGCACAGACCAGTTGGAAGTGCTACGCTGGCTGCTTAAAAAGTTCCCTGCAGAGAAACCCTGAGACCCAGTGGACTCGATTTCACACCGTCGCCGCAGCGAGAACATGCGGCGAATTCGAAGTGCCAACACGAAGCCCGAGCTAGCTGTTCGTTCACTGACGCATCGCTTGGGGTATCGCTTCCGCTTACATCGTAGAGACCTGCCCGGTTGTCCTGACCTTGTGTTTCCATTCAAACGAAAAGTCATTTTTGTCCACGGCTGCTTTTGGCACCAGCATCGAGGTTGTATTGACGGCAGGGTACCGAAATCAAACACTGATTATTGGTTCCCAAAGCTGGCAAACAACAAGAAGCGAGATAAGAAAAACCGCTCCCGGTTGGCGAGACTAGGCTGGAAGAGCCTTGTGGTTTGGGACTGCCAAACAGGGGACGGAAAGAAATTGAAGCGACAGTTGAAGGCATTCTTGGGGCCTTGAGTGCAGCCCCGCTACTCTTCGGGCGCGTCTACGTCGGGTTTGGGAGTGTTGCAGAGTGCCGCCTCGAGTTCGTGCTCTTCCCGAGCCTCCTCTTCGGTCATGTTCTCGAAGTAGGCAGTCGTATCTCGGGCAAGCCGTGACAGTCTCTTTTTCATTTCTGTCGCCCCTGCCTTGTATTCATCTTACACCCGTAACTCGACCACCGTGGCCCCGCCGCCGCCTTCATTGGTAGGAGGTTCAGTAACGGACTCCACATGCGGATGCTTCTGCAGATACTGGCGCAAAGCTTTGCGGAGGATGCCCATGCCGCTCCCGTGGACGATGCGCACCCGCGGCATGCCAGCCAGAAACGCGCGGTCGACGAATTTTTCGACTTCGCTGGTAGCTTCGTCCACGGTGCGGCCGATGACGTTGATTTCGGTGGGCATGTTGAGGCCGCTAGTTTCGTTTTGAAGCGAGACGCTGATGCCGCGAGCGCGTGCGGCTTGCACGGGCGAGTCGGAGGCGCGGGCCTGTGCGTTTGTCAGCACTTCGGCGATGTCTTCGCGGGCGATGCGCATCTTCATCGAGCCGATTTCGACGTCAAAGTGATTCTCGCCAACTTTCTTTTTGACGATGGCAGCGCGGCCCATCGACTTGAGTTTGACCGTATCGCCTTCGGAGACGTACTTGACCAGGCTGGGCTGGGCATTCGGGTCTCCGCGATCGGCGCCGGTCGCGTGCGCTACTACGGTGGAATCGAACTGCTCGCGAAATTCGCGGCGCATCTTGGCGATGCGGCGCTCGGAGTCTTTCGATAATTTCTGCGCAGCGGCTCGGTCCTGCACGGTATTGACGGTTTCACGCGCGTGGTATTCGAAATCGCGGAAGAGAGTTTCGAGCTTCGTCTCCATCTCGCGAATTTTGGCTTGCTGCTCTTTGCGGCCTTCGTTGGCGAGACGTGATTTTTCGCGCTCGAGTTCCTGTTCGCGAGCTTGCATGCGGGAGCGTTCGTTTTCTACCTCACGAAGATCGGCGTGCAGGCGGTCGAGGAAGCGCCCGACGTCTTGCGTTTGCGAGCCCAGACGCGAGCGCGCGGAAGCGATGATTGCCGGATTCAGTCCTAGCCGCTGCGCGATGTTGATTCCGGCGGATGCTCCGGGGACGCCTATTTTCAGTTCGTACGTCGGTTGCAGCGTGGCTTCGTCGAAGCCGACCGAAGCGTTGATCACTCCGGGCGTATTCGCTCCATAGACTTTGAGTGAAGTGTGGTGGGTCGAGATGACGATCATGCATCCGACGTTGCGAAAATGCTCGGCGATCGCAACCGCCAGCGCAGCGCCTTCTTCGGGATCGGTGGCGGATCCGAGTTCATCGAGCAGCACCAGAGAATTCGCAGTGGCCGTTCGCGAGATGAAATCGATGTTCGTGACGTGCGCCGAGAAGGTCGAAAGATTCTGCTCGATCGATTGATAGTCGCCAATGTCAGCAAGAATGGCATCGAAAACCGGCATGTCGGCGCGATCGGCGGGAACGGGCATTCCAGACTGCGCCATCAGCGCCAGCAGGCCGAGGGTTTTCAGAGTGACAGTCTTGCCACCGGTGTTGGGTCCGGTGATGACCAGCTGGCGATGGTCCCCTTCCATCTCGATGGTGACGGGAACGATCTTCGCGTTCTTTAGTTTCAGATTGCGTTCGAGTAGCGGATGTCTCGCGCGATGGAGGAGAAGGCGAGCGTCGCTCGCTGCGGGAATGCGTCCGTCCCCACGTGAGTCTTGCTCGCTCCCGGTCAGCATTACCGCAACGCAGTTGTAGTCTTCGGCGAGGCGAGCTTTGGCGAACTGGAGTTCGAGTTCGGCGAGGACATCGGCGGCGGTTAGGATTGCATCCGCGTTCTCGCCAATTTGGCGCGTCATTTCGAGGAGGATGCGATGGATTTCGGCTTGTTCTTCATCCAGCAGGCGGACGAGTTCGTTGTTCTGCTCGATGGTTTCCAGCGGCTCTACAAAGACGGTTTGTCCGCTGGAACTGGCACCGTGCACGACGCCCTGGACGCGACGTTTCTGCTCGACTTTCACTGGGATTACGAAACGCTCGCCTCGGATGGTGATCAGTTCGTCCTGCACGGTTCCGCCTTCGGCTAGCTTTCGCAAGTAGCCGCGCAGCGATTCCTGAATCTGGCGCTTTTGTTTTTCAGTGTCGCGGCGAATGCGGCTCAGTTCGGCGGACGCACGATCGTCGAGCGTGCCGTCGGGGAGGATCTTGTTGTGAAACGAGCGCAGGAAGCCAGTGAAATCCTGGATACTAGCGGAGAGCGCCTCAACGGCGATCCACCCGGAGCGCATCGCGGCTGGAGGTTGACGCACGATTTCGCGCCACTCGGATGCGCGGTCGGCGACGAGGACTACGTCGCGGATCTCCGTGGTTTCAAGAGCGGCTCCGCCTATGCGGGATTTCTCAATCAGCTTCTGGACTTCGGGGAGGCCGGCGAATTCGAATCGGCCGGTGACGCGGCGATACTCGCGGATTTCTGTGGTTAGCTGCTGCTGAGTTTCGATCCACGAGCGATCGAGCGAAGGCCGAAGTTCCGCGATGCGCCGTTTACCCAATGGCGAAGAGGCGTAGGCGGCAAGCAAGTCGCGCAAGTTCTCGAACTCAAGCAGGCGCGAACTGGTGTGGGTGACGGGATTGGGCACGAACGGCATGCGTTTGACGGTGCGTTCTAGTGGCGCTTTTTATGGTACAACGCAGCGCAAATTTCCGTTGGTGATGATGATTCGGGGCTACGGGCGGTGCTAGAATCGACAGCGCCGGGTCATTGGTCATCACCGACGAGCACCAATGAGCATCGACCAGCGCGATGTGACGTCCGGCTTACGGCCCCGTAGCTCAACTGGATAGAGCATCAGACTTCGGATCTGAGGGTTGGGGGTTCGACTCCCTCCGGGGTCGCCATTTCGAAAATCGGCTTGCGACCCCTTACCGACGTTCCGGCAGGCATTCCTACAGGCATTCCTACAAACGACAGCTCCGACCATCATCGTCCCTGGCACCGGCACTCTAGTTACTTGCCAGCGGTCATTTTTCGGGGTGCAATGGCACTTGCGGAGCGAATTATGGGGCGTGTTTTCGGGTTTCTGGGCACAATCGTCACGATGGCGATCGGCATGTACATTTACTCTCTACAGGTCAAGACCTTGACTCCGGACGCTGGGAGCGGCAATTCTGGGGAAGTTACCACGATCGTGGGTGTGAAGAACGATCTGATCGGCATCGCCAATGCCGAGCGCGGGTACCAGGCGTCGCAAGGGAAGTACGCTTCGCTTGACGAGCTGACTTCCGGCAACTACCTCAGCATCAAGGGCGAGCGGCCGCCATATATTTACGATGTCGAAACCACTTCCAGCGGTTTTCGGGCGACTGCCACCCGCACCACGAAAGGCGCTCCGGCGCAGCTTTGGATTACCGAAACCATGCAGGTTCAAGCGACGGACTGAAAGCTTTTCCTGCCTGAGATCCGGATCTGAACTCATACGATTCTCAGGGTTATTTCGGACCCTCAGCAGAGTAAATCGTGGGCGAACGTGCGAGGCTCAGGTCTTTTTCCAGTCAGTCAAGGACATTAGTTCGTCCATGATTTCCTGCAATCTCTGCAGTCGCCGTTCCTGATCGGATGCTCCGACGATTTTTTTCCCGCCTTGCAAGTACAAGCGGTTTGCTTCGCTGATCTCGGCGATTTCTTCTCGCAACTTTCCAACGCGCTCTTTGACGGACTGGGGCATACGAATAGGCTAGCAGAGCATTTCACACCTTTGTAAGTTGTTTTTCAACAGTGTTGACAGGGCCAGTGGGAGCCGCTACTCTCGGGAAACTGAGGCGGGAGCTGGCGATCCCTCGAGCGGCAGACCTTATCCGCAACATCGGTTATTTTTATGCAGGCCTGCCCTTGCCCCTATCCTGAATCCTCTCGAATACTCTCTGAGGCTGATTAGTGATGAGCGTTCCCGCATCCGCGTTGTTCCGCGCCCGTACGCTGTGCCGCCTGACGTTGGCTGCCGGCCTTGCTTTCACGGCTTTTGCGCAAGCTCAGGTAAGCCTCACCCAGTTGAGTGAGGACACCTTTACCGACACTCCGAGCCAGCACGCTACCGAGGTTGAACCGAGTACATTCTCATATGGCTCGACGATTGTAAGCGCATTTCAGGTGGCTCGGATTTCGAGCGGAGGCGGCGCCGACATTGGATTCGCGACTTCGACCAATGGCGGCGTGACGTGGACGAATGGATATCTGCCGGGAATTACGATTTATCAGGGTGGAACGCACTCGGCGGCCAGCGATGCGGCGGTGGCGTACGACGCTTTGCACAACGTTTGGCTGATCTCGACGCTGCCGATAGGCAGCAACACTTCGGTGGCGGTGAGCCGGTCGACCGACGGGATCCACTGGGGCCAACCGATCGCCGTTACTGGGTCGAGTTCAGCCGACAAGAATTGGATTGTCTGCGACAACACAGCTACCAGCCCTTTTTATGGCCACTGCTATTCGGAGTGGGACAACCCGTCCCAGGGCGACTTGATCCGGATGAGCACCTCGACGGATGGCGGGCAAACCTGGGGAGCGGCGCTGGGTACGGCTGGGCAGGATCATGGCATCGGCGGCGTGCCGCTGGTGAAGCCGTCGGGGAAAGTAATTGTGCCGATTCTCGGGTTCTATGGATACGTGACCGCATTCACCTCGATTGATGGCGGAAAGAGCTGGACGAAAGCGGTGAACGTGGCCAGCTATATCAATCACGCGGAGGCGGGGAGCCTGCGGAGCGCGGGTTTAATCTCGTCGGCAGTGGATGCGGGTGGCAAGGTGTATGTGATGTGGCCAGATTGCCGCTTCCGCACGAACTGCTCGTCGAATGACATCGTGTACAGCAAGTCGACAACCGGGACGACATGGTCGGTGGTCAAGCGCGTACCGATCGATCCAGTTACGAGCACGGTCGATCACTTCATCACCGGTGCGGCGATTGCGCCGGGAACAAAGGGCACGACGGCACACATTGCGCTCGCGTATTACTTTTATCCGATATCGAATTGCGGGAACAGCTGCTCGCTGTCTGTCGGGTTCGTCCAGTCTTCCACGGGAGGCTTGACGTGGACTGCAGCAGAAACGCTGGCCGGCCCAATGCAGCTGACGTGGCTTCCGAACACGTTCTCCGGGACGATGGTGGCGGATTACATCTCCGTGGGGTTTGCGGGCGGCAAAGCGTATCCAGTGTTTGCCGCGGCGCAGGCGAAAACGGGATCTCTTTTCCACGAGGCGATCTACACCACGACATCGGGTCAGGCTCGGTCCACGCCGGAACTGGAGCAGATGAGCGCGGCGGGGGATGTTCCGGTGCCCGATGCGCACTCTGATCACGGGCCGATGGAATACCTGGATCAGGAGCACCTGATTCCGATTTCCGGGAAGCGCCCGCCGGAGCGTGATTAGGGCTGGGCGGAATTTGGGGGCCGCGGGCTCAAAGGCTGATGAACCTCTGCAGCACCTGTTACAGCACCCGCTCCTGCGCGTACCCGGCTGCACCCAGGGCGGAAATGATTTCGGCGATATGGTCGGGGCCACGGGTTTCCATGGTGATTTCGATGGCGGTCTCACCCAGGCCGACGCCGTGATAGGCACGATCGTAATCCGTCTCGACGATATTGGCACGATGCTCGGCCAGTATCGATGTGAGGCGATTGAGCGCGCTGACTTGCGGAGAGAGGTCGCAGGAGTGAAGGATCAGTTGGAAAGATTCCGCAAGCAGTTCGAATAGTCAGCTGGAGCTTGGCCACGTTCGCGCGCGGCGATCGGTGTGGTCTACTTCAGTCACGGTGAAAACGCCTCCTACGATTTGTCAAATGACAAACGACCGAATATCCCGGCAATTTTGGCTGTACGGCGTGCTGGCGATCGGATTCTTGCTGCCAGTGGTGCAGTCGGCCGGCGTTCTATTCGGCTGGTTCCATCTGCACGCGGCAACGCACGGCCGCCTTCTTTTCCATGTCATCTATCAGGTGGTCGGACTGCTCAGCCTGTATTTCGCCCTCAGATACCAAGGAAGGAAGTTCAAGGACATTGGGCTTTTCATCGATCCGCGGCTGCGGGAAATCGGTCTCGCCTTTGCACTTTTCTTCGGGGTGATTTTTCTGCAGGCCATTCTACAGGCTGCTCTATTTGTCATTCTGAGCCCAGTTGTGCCCTGGCTTCGAGGGGCGGACCTGCACGGGAGTTTCGATCAGGCCGCGCTGTTTGGAACCAGCGCTAGCTTCCTTGCCGTGGTCGTCGCAGTCCTTAATCCGTTCCACGAAGAACTTCTGGTGCGCGCATTTCTGATCACGGAGGTGGAAGGACTGTATCTGAGCACGACGCTGGCTGTGATAGTGAGCGTCGCATTGCAAACGTCTTACCACCTTTACCAAGGACTACCGGCAGCCCTGAGTCATATACCGACTTTCGTAGTGTTTTCGTTGTACTACGTGCGCACCCGGCGCATCCTTCCGGTCGTCATCGCGCACCTAGTCATGGACGTTCTCGCTCTAGGTATATACGCCCAGCAGCATTGGTAATTGGCTCGTTTTCCCGATTGTCAGGATCACAGCACCCGTTCCTGCGCATAGCCCGCTGCGCCCAAGGCCGAGATGATTTCGGCGATATGGTCGGGGCCCCGGGTTTCCATGGTGATTTCTATTGCGGTCTCGCCCAGGCCTACGCCGTGATAGGCGCGGTCGTAGTCGGTCTCGACGATGTTGGCACGATGCTCGGCCAGAATCGACGTGAGGCGATTGAGCGCGCCGGGATAGTCGGGCAGGTGGACGCGCAGCCGCACGAGGCGTCCGTCTTTTACGAGGCCGCGCTCGATGATGCGTGAGAGCAGTGTGACGTCGATGTTTCCGCCGCAAACCAGCACGGCAACTTTCTTCCCCACCAATGGCACTCTGCGGTTGACTAGAGCTGCTAGTGCTGCTGCGCCCGCTCCTTCGGCCAAAGTCTTTTCGCGCTCGAGCAGCAGCAGGATTGCATTGGCGATTTCTTCTTCTTCGACGGTGACGATATCGTCCACGTACTTCTGAACCAGCGGCAGAGTGCGGTCGCCGGCGCGTCGCACAGCGATGCCATCGGCAATCGTGGACGCCGCCTTGAGCGTTACGGGCTTGCCTTCGGCGACGGCAACCTTCATCGACGGCAGGCGCGAGGGTTGCACTCCGAAGACTTGAATCCGGGGATTCGATTCTTTCAGCGCGCAGGCGATGCCGCCAATCAGGCCTCCACCGCCGATGGGGACGACTACGGCTTCGAGGTCAGGATGCTGCTCGATGAGCTCCAGGCCGATAGTGCCCTGCCCGGCGATGACGGCGTCGTCATCAAAGGCATGCACGAAGGTGAGGTGCTCGGCACGGCTGCGGCGAATGGATTCTTCGAAAGCTTCGTCATAATTTGCGCCGTGCAGAACCACATCGGCGCCGTAGCCGCGCGTCGCCGAGACCTTGATGAGAGGCGTGGTCAGGGGCATGCAAATCTGGGCGCGGATGCCGAGCTTGCCGGCGTGGTAGGCCACGCCCTGGGCGTGGTTTCCGGCCGAGGCTGCGATCACACCCTGCGCACGTTCTTCCGGGCTCAGCGAGAGCAACTTGTTCAGCGCACCGCGCTCTTTGAAAGCGCCGGTGCGCTGAAGGTTGTCGAGCTTCAAATAGACGGTGTTGGCGGTGGACTCCGAAAAGGTCTCGGAACGCGCGCACGGAGATAGGTAGATGGAGCTGCGAATACGGCGCAAGGCCGACTGGATGTCATTGAGAGTAATCATTTTTCTGACTGCGGCTACGGACGCAAGGATTGAAACATATTACCTGAAGGCGCAATAGTTCCCCGTAGAGACCCGGCTTGCCGCGTCTGCGGCGGGCAGCATCGACGTGTCGAAAGAGACGGGGGGAGCCCCGTCTCTACGGGGAAAGAAACTAAAGGGAGCAAGAGTAACCAGTCTAAGTACAACCTCCGTAATGGCCCTTTAGGATAGGGACTAAGCCCTTTCGAAACCTATGCAACCTTGAAAAAGCCCGTCAGAATGGGGTTTTAGAGGAGTTCAACCCCCTGGGACTCATGCCTACTTCGACTGGTACCGCTCTCGCACCCATTCCCGCCCATCGAAAGTCTGTTGCGCGGGTCGCGCTGTTTGACTTGCCTACGGCGTCCGCACAACTGGTGACGGAGTGTTTTCGCCAATCTGGAATCGAAACAGTTTTGATTCCGCGCGAAGACGCGGATCGATTGCGGCGCGAAAAGTTTGAGGCCTGCGTTTTGCCGCTGGGAGAACGAGCCGGCAGCATCATCGAACTGGCGCGAGGATCGGCTTCCAACGCCCGGATCATCATTTACGGGCTGGGTGGGAGCGCGCAGGATGCCATGCGTTATTCGAAGCTGTGCCTCAACGCGGTGTTTCACGAACCGTTGGAGCGGTCGGCGGCGATGAAGCTCGTACGCTCGACCCGGATGTTGGTGCTGCACGAATTCCGGCGGTACGTGCGCGTCCCGGTCATGACTGAAGTGGGGATCGTGATGGCCGATGGCGGACGCTTAACCGCGACCAGCCAGGAGATCAGTTCGGGAGGAATGTCACTCAAGGGACATCACGTGCCCGAACTGGAAAGCCTGGTGGAAGTGTCATTTTCTTTGCTGACGCTGCCGCGCGTGTGGGTACGCGGGCACGTCACGTGGAGGAAGCCTAACAAGAGCTTCGGGATTCGCTTCGACTCGACCGACGAACGGCGGCATCGGCTGAAACAGTGGATCGTGGCATATCTGGAAGCGTAGGCAGCCAGCTCTCAGCTCTCAGCCTTCAGCCTTCAGTCAAACCCTTCCTGACCCGGCTACAATATCTGCGTGAGTTCTTCTTCCGCCGCTGTCGAGCCTGAGCAGCCTTCCGCTTTGGAGACGCACCGATTCTCGTTGCGGCAGAGAATTCTCTTGGGGTTCATCAGCTGGGCTAGTTATCTGGCGATTTCGGTGATCGGTCCGACTCTCCGCTATTCAATATCGTTTGAAGAGCCGCCTTCGATGCCGGACGCTACTTTCGAAAAACCGGTGATCTACTCTTTCTGGCACCGGGCCGTGTTCGCCAGCACTTGGTTATGGCGAAAGGCTGGAATCGCGGTGATGGTGAGCCGCAGCTTCGACGGCGAATACATCGCGCGGATCATTGAAAGACTTGGCTTCGTCGCCGTGCGCGGGTCGAGCAGCCGCGGCGGCGCGAGCGCTCTGCTCGGGTTGAAAAGCCAGCTGGAGCAGGGCTTGTCGGTGGCCTTTACGATTGACGGTCCGCGGGGTCCGAAATATGTGGCCAAGCCGGGCCCGGTACTACTATCGCGGGCCAGCGCAGTGCCGATGGCGGCATTCTACGTGGCCCTTAGCGATGCCTGGGTGCTGAACACCTGGGACGCGCTGATGATTCCGAAGCCGTTTTCGAAGGCGCTGGCGCGCGTCGGCGCCAAGATGCTCGTCCCCGCCGAAGCCGACGAGGCGCGGATGGCTGAGTATCACAGGCAGTTGCAGGCTGCGCTTGAGCGGGCCACCCGGTTTGCCGAGGAACACGTTGCGCGAGTCGGCTCGGCGGAGTTTCCGCTTATCAAGGGCTAGCGATCAAGAGTGGAGTGCCGGGCTCCGGCTCGGGCCACGGGTGGACGGGCGAGGCGCCCGTCTCTCCACCATCGTTACGGAGTGGCGTTTGACTTTGCATCGGGGTGCCCGGTAGATTTACCGGACTGCTGTTTTAGCTCTTTCTCAAAATTAGGTTCGCGCATGATCGTAGGCCGGCGACACGCCGGCGCTATGGGAAGCGGGTGCAAATCCCGCGCTGCCGCGCAACTGTAAGCGAGGACAACGCAACCGGTCACTGGGGAAAACCTGGGAAGGCCGGTTGTAGTAGCCGGATGCTGAAGCGAGAGCTCACATCCTGACTCGTAAGCCAGGAGACCGGCGTGAACCGCCCACACAACCCTTTCGCGTGATAAAGGAGACGTGCATGCGTTTTTCTGGTGTAGTTTTTCTTTTGTTCGTCCTTCCGGCCGTCGCTTCGGCCGAAATCAAAATTAAAGTTGTGGACCCTTACTCGGCCGCAGTGGCCGACGCGCAAGTGTCGATTTACCGGCAGGGCGAAGCAATTGCCTTGCAAGTTCGAAGCACATCGGGTGAGGGCGAGGCGGTATTTCCTTTGGACCGCACAGCCGGTCTGCGGGCGCAGGTTCTGGCTCCGGGATTCGCGGTGGCCTGGTCAGAGTTGGCAAACTCGTCATCGGCAACGCTGATTAAGCTTCAAATCGCGACCGCTTCAGAGACGGTGGTGGTGAGCGCCACGCGTACGCCGATGGCCGAGCAGGAAACGGCCAGCAGCGTGTCGCTTTTGAGTGGCGCTGCCATTGAAACCATGCAGCCCGCTTCCGGCGCGGACGCTCTACGCTTCCTGCCCGGAGCTGTCGTCAATGTGGCCGGTCAGCGTGGCGGGCTCGGATCGCTGTTTGTGCGCGGCGGGGACTCCCGCTACAACAAGGTGCTGATCGACGGTGTCCCCGTAACCGATCCGGGCGGCACGTTTAATGCTTCTACTGTGCCCCTGGCGGAGACCGACCGGTTGGAGTTCTTGCGAGGCGCGCAGAGCACCCTCTACGGGTCCGACGCCATGACCAGCGTGGTGCAGATATTCACGCGCAACGGGACAACCGAGAGGCCGGAGCTGCGCTTCGGCGCCGATGGTGGCACTTTCGGAACGGCGCACGGATTTGCCTCGCTGGCGGGAGCGCGGTCGCGCTTCGACTACAACGCCTTCGCCGACCAGTTCAACACCAATGGGCAAGGACCGAACGCGGATTACACCAATGCACTGCAAGGCGGCAACGTCGGAATGCAACTGAGCCAGCGCGTGCAGTTCCGGCTGCGGGCGAGGCATTCGAATAGCCGCACCGGAGTTCCGGCGGAATGGGACTTTAACGGGCAGCGGCTGCTCCTGCCCGATCCCGAGCAACGAGCGCGGGAAAATGACTTTCTCGCAAGCGCGGAGGTGGTGATTTCGGCTCCCGCGCGCTGGCAACATCGGTTCACGGGGTACGAGTACAACCATCGGCGATTGAACGAGGACGATTCTCCGGACCAAACCGGGTTCCCCAACGGTGGCTGCGACAATACGAATTTTTTCTTTTACGACTGCCCATTCCTGAACATCGCTCACATCAATCGCGCCGGTTTCCAATATCAGGGCGACTACACGCCTCGCAGTTGGGCGCAGACCACCGTTGGATACGAGTTCGAGGACGAGAACGGAAGATTTTTCACGGACTCAAAGTCATTCAACCCATTTATGGAGTTCACCCAGCACATTTCAGGTCTACGGCTCAATCACTCCGTGTTTCTACAGGAGCATATGACATGGAAACGGTTCTCGGCGACTGCTGGGGTACGGTATATGCACAGCAAAACGTCCAGCAGCGTCGTGCCTGAGGTTGGGCGCACAAGCAAGGTTGTGCCACGCGTGGCACTTACTCTGCTGGCGGTAAAGGGAGGCGAGATTTTTTCGGGAACGCGGCTCCGCTTTTCTTATGCGTCCGGTATCAAGGACGCGCGCTTTGAAGAATTGTTTGTTTCCGAACCTCCATCAATCTTGGCAAATCCCCATCTGAAGCCGGAGAGGAACCGGGCGTTCGAGGCGGGATTCGACCAGGGCCTCTTCGGCGGGACGTATCAACTGTCAGGCGTTTACTTCAATAACATGTTCCGTGACCAGATTGACTTCGCGATCACCGATCCGAACACGTTTGCCGGACAATATCAGAACATCGACGAGTCCATGGCCCACGGCGCGGAAGTGCAGTTTACGGGAAAGCTCAGTTCGCGGCTCTCGCTGACCAGCGCCTACGTGTACACGTCGTCACAGATTCTCGTGCAGCCGTTCGCGTTTGATCCGCTGCATCAGCCGGGGCAACCGCTGCTACGCCGCCCAAAGCATTCGGGAAACGTGCTGATAACTTACCTGGGATCACGGTGGGGAGCGAACCTGGGTGGAAGCTTTGTCGGCAGGCGGGCGGACTCGGATTTTTTGGGATTCAATATTGATCACGCTGCGGGCTATGCTCGCGTCGATCTTGGCGGGTGGTATGCGATCAATTCGCGAATTACGGCATACGCGAATGTCGAGAACGCGCTCAATGATCACTACAACGAGGTGGTGGGATATCCAGCGCTGACGGCTAACGTTCGCGCGGGCGTTAGATTTCGGATCGGAGGCGAGTAGGCCTACAGGCGGGTGCCGGCTGTCTCTTTCGGCTCGTCGGACTGAAGGTCATCCGCAGCCGCAGACCCGCGCAGGGGAGTCGGGGCCCCTCCGCCGTTGTAGCGGTGGCGTACTTCGTGGAGTTTCTCTACTTCTTTTTCGCCAAGCGGTTGCTCGTTGCCGAGCAGGTGGGTGACCAGCGCGATCTTCGCGAAGTGCTCTACTGTTTCCATTTTCATGTAGGCACTCTCGAGCGTGGTTCCGAACGTCACGACCCCGTGATTCGCCATCAGGATCGCGTCATGGTGGGGAATCAGGGGCTCAAGGGCATCGGTCAGCTCGGGGGTTCCCGGAGTGCCATAGCGGGCGAGCGGGATCGAGCCCAGTCCGACGACGACTTCACACACCAGTGGACGGTTCAGATCGTAACCGGAAGCGGCAAAAGCGGTGGCGGTTGGCGGGTGCGCGTGGACGATGCCACGCACGTCAGGGCGCAGCCGGTAAATCAGCAGATGCATGCCGATCTCGCTGGAAACTCTGCGCTTACCGGCGAGGCGCTTTCCGTCCATGTCCACAATCACCATGTCAGAAGCCCGCATCCTGCCCTTGCTGATACAGGTAGGAGTTACCAGCAGGTGTGTTTCGTCGAGACGGACGGAGAGATTTCCGTCGGTGGCCGCAACAAAACCGTTTTCGTGCAGCAGGCGGCCGAACTGCACAATCCCTGCACGATGCTGGCGGTCATTAATTCTGATTCTGATTCCGGCCATCGGAAAATCCTTGCGCGGCCATGTTACAGCAGGCCTTGGAAAGCTTACAACCACTAGAAGGTCAAAATATGTAAAGAGATTATGTAAAGAGCAGGAGAAAAAGAAGGCGGCGGATCCTGGCGGGGGCAGCGGCAGCTTGGGACCTTCACTGCAAACCCTATAATCTCCTCGATGCTCGTCTCGGACTTCAAGTACGATCTGCCGCCCGATCGCATCGCACAGGAACCCCTGGCGGACCGCGCCGGATCGCGCCTGCTGCACCTGAATCGGCTGGGCATCGATCGGCTTAATAGCGACGGGCCTGGGAGTGACGGAAAAGGGAGTTGGCAGGATCGGTGTTTTCGCGAATTCCCCGGCTTGCTGCGGCCGGACGACCTGCTTGTGCTGAACAATACGCGCGTGTTTCCGGCCCGTCTCTACGGCCACCGCGGCGGGCAGCGGGCCCAGGTCCTGAGCCCGCACAACCCGGCGGCACGAGATTTTCTCCGGGGACGGATCGAAGTTCTGCTGATACGACAGGCGGCGGATAATCCCATTGAGTGGGAGTGCCTGGTACGGCCCGGGCGGAAGATCGGGGTCGGGGAAAAACTCTACTTTGAGGGACCACCCGGCTCTGCGCCCGAACTGGAGGCCGAGGTCACGCAACGCGGCAGTTATGGGGAGCGGCGCATCCGATTCGCCCCAGTCGACGATTTCTTCGCCCGCATCGAGCGCATTGGACACGTCCCCCTTCCGCCCTACATCCACCGGGAAGACGACCGGGCGGCGGACCGGGATCGGTACCAGACTGTCTATGCCCAGACACGGGGCTCCGTCGCAGCGCCGACTGCCGGCCTGCACTTCACTCCGGAGATCCTCGCGCAAGTTCGTGCCCGCGGGATTGAACTTGCAGAGATCACGCTGCACGTCGGCTTGGGCACGTTTCAGCCCGTTCGAGTAGAAAGAGTGGAAGATCATGAGCTTCATCGGGAATGGTATGAGATTCCAGCGGCGGCGGCACAGGCGATCAACTTGGCGAAAGCCGAGGGGCGGCGCGTAGTGGCCGTGGGCACAACCACGGTTCGGACACTAGAGTATGCGGCGGAGTATGCAGCGGAGCACTCTGCGGATCGCGTGGGCGGAAATCGCGTAGAGGCCGGGGGAGGCGAGGCGGATGCGTTTATCTATCCGGGCTATCGCTTTCGCATCGTGGACGCGCTGCTGACGAATTTTCATTTGCCGCAATCTACCCTGTTGATGCTGGTGTGTGCGCTGGGCGGGAAGGAATTCGTGATGGACGCTTACCGGCATGCGGTCGAGGGGGGGTACCGGTTCTACTCCTACGGAGATTGCATGTTTATTGAGTAGTTATGCCGCGGTGGAACTCCAATCTCCGGCCGCGGCGCCCCGAAGAGTTTGCTGAAAAAACTCGGTTTGAACGCTGCAGTCGTCCTCAGCGGCTGAAGCCGGCACTGAAAATAACCCTGTTATCGCAGCGGTGAACCGCCTGCGCCACCCAAAATCAAAGTCAAAATGTAAACTTGTTCCAGGTTGATCCAGCCACTCATAAATCGCGGCCCAGCAATGATTGCGGCCTTGCTTCTGAGCCTGACTCTCGCTGGGCAGGCCCAACGCAAGGATGCGACCGCAGCCATGCCAGCCTCCAAGTCCGCCCCGCACAATGCCCCGCATACCGAGGACCCGCAGCTTTATCGCAACTCCACTTTCGCATTCCGCTTTCAAATTCCCTACGGCTGGGTGGATCGCACAAAGGAGATGCAAGAGGGAAATGAGGCCGGTAAAGCGGAAGTCCTGCTTGCCATTTTCGAGCGACCGCCGCAGGCCACCGGAGACACCATTAATTCCGCGGTCGTGATCGCCTCCGAGAGCGCAGCATCCTATCCCGGCCTGAAGAAAGCCGAGGACTATCTCGGGCCGCTCACGGAACTTGCCACGTCCAAAGGTTTTAAGGCCGAAGGGGAGCCGTATGCGCTGGAAGTTGAGTCGCGGCAACTGCTGCGCGCTGATTTCAGCAAGCCGCTCGGCGGCAAGACGAGCAATGTTGAGACAGGCAACGACAAGCTCACTATGCGCCAATGCACGCTCGTGATGCTTGCGAAGGGACAGATCGTCTCGTTCACCTTCATTGCTGGCAGCGAGGATGAGCTGGACGACCTCATGAACGGTCTGCATTTCGTCGCCGCAAAATCACCCTAAAATTCCGGTGGGGAGGTGGCCTGCCGCGTCTGGCCGGCGCCACTCGAAACTACGTCCCTAAGAGCAACAAAAAACGCAGTTTATCGTCTCGGTTCCAGCCCCAAAATGAGCGAGATTCATGTTAAAATAAACACAGCTCCGGTGGCAGCTAAATAGCAGAAAATTCAATAAGTTGAGGTCACCCGAGCAGTCCCGGAATGGTCCCTCCAGTCAGGTGCCCGATCCGGCGTTCTCCACGGAGCAGAATGGCTACCAAAGAATTGCAAGCTGAAGTCGTTGACGCGAAGAGCGTCGATGCCAAGAACGACGCTAAAAATAAGAACGGCAAAGTCACCAACGGTGACTACACCGCCGACTCGATCAAAGTCCTCGGCGGCATGGAAGCGGTGCGCAAACGTCCCGCGATGTATATCGGTTCGACCGGCGAACTTGGTCTGCATCACCTGGTGTACGAAGTCGTCGACAACTCGGTCGACGAAGCGCTCGCCGGACACGCCGACAAGATCGAAGTCACCATCCACCTCGACAACTCCATCACTGTAGTCGACAACGGACGCGGCATTCCGGTCGACAACATGGACATTGACGGCGAAAAAATTCCCGCCGCGCAGGTCGTGATGACCACCCTGCATGCGGGCGGCAAGTTCGACAGCAACTCCTACAAAGTTTCCGGTGGATTGCACGGCGTAGGCGTGAGCTGCGTTAACGCGCTCAGCGAAGAACTCGATCTCGAAATCTGGCGCGACGGTTTTACCTGGGAGCAGACGTATTCGAAAGGCGAGCCTACCAGCAAACTGAGAAAAACCGGCGCCGCCAAGGTAAAGACAGGCACCAAGGTCCATTTCGTGCCCGACAAATCCATTTTCACCACCACTGTCGAATACAACTTCGACACGCTCTCGCAGCGCCTGCGCGAATTGGCGTTCCTCAACAAGGGACTGCTCATCACGCTAACCGACGAGCGCCAGACTGACTCGAAGTCCGGCGAGGCGAAGCACACCGATTTCAAATACCTGGGGGGCATAGCCGAGTTCATCAAGCATCTGAACCGGGGCAAGCAAACACTCCACGACAAGCCCATCTACATGGAAGCGGAGCGGGACGGCGTAACCATGGAAATCGGCATGCAGTACAACGACGCCTACTCGGAATCCGTTTTCAGTTTTGCCAACAACATCAACACCGTCGATGGCGGCTCGCATCTCTCCGGCTTCCGCACCTCGCTGACCCGCACCATCAACTATGCCGGGCAGCAGATGGGCCTGTTCAAAGACGTAAAAGAAAATCTCACTGGAGATGACGTCCGCGAAGGATTAGTGGCCGTGATCAGCGTAAAGCTGCCGCAACCGCAGTTCGAAGGCCAGACCAAGGGCAAGCTGAATTCCGATATCGCAGGCATAGTGCAGGCCGTGGTTAATGAAAAGCTGGGTGCATTCTTCGAGCAGAACACGGCTGTAGCTCGCAAGATCATCAACAAAGCCATCGACGCCGCCCGCGCTCGTGAAGCCGCCCGCAAGGCCCGCGACCTGACCCGTCGCAAAGGCGCGCTCGATGGCGGAGGACTTCCCGGCAAACTGGCCGATTGCTCCGAGCGCGATCCTAACCGCTGCGAGCTTTTTCTGGTTGAGGGTGAATCCGCAGGCGGCACCGCTAAACAGGGACGCGACCGCCGCTTCCAGGCCATCCTGCCGCTCAAAGGAAAAATCCTGAACGTGGAAAAAGCGCGCTACGACAAGATGCTGGCGCACGAAGAAATTCGCGCCATGATCACCGCGCTCGGCACCGGCATCTCGAAAGAAGATTTCGATCCGACCAAAGTGCGATACGGCAAAATCATTCTGATGACCGACGCCGACGTGGACGGCTCGCACATCCGCACCCTGCTGCTTACGTTCTTCTTTCGCCACATGCAGGAGCTGATCAAACGCAACAACGTCTACATCGCGCAGCCCCCGCTATTTGGCATCAAGAAAGGCAAGTCGCATCAGTACATCAAGGACGAGCGCGAATTCGTCAAGGTAATGGTGAAGCGCGCCTCCGAAGGCCTCATCATCCGTTACGGTGAAGGCGCGGCCAAGCTTGAAGGCGCGGCCCTGACGAAGTTCATCACCGTGCTGAACGAGTACCTGGGATTCCTCGACAAGCTGAACAAGCGCCTGCGCGCAGAGGACATTACCGCGCTGCTGCCGAAACTTGACCTGGCAAAGCGTGTCGACTTTGAAGGCGACAAGAAGACGCCGCCGAAGAAAATAGAGAAACTGGAAAAGGAGCTCAAGCGTCTGCAGAAAGACTTGAAGCTGAAGAGCGTCGAAACGCGCTTCGACGAAGAACATAACCTTTGGGAAGTGCACTTCGTGAACTCGCAGGGCGCCGAGCACGTCATCAACTGGGAACTGGCCTCGACTCCGGAATGCCGGCAACTCATCACCAAATTCAAGCAGATCGAACAGTATCTGGAGCCGCCATTCGTGGTTGAGAGTGTGCCGAGAGCGGCAAAGACGAAGGCCGGCGCCGAAGATGCAAACGAAGGCATGAACGAAGATGAAGGTGAGAACAATAACGGGAACGAAAGCGAAAATCTGAGCGCGGCTGAAAAGGACGAGACCGAGAAGGCACAGAAGAAATCCGGCAAGGCTCCAGTGCGCCGCGCGAAAGAGGCCGAGATCGTCGAGAAACATACTGCCCGCGAACTCTTCGATTACGTGCTGAACGAGGGCCGCAGAGAGTACATCGTCCAGCGCTACAAAGGCCTCGGAGAAATGACCGCCGAGCAGCTCTGGGAGACGACCATGGATCCCGAGCGCCGCACGCTTCTGCAAGTCCGCCTGGAAGACATAGCGGAGTGCGAAACCATCTTCACGACGCTGATGGGCGAAGACGTAGAAGCCCGCAGAAAATTCATCGAAGACAACGCGCTGGACGTGAAGAATTTGGACATCTAACAAAAAACGAGTGTCGGCACGATGATCTACGTGAAGAGCATACTGGCCGGACTGCTTGCACTCATCGTGGTTCCTGTGTGTCTGCTTGTCATAGTTGTGGTTGGAACGTTGATCTACGCCTTGCTTCATTCAACGCCCGGGGAGGGTTCGGTCGGTTGGGACCCAATTAGTCTGGTTCATCTGAATCCCATGCTCTGGTCCATTCCCCTGCTCATTTTCTTCATTGGCTTCATCTGGGAATACCGAAGGCTCGCTAAGGGGCACTGATATTACCGTCTCCAGCAACTCTCGTCTTATCTCCGTTGCACCCCATGCCAGAGCGTGCTGATGACAACCCTCTGCCCCTGCACGCGGTACAAGACGATGTATGGAGTGCTTCCAATCACTAGCTCTCGAATCCCAGGCTCGGCCCCAACTCGCCCCAGGTGGGGATGATTTCTTAGAGCGTCGACCATAGCGACAATCCGTATCGCGAGCCGTTCCGCCGCTTCCGGTTTGTCCCGGGCAACGTAATCACGAATTTCAAGCAAGCGCGCTCGTGCCAAGGCAGACCAGACAATCTCTACTGGCACAGCGTCTCGTCATCATGTTCTTTGCCGCAGACGCACCTCGGAACCGGCAGCTCGTGCTCGGTTCCCCAGGACAGCAGCCAGGCCTTCATGTCCTCATTCCGGATATAGTGTCCCGACTTGACCTGCCGGTCCCCCTGACGAACTTCCGCCAGCATTCTTTCCTGATCGGAGACGTAAACTTCCACCGCGTCGGCGATCAGAAAATTCGAACTGCGCCCCGAGGCCTTCGCCAGTCGAGCCAGTCGCTTTTTGGTTTCCGGCTTGAGCCGAATGCTGAGGGTTGCACTCCGTGTGTTTGCCATGAACACATTTTACACCACGACGGCTGTCCGTTCTTATCCGGTTCTTAATACGAACAAGTGTCTCCGAACCAAGTGACGTTCGCTGATTACCCCAAGTTACTTTCTTCCTTCGCGGTTTTGGTGGGCGACGCAAGTTTCTCCTTCCTCCCCGTTCTCTCCACAAGACGCGGCAAGCCGCGTCTGTACGTCAGAGAAGCGGCGGCTTCCCCCGGCCATCGCTACCACGAACACAGGACAGGGGACATGCACAAACTTCTCACCGCGCTCGTTAGTCTTACGCTTCTTAGTCTCACGTTTCTCAGCCTTACACTTTTTGCCGCCGCGCAGGACAACGGCATCACCGCGCCCTCACTCACCATCTACAATCAGAATTTCTTCGTCGCCCGCGATCACTTAACGCTGGACTTGAAACCAGGCACAAACCACATCGACTTTGCCGGTGTCACTGCGCATCTCGAGCCCGATTCCGTGATCCTCCGCGATCTCACCGGACGCCCGCTGCAGATCCTCGAGCAGAGTTATCGCGCTGACCCCATCTCCCAGGAAATGTTGCTTTCTTTTTATGAGGGCAAGACGATTGACTTCCAGATACAACGCGGCGAGAAGTTTGAAACTTTTTCGGGAAAGATCATTCGCAGCGGCTACGCGTCCGGCGTCACCTACATCAACGGGTACCCGCAGGGAGTAGCGCCGCAGCCCATCGTCCAGGTAAATGGCGTTCTGCAATTCGGATTGCCGGGGCAGCCGCTGTTTCCCGCGCTCAGCGACGATTCCATCCTTAAGCCCACGCTGACGTGGCAACTCGCGACCACCCAGGCTGGCCGCTCCGAAGCGGAAATTTCCTATGTCTCCGGCGGTATGACCTGGCAGTCCGATTACAACCTGGTCGTCTCCGACGGCGCAAAGAATGCCAGCATGAACTCGCTTGATCTCGTCGGATGGATCACCATGCAGAACCACAGTGGCAAGACGTTCGAGAACGCGCGCATTCGGCTGATGGCTGGAGATGTAAGCAAACTTCAAGGGACGGTCAGTCGAAATGCCTATCGTCTCGAGGCCAAGGTCGCGGATATGGCCGCCGCCGCGCCGGTCGTCAGCGAGAAGGCTTTCGACGAATTTCACCTCTACACTCTCGAGCGTCCCGCCACCCTGCACGACAATGAAACCAAGCAGGTCGAGTTTGTCCGCGCGACCGGCATACAGTCGCAGCGTCTTTACATTTACGATGGCGCGCAGATCGAGCAATACGGCTACTATTCTCCCGAGCAGATCCGCAACGAGCCCGGTTACGGCACGGCTTCGAACCCGAAAGTGTGGGTGATGCAGGAGTTGAAGAACTCGGAAGGTAACCATCTCGGCATCGCGCTGCCCAAGGGACGCCTCCGCTTTTACCGGCGCGACACCGACGGCAGCTTGCAATTCATCGGCGAGAACACCATCGACCACACGCCTAAAGACGAAATGATCCGGGTATACACGGGCAACGCCTTCGACATCGTCGGCGAGCGCAAGCGCACCAACTTTCACGTCGAGTCCAATCAGCACTGGATGGACGAGACGTTTGAGGTCCGCGTGCGCAACCACAAAAAAGAGGCTGCGAATGTGCGCGTCGTCGAGCACCTTTATCGCTGGAACAACTGGAAACTCACCGGCCAGTCGCATCAGTCAAAGAAGCGCGACGCACAGACCATCGAATTTCCGGTTGAAGTCGCGGCCAA